>PVBE011025270.1_pt1 | contig 29934 bp, 24 predicted proteins | sample 1631181 | NCBI WGS metagenome assembly PVBE01 (sample SAMN08397723, study PRJNA350692) | Marine metagenome, whole genome shotgun sequencing project. | isolation source: water | place: Pacific Ocean | collected 2012-04
CGAAGCAGCGGTATCACGATGCCGCGAACCGGACCCAGCGATACACTCGCGCCCCGTGACCACCAGAGCACGGGAACGAGCAGCACCAGAAGCACCAGCCATCCCGGGTGTTCAAACTGCATCGATGACAATGCTACTGCGCTATTGGCTGGAAGGATTCACTTCCACCGAGGTGGGTGGGTCCAGCGCCGAGCGAGGAAGGGTCACCACCCGAGCATTGCCTGTATCCAGCACATGAATACAGTCATGAACTGAGTCGTAGCTCACACCCCACGGCATCCGGAGGCACCCGGCCGCGGTCCCCCATTCGCCCCAGACACTCAGTTGCTCCCCTGCCGCGGACCATCGCGACAAGCGATGCGCCCCGTACTCCGTCACGACGATGCTCCCGTCTGGAAGTGCGGCGACTCCGTAGGGATATCGCAGAAACTCATCGCCGATAATCACCAGAGCCTCACCTGTCACAGGATCGATCCCTTGGATTCGATGATTGCCTGAATCGGCAACCCAAAGCACGTCACCATCGGGCGAGAAAGAAAGCGACTGCGGGCGATGGAATCGGCCCGGCTCGGAACCGGGGCCTCCAAAGCTGCGAAGCACACGCCCATCTCCATCAAACACTTGAATCCGATCATTCCCCCCATACTCCGAGACAAACCACAGCCCCAGAGGGCTTACCTCGACGTCGGTGGGATAAATGAACTCACCCGGTCCTATTCCATAACTCCCGAATGTGCGAACCAAGTCTCCGCAGCCATCGAAAACAGCGACTCGGTATTCGTGCGTATCTGCCACAGCGATGCCTTCGCCATCCACAATGCCCAATCCGGTGGGCTTCCCATTGTCGAACGCGGGCATCGTCCACCAGCAATCAGGTGCTCCTTCCAGGAAGCGCTGCACTCGCGCAGACTTGTCCACGACATACACCGCGCCGTCGCTGTCAACAGCGATCGCTCGAGGTGTATCGAATCGTCCAACTGTTCGCCCCGGCAGTCCAATGGCAGAGGACTGCGGTACCGGCTGCACCCTAGAGGCGTCGTCAACATCATTGCAGGCGGGAATCAACACCAGCAGCACCAGTAGGGCAGACGCTCTCAAGCGAATTCGGAGCATGAGATAGATGCCCAAGCAGGCAACGATCGCAGTTCCGGCAATCCACGCCAGCAGTCCCACGATGGCGTCCGGGCGTTGATAGTGAATGGCATTGAGCATGGTCGTCGCCAGCGGTGGGTACCGCATCGGGGGCGCCAGCGACGCGGCCAGAGTGATATCGGTCATCGCGAGTGTCATCGCGACAAGGCCACCGCCAAGCATGCCTGCCCGGACGACTGGATTCAGATGCCACCATGGTGCCGCATCAACGCTTCGCAGCGCCCGATGTGATGTTGGCTCCGTGCGATGGAGCCACCTCGATGCCAGCACCGCGACGGCGCCGCCACGAACAAGCAAGCCGAGCGTCCACGCAGCGCCGCTACTCATCACAGCCCCATCCATCACACCACGCCACGCTGAAGCGACTGCGCCACCGATGAGCGGCGCAGGAAGAAGGGCCGCAGCGACCCAACTCCATCCCAAAATATTCAAGAGCCAACCGCTCCAGAGATCACGCGTTGAAGCGACGAGCAAGGCCGCCACCACGCCGACAACCAATGATCGAGTGAGCGCCCCTGAAACAGCGGGCCAGATTTCAGTGCCACCGCTCGCCCCTGGCTGAACTCGCATCCACATGAACCCGAGAAGCAACAGCGGCGCCCCAACGAGCGCCGCAAAGAGCAAGATCGCCGCAAAGCTTGTACTTCGCGTCACACGGGCAGGTGCCTGCCGAAGCTCCGCCGGTCGCCCGACCCAGATCCACAACACCGCCGCCCCCGCCGCTGCAGCAACCACCATCGGCACGCTCGCCGCCGCAAGCGCGCCGCCCGAAGCGCCAAGATCCCCGCGAGCCCTGAGTTCATTGGCAATCGTAAATACCCCGGCAAGATCAAATGCCGTCGTACAACCAGCGGTCAGCAGCAGCGTCACGATTCCGGCAACAAGCAGCCCTGATCGTTCGACTCGTACTCGCTCGACTTGGCGAACCCACCAAGATGCGCCATCCAGACTCAGTGCATCCGATCGCGAGCGAGTCCAACGCATGCAAGCGGGCAGCATGCAGCACACTGCCACCGGCCATGTCCAGGACAACATCGCCAGCGCCAACACAACACGGCGGAGCACGCCGACATCGCCAATTGAAACCGCGAGTTCATGCAGCAAACTCCCGGGCGGCATGATCGACCACCACGTGTAGTACACCGCCCACGGCGGCAGAAGCAAGCCAACCATCAACCATGCAACCAGCCACGCCATCCTTCGGGGTTGCGCTCCGGCGAGGAACCTCGCCGCTGGCACCGCCGCAACAACGGCGGCCACAGCCACACCGCTGGACCAGAGCAGCGTCACCGCAAGAAGCGATCCAGCGTCGTGGAGTGGCCCCGAATGAGCATCCTCACTGAGCCCCGGCCAGCGCAGGAGCAGCGAAAGTGCCGGCCAACCGACAACGCCGATCCAAACTGCTGCAAAAACTGCCCTACCGAGCACCGGGCTGCGCCCTTCCCCAGGCGGTTGTGGCTGTAGCGATTGCGGCATCAGCATGTGACTCGATGGCGTCAATGTTCAGCGGCATCGGCGAGGCAACATGCAACTCGGGAAAGTCGGCTGCCACAGATTCTTGAAGTGGCACATTGCCAGAAGCTGATGACGCAAGCATCCGGGCAGTGTGTTCCGAGAGCAGCCAGTCCGCCAGTTCCGCCGCTTCGGCGGGATGCGGGGCACCCTGAATAATGGCGACTGTATTGGGCATCAACATCGGTCCTTCCTCGGCAGCCGGGCCATGCGAAGGAATCACCATGTCGAGATTCGCGCCTGCAAGGTTAGCGGCCCGGATGTCATCCGCATCGGTCGCTCCAAGTTTTGCCTCGCCCCGCCGAACTGCATCCACAACCGCGGCATTGCCACCGGGGAGGGTTCGCACGCCGCCGGTCTTCAGAGCCGTAACCCAATCTCCGTAGGCCTCCGCCCCAAGTCGCCATCTCATGGCCGCCAGGTGCCCGCCGGTGGTGCCGTACCGTGGATCAGCAAACACCACGTGCGATGACCACTGCGGCGCGACTAGATCGGACCATGATGTTGGCACTTCATCTCGGCTGACCCGGCGGGGATCAAAGACAAGGACCCTCGGCCGAGGCGAAAATGCATGCCAGAGATGGCCGGGTGATCTCCACGATTCGGGCCAGTCGGTGCTCACGCGTGACACATGCGGCGCCAGAAGTCCGTCATCAGCGAGTGCTTCAGTGCCGATCGCCTCGGACGACCAGAGTACGTCTGCTACGACGTGGCCACGCTCGGCCCGGATTCGTTCGAGCAGACCGCGCGTCTTTTGGGCTTCGGTGTCCCCCACCATCAACACATGGATCCCTGTCTCAGCTTCGAATCGCCTGAGTATCGGTACTGCGATCGCATCGTCGGTTGACACGTACACAACGACACGACGAGCGTGTGGACGGCAGCCGCCGAACATCATCGCAATTGTCAGACCGGCTACCAGCCAACGCATGCTCACGGCTACTCCGGTTTCTCGCTTGAAGATTCCTCAGCCTCAGCAGCATCCTCCGCCTCGACTGGATGCGAGGCAAACCAGGCTGCAACGGCCTCGCGATACCGCTGGGGGATCCGCCGGACATCAACACCCTCGGAAGCTCTGCGGCGCGCTTCCAGAATCGGCGCGGCGACGACCTGCCCGGGGTTGCCTCGGCGAAGAGGTCCTGAGATCGGTGAAGTTCCCACGAGCGGAGCCGACGAATCGATTGACGAATCCGCCTTGGCCGCAACGAGCGTGGTTTTCTCTGAATCGCCTTCCTTCGACCTGCCACTGCCCAGTCCTTTGGCTCTGGTGGACGGTCCCGCCTTGGCAGATGAGCCCCCGCTTTTACACGCCGACTTACACGCGGACTTGCACTCGGAGGCTTTCTTCGACTTGCTCTGGCACTTCGCAAGTGACTTGCACTGCGACGGCTCCTTGCCCGAACTCTTTCCTGGGTTCTTGCACTGGCTCGCGGCAGACTTGCACTCGTTTGCCAGTGACTCCATCGCCTTCGACGCAGCGGATTCCGTATTGAGAAGCCGCTCAAGTTCCCGTTTCTGCGCCTCGGTGAGGTTCTTCGCAGCCTTGATCTTCTTCGCGGCTTGAGGTAGGTCATTGAGATCAGCCGGTTTGATTCCCGCAGCACGCATGGCGGCTTTGGAACTGCTTTGGTCCGCAGCGGCATCCTGCAAATCCTGAGCCAATGCCTCAAGTGCCGCAGCACGAGCTTCTGCATCGGACTCCGATTCAGACTGAAGCAATTCGAGTTCCGACTGAGCGACCTCGAAGTCTCCCGCTGCCAACGCGCGGCGCATCGAAGTCGCTGCATCTTCGCCATCCGTTGGCAGACTGCGCAGCCGCTCTCGAACCCGCTCGAACTTCGCCTGTTCGGGAGAGGTATTGAATTCATCCAGCCGACGATTCAACATCGTTAGCTTTTTGATTGCCTCCTGCCGAATCTGATCGGGCGTCTTCAGATCATCTGGAATTTCAAGTTCGAAGTCCTCGCCAAGTTCCTGCGCCAACTCAGGCGCCGATTCGACAATGTCGCGTACTTCCTCAAGCATCGCGTCAGTCTCAAGCTTGGCCTGCGCCATGTCGCGAGAATCCACCTGCGGCGCAGCCTCACCGATCGGGGGCAGCCACACCACAACCACAGTTGCGATCGCCAGCGGCAGCGGCCACCACCATCGCTGAGGCACGGTGATCGGCACAGCGGCAGGAATGCCCCTGCGAATGCGAGGCATCTCCGCCAAAGCGGCTGCCGCTTCACGCTGCGCGTTGCAGACCGGACCATCGGACTCGCCCTCGAAGGCGAGCGCCGTCGAAAGGGTGTCGTTCAATCCCAGTCGTTCATCAAGGACAATGGCAGCGGAGCGGCGACTGACTGCCAGCCTCGGCGCAATGACCGCCAACACAACCAACATGGCGGCAGCAAGCGAGAGCACGATCCAGCCCCACGGAAGCGGACCGGCACCCGCCAGGTATGCCCACAGTGCCACTGCCACCGCCACACCGGATGCGACCGCAGTGAGCACACAAGCAATCTCAATGAGAAGATTCAGTGTCAGCCGGCGAGCGGCTCGCCCGATCAGGCCGATGACCCGGCGACTGAGTTTCACAGTCGTGGTTGACTCCATCCCCCAAGTGTACGCTCGGGAGGCTCTGTGCCGGGAATTTCTCTCGCAACCTCTGTTCAGGAGTCCCGTCAGGCTGTTCCTGCTGCAGGATGCCGCCAGGCTACCCAACCGAATCCTGCACCCGTGCCCAGCAGCACGATTGCCAATCCGCCCGAGCTCAGAACCCACCAAGCCATCGGAGCGGCCGGGTCGGGGCCCACCGCGCAGAGCGCCAGCGGCGTCTCGGGGGCCAACTGAATCTTCCAAGTCCCAGACTGGCCTGCATCAAATGAGCCGATGATCTCACCGGCCCTGCTCGGTTCGCTGTAGCGAATCATCCGCTCAGCTGGCACGATCGCGTGCGAACTGCCTTCGGGATCAATGAGTTGAATACTCGCAGCCGGAATCAGTCGCCCGGTCTTATCCACGCCCTCAATAACTGCCCTCGTTTCACATGCGAGAACCCACCCGCCCGGCTCGGCAACCTGAAACTCAACCTCATTCGCAACCTCGTAGGTTCGTAGCGAAAAAGCCGAGATGGACCCGAGCGTTCCAGCCAGCAAGACCACGATCGCGCCAAATCCGCAGGCCACAGCCGCCCACGCCAAATGCCGGCGAGTCACAACGACTCCAACGCGGCAGCGACAATGGCAGCAGCCTCATCCATCGTCCCCTCGATCCGAGCCCCCGCAGCATGGACATGACCGCCGCCGCCGAGGCTCCTCGCCATGTTTCGGGCATCGAGAAATTCGCCATCCGGCGTTGCCGGAGGCTTGGAGCGGAAACTCGCCTTGACCCCGACCTCCTTCTCCTCAATCAGCAGCACGGCCATTTCAGAACCGTCTACGACCAGCGGTGCATTGACCATACCGGTCACATCACTTCGCCGTCCATCGGTCTCATCGAAGTCACCGCGAGTCAATCGCATGATTGCAACCTGCCCTTCGTGCACCCACTCGATGCTTGCCAGCGCGCGAGCCTGTAATGCCAACCGAGCGCGGCGGGCCGTCTCCTCGATCATGCGGTGCAGGCCATCCTTGTCAACGCCGGTCGCGAGAAGTCTGGCGGCGACTGCAAAGGAAGCGGCGTCGGCATTGGCCTGCCGGAACCAGCCGGTGTCGGTCGCAAGACCTGCAAAGAGCGGCTCGGCAACATCCAGCGTCAAAGGGCGATCCAGACAATCAAGCAACTGCAAGGCCAGCATCGTGCATGAGGCAGCGGATGCATCGACGAACCTCGCCGCAGCCACATCGTCGCCGCTGGCATGGTGGTCGATCCCGATCACACGATCGCTTCGATCTCGCAGCCACTGCTCGAGCGGCCGCAACTGGCCCCAAGCGCCTGTGTCGAGGACCAGGATGAGGTCCGGTTCGAGGTCAGGAATATCCTCTGACGCTCGAACCCTTGTGAGGGCGGTGTCCCTTGCCAATGCCTCGATGGGAGGCGGAATCGATCCGAGCATCCATGCGTGCATGGCGTGTGAGTCACGAAGGCTCCGCACGACACCGAGCACCGATCCTATCGCGTCGCCATCCGGCTTCTCGTGGGATGTGCAGACAATTGTTTTAGCCGACATGATCCGATCGGCAAGTTGTTTCAGACTGGCAGTGGATTGGTAGGGCATAGGGAGGGAGAGGATACGGACCTCAGGGAGTCGAAGCCGGCTTGCCGCGAAGAACTTCCTCGATGTCGCGAGCGATCTGAGCTTTCAGCGTGTCCAGCGAGTCGAAGCGGGCCTGATCACGAATCCAGCGATCCATATCGACCCGCAACCACCAGTCGTACTCGCCGACCGGGCCATCCCAACCGATCAGATGCACCTCCGCAACTCGTGGCGTCTGCCCGAACGAAGGCTTGGTGCCGATACTCACGGCCGCGGGATACGTGCCGGCCGGGCACGTCGCCACACCTGCATACACGCCATCGGTAGGAAGAAGCAGGTCGCCGTGATCCAGGTTGGCCGTGGGGCAACCAATTTCACGCCCCCGGGCATCTCCCGGAACGACTCGCCCCTCAAGACACCAGTGGCGACCAAGCAAACGAGCGGCATCACCAATACGACCTTGGGCGAGAAGTTCACGAATCATGGATGATCGAACGACCACCTTTGTTTAGTCCGCCAACGTGGCAGAGACCTCATCGACGAGTTCGACCTTGAATCCAATGGCATCTCCGAACGCTGTCAGTTCAGTGATTCCACCTGACCGATTCAAGCCAAATCGGAAGTCATGCCCCTCCACCACAACATCCGGATTCAATGGTGCCACGCAAGATCGAATGAACGCTTCGGGGGACTGCATGAGCCAGTCCCGATCGATTGGTTGCATCACGACGTCATCGACGCCCAGTTCTCCCAAGGTGATGACTCGTCGCTCTGGAAGCATGAGCCTGCGAAGCGATATGCCCGGCTGCAGAAGTTGTACCGGTGGAGGATCGAAGGTCAGCACGACCACCCGCCCCTTCGCACCAGCAGCCTTTCTCGCAGCCCCCACGAGCGCGGCGTGGCCGAGATGTACCCCGTCGAAGTTGCCAATGATGACCGCAGTCGTACCCATAACCACCACGGTATCCGCCCGGCCCGCCAAGGGAGCGTCGAACCCCGCTGCAGCCCTTTTCCCAGACTGGGATGTTCGTTACCTTTTACGGATGTCAGCAGGATCTCCAACCCCAGCATCCCCGCAGCCAGAAGACGCGATCAACGTTGTTGATCAGGTCATGGACTCACTTCGTGCCACGTCTGAGGATGTCGTGCCGTGGTTCCTCGAACAAATGCCGCAGGTGTATTTCCAAGATACGGACGAGGAAACTCGGCTTGTCCACCTCCGCGCCATCATCGCGGCCAGGGCCAGTGGTCGCCCGGTCGAGTTGACACTTCGTAGCGAAGACGGCGGCGAGTGGACGAGCATGCGTCCGCTGGACTATCCGGGCGTTCTCGCGGAACTGGTCGCTGAACTTCCCAAGGACCAACCGCTTCGAGCGGCGAAGATCCATACCGCCTACGACGGTTCGCTCGTCATCGACACCTTCGAGTTCGGCGAAGTCGAACCGTGCAATCTCGATGATCCCGCGCAAGCTGCCAAACTGGAAGAATCCATCACCTACGCAGCGACCGAGGCTCCGAACTGGGCACCCGATGACATTCGGGATTTCTTTCTGCGATGCTCCGCCGATGTCGTCCTCACGCTCACGCCACTGCGGATGGTGCAGCATTGGGAACTCTTTCAAGATGTGACGCAAACTGAAGGAACTTCGGTCGTGCTGGAGCCGGAAGCCGATCCGGAACAGAGCCGCATCTCGGTTGCCGTCGCCAACAGCACGCGCCGCACCACGCTTGAGCGGATTGCAGAACGGTTGAGCAATGCCTCGATCAACATCCACCGCGCCTATCTCGACACGCTCGATGATGAGCCGAACGGGAGCGTGAGTTTCGTTGGATTCGTCGTGACCGCTCCAGATGGGGGGCCGATCGATCCTGAGAGCCGCCTCTGGCATCGTGTTCGTCACGATCTCCTGAGAATCAAGTGGTCGGATAGGCGAGCCATCGACCTCAGCCAGCGACACTCCAGTTTCGACCTCACGCACGCCGAACTCATCGTCGCCATGGGTGACCTCGCGCAGCAGGTTCTGACCCATCGCAATCGCTACGCATTCACATCGGAGCGGATCCGCCGGCTCGCTGTTGACAACATCGAGATCGTCACGCTTCTGTGCGATCTCTTTCTCGATCGCTTCCACCCGAAGCATCCGATGGACGAGACGGCTTTCGAGACGTCCGCCGCAGAGTTGCGGAGCCGTATCGATGCAGAGGTCGATCTCGAAGATGCCCGCATCGTGCTGCACACCATGCTCGACGGAATCACGGCGACGCTTCGTACCAACATCTACGTCGAAGGCCGATACGCGCTCTCGATGCGACTGGACCCGATGTTCCTGCAAACCGAGTCGCGTCCCGACCTCCCCTACGGCGTCTTCTATGTGCACGGGCGAGGATTCAACGGGTTCCACGTACGGTTCAGAGATATCGCCCGAGGGGGCGTTCGCGCGGTCCTGCCCCGAAGCGGTCCTCAGTTCACACGTGAAGCAGAGCGGCTCTATGACGAGGCCTACGGTCTGGCGTCGGCGCAGCAGCTCAAGAACAAGGACATCCCCGAGGGTGGCGCCAAGGCCGCCATCTTGGTTCATCCGAACGAACTGTGTGGGCGGAGTGTCAAGGCCTTCGTCGATGCGCTTCTTGATCTGATCGTCGACGATCCTCGAATCCGCGAGACCGTCATCGACCGCTTCGGCGCCCCTGAACTGATCTATCTGGGGCCCGACGAAAACATTTCGCCCAAACTCATCGACTGGATCGTGGCACGCGCCGCCGTCCGCGGCTATCCCGTCCCAACCGCCATGATGAGCAGCAAGCCGGGCGCAGGCATCAACCATAAGGAATTCGGTGTCACCAGCGAAGGGATCATCGTCTTCCTCGAAGTCGGCCTGCAGGCCATCGGTATCGATCCCGCAAATCAACCCTTCACCGTCAAGATGACCGGTGGCCCGGACGGTGATGTCGGCGGCAATGCGATTCGCATCCTGCATCGTGAGTTTGGCGAAGACGCGAGAATCGTCGGCATTGCCGACGGCAGCGGCTCGGCCGAAGATCCCGAAGGACTCAACCACAAAGAGCTGCTGAGGCTCGTTGATGCAGAACTTCCCATCGTCGAGTTCGATCGCTCAAAACTCGGCGCAGATGGACGCGTCGCAAATCTGGAAGAAGCCGATGGAGTTCGCCTTCGCAACACACTGCATGATCGAGTTGTCGCCGATGCCTTCCTTCCCTGCGGAGGTCGCCCGGCAACCATCCACGAGGGTAATTGGAAGTCCTTCCTGCAGAAGGACGGCACGCCGTCAAGTTCGCTGATCGTCGAGGGCGCCAACCTCTTCCTGACACCAGAGGCGCGAGCCCATCTCGGCAAGGAAGAAGTGGTCATCTTCAAGGACTCGTCCGCCAACAAGTGCGGCGTGATCTGCTCGAGTTACGAGATCGCAGCAAGCATGCTGCTCTCCCCAGAAGAGTTTCTCGAAATCAAAGGGCAGTTCGTTGACGAAGTGCTCGGGAAGCTCCGGGAAATGGCGAGACTTGAGGCTGAACTGCTCGCTCGAATGCTCCGGCGACAGCCGCGACTTCACCTCCCCGCAGCCAGCGTGCGATTGAGCCGCGCAGTCATTCGCACCGCGGACGCTCTTGAGGAAACACTCGAAAGCCTCGGTACGGATGAACTCGGCGCAATCGGCACGGTCACCAGCGACCATCTGCCTGAAGTCCTCATGCAGAAAGCGGGAGATCGACTCAGCGAACGAATGCCGCTGGCATATCGCAGGTGGCTGATTGCCAAGTCCCTCGCTGCGAGGATTGTGTACAGGGAAGGGATTGAAGCAGTCGAGGCACTGGAAACCGAGTCCATCGCCACTCTGGCGGTGGAATACTTGCACCGCGAAATCGAACGGGAATGTCTCGCCGCCGAGGTCGACGCATCCCTCATCGACCACGCTGCGGACATCGCCATGCTGCTTCGAACCACCTCAATTCTCTCCACTATTCACCCCAGTGAATCGGACGACTCATGAGTTACCCTGCCATCCTGCTTGCGAGTGCTCTAGCCGCATTCCAGGTCACTCCGCCTCCATCGGAGTCCGACTCCCCCAGTTCAAGTCCACCGGAAACAAGCGACCCGCAATCGGCTGCTGCCATTCCTCCGGCCGAATTGCAGGATGGGGCCCCACTCCTTCGATGCATCGTCCACTATGACGGTCGACACCGCATATGCGGGCATGTGATGGAAGAACTGCAGAACGCCATTCGGATTCAGGATGAGTCCGGAGTCGATCACATCATCGAGATCGAACGCATTGTCGCTATCGAGCCGATGCTTGAGGTCCCCGTCCCGACGGAAGGAATCGTCGAACTTCTGGATGGCAGGCAGTTTCGCGGACTCGTTCAGCGAGATGACTGTGATGTCATTGAACTGATGCTGCATGGAGTCCCGATCGAAATCGATCGAACTCGCGTTTCCAAAGCATGGATTTTGGAGCCGGTTGCGATTCGGTACAAACAACTCAAACCAATGATGCCTTTGGAACGGCCAGGATCTCACATGGCGTTGTGCCGATGGCTTGTTTCCGAAAAGGCGTGGGATCTTGCGATTCTGGAGTTGGAGTCGCACACGAAGATGCACCGCTCGCTGGAAGCGAATCGGCTTCTTCGAGTCGCCAAGGTTCACCAGAAGCTCGCCGAGGCGATTCGGGCGAATCCTCGCGAACAGTCGAAACTACAAGCCTCGGCGCCGGGACTGACACCTGTTGATGAGGCTGCCGTCAACCTCGTTCGCGTCTACGAAATTGATCTCAATGATCCACCCCGTATCCGCATCACCGAAGACACCCGGCGGCGATTCTTGGAAGCTTACACAACCAGTGCGCTCCTTCCGTCAACTGATGCCGAACGGCAGCAAGTGCTCGATGCTCCACCGATTGACTTCCTCAAGTTGCTGTTTGCACATCGAGCAAGGGAGTATTACGGAGAGGTCGAAGTACTTTCCGAGCCGACCGCACTCCGGCGATTCCGGCAGGCCGTCCACGATCAATGGCTGATACCTCGCTGTGGCAATTCGGCCTGCCATGGTGGGACCAACGGTGGTCGCTTCAGGCTGATTCGGCACAATCGACTCAACGATCAGATCCGCACCAGCAACCTGTTGATTCTTGACGAGTTGATTCTCGACGGTCAACCCATGATCAACTGGGATCGTCCCAAGGACTCGATCCTGATCCAACACGCACTCCCTCGAGATCGCGCCGATCGTCCGCACCCGCCGATCGCTGGCTGGCGTCCGGCGCTGGAAGCCCCGGAAAGCCAAGGAACCTTGGCTTCTATCCAGTGGATCGAATCGATGATGTCGGCCCCTCGCCCGGACTATCCCGTTGAATCACCGCTCCCAACACCCAAAGAGCCAGACTCCGGACCCCGGATCCCTCGATAGTTTCTGTCTAACCTGCCGAGATCGACACCGCAGGTGTACTCGGCCTATTTTGCTACCCCCTGCTATAGTCCCCGATCCGAAATCGTCTTCAGGATTGGAGTTCCCCCCTATGGTCCGCTCGTCTGCCAGCCTGCTTCTTCCCGTTGCGATCCTCGCTTCGGCACTCGTAGGCTGCGAAAGTCAGGATGCCGCCGAGCACCGTGCCGCAGTCAAGGTCATCGAGACGGCTTCGACAACCCTCGCCGAAGCTCCTGCAATTGGGGCTGGAGCCGCTGCGAAGTTCAACGGACTGGCTCGCGATCTACGAGGGCTACGCGGCGGATCCCGTGAACTCAAGGCCAGCCGCGACCAGATGCTGTGCCAAGTGGAAACGCGGCTCAGTGAGATCCTCTGGCAAGACGGCCTTGCTGATCGCGTCCGAGCTACAGAGGCCATGGCCGTCCTCGAAGCAAACCTTCAAGCGACCAAGTTGCTGCTCTCTCGGCTCCGAGCCGAAGAAACCATCCTTGCCCGCCCATTGACCGATGCACTCGTCGCCGAACGAGTCGAGCGACTGCAGGACAAGAACGCGAAGTCCAACGCCCGCGACCGCGCTGCCCCCGAGGTCGCCAAACAGAGTGAGGCAATTGCCAATGCAACTCGAGAGGCGCAAGCACTTCGCCGTAAGGCCGCCAAACTGAAGGCACACGCCGACACGGTGGATGGGATTTCAAGCCGGGATCTTCGTATCGAAGCCGCTGACATCCTGCGACAGGCTGCCGCTATCGAGGCCATGATCGACAACGACTCGACGAGCATGGAGCTTCATCATCAGATGGTGCTTAGTCAGCTGACGCTTCAGAGCGATCAGGCTGCCACTGGTGTCAAAATCGTCGATGAAGAAATCGCTCGCGCCCAGCAGCGAGCCGCGGCCTTCCGGGAACACACCCAAACAGGCCGCGAGTCCGCCCAGCGATTGATCTCCGACCTCTCCGATTCAAGCAGCACGCTCATCACGCTGCTTACTGGCACGGTGCAGGAGAACTATGAAGAAACGATCTCACGCCTTGAAGCTGCCGCTGATGCCGCCCAGAAAGCTGCTCAATCCGGCAGTCGCGACAGCCGTGAAGTGGACACGCTGGCTGCGATCCGCTCAGAAGTCGGGTTGATCACAATCGCCTCGGCCCACCGAAACCGGTTGGCCGAATCCATGCGACTCCTTGAATCTCTTGCGACCTTGGGCGAGGCGACCCTTGGCTCAAGATGGGCCGAGACTCGCGCGGTGCTACAGGACAACTGGAAGGAAGCCGACGCGATCGTCAAACGCGCCACCACGGCGGCCGCCCAGTTGGCCAGCCAGTTGGGCGGCCCACTCGGCGAATCCATGCTGAGCCTGATGAACTCACCCACCGAGCCTCCAGCCGACAACTGACTCCCCCCCTCGCTGAAGTGCCACAGCAGCTGCGGCGCGAGTCATCTCAGGTTCATCAACATCACAAACGATCTCTCGCAGACGAGGCCGAACGCTGTCAAGGCGTCCTTCCGAAAGGAAACCTCCTGCAACAATGCAGGCGTTGCGTCGCCACATATCCAGAGTCGCCCGGGTCATTGATGTCCCGGCAATGGCGAGAACTCGCTCCTCTGGCGTCCAATCAAGGATGTGCACAACATCAATCTCGCCATGCTGAGACTCGTAGGCAGCATTGGCCTCTGCACCCATAGTGGCTACTGTCGGCGCATTGTGGGGGCACACACGCTGACATTCATCGCAGCCGAACAACCACATGCCGATTCCTTCATGAAGGTCCTCTGGAATCGCCTCCCGACTCTCGATAGTTAATGCAGCGATGCACCGGTTTGCGTCAAGAGACCACGGCTCCAGTGCCTGTGTTGGGCAGGCATCGATGCATTTGGTGCAAGAGCCACACGGATCTGCCTGGAGTGTGGGTGTCTCGCAGACTTCAAGTGTTGTGATGATCTCACCGAGCATCATCCAAGAGCCAAGGCCCGGATCGATCAACATCGTGTTCTTGCCGACCCTGCCAAGTCCCGCTCGCTCAGCATGCGATCGTTCGAGGATCGGAGCAGTATCAACACATGCTCGAAATGAAGCATCTGGCCATAGAGTGGACCATTGATCGCACAGGGCATGCAACCGCCGCTTCATTACCTTGTGATAGTCGCGGCCCCGTGCATACGCGGCGATATGAAGATCTCCATCCCTCCCGGACTTGTCCGGATGCGGAAGTCGATCAGCAACACACACAATCGAATTTCCACCAGAGAGAAGAAGTCGGGGATCGATGCGAACATCGGTATGCCGCTCCATCCACCGCATGGCACCATGGCGATCAGCGTCGATCCATTCTCGGAGCGTGCCTCCACGCTCGGCGGGCGCACATCTCGCAACGCCAGCTGCTGCAAACCCGGCGGCGAGGCAGGCCTCCACAAAGAACGATGCATCAGTCTGAGCAGCCATCAGAATGTCGTGTCGGACGCATCCGTCGGCTCCAGCGCGGCATGCGCCGCGGGAAGCGTTCGTGCGCCAAACTCGACGAAGTCCACGGTGACAGTTGCACCTTGCGGTCGATGGCCGAAGCGAACTACGCGGCCGAGCCCAAACCGGGGATGGCGTACTGGCTGCCCTGGATGCACATCGAGCGTCACTGCCGGTGCCGAGGCCCAGGGATCATCCGGCTCCACAACTCGAACCGCATCAGCGGGAATCTCATCCAGAAACTGGCTGCCGGCCTGACGTTCCTGAATTCCTCGTTGGGTGCGAGCCATCGCACGACCAAGAAGAAGATAACGACGAGCCCGTGTCATCCCCACGTAACACAAGCGGCGTTCCTCCTCGAGCTGGGCCATATCGTCAAATGCCCTGCTGTGCGGAAGCACTCCCTGTTCACAGCCAATGATCGCCACGGCATCGAATTCAAGCCCTTTCGCAGCGTGGAGCGTCATGAGCGTCACAGCCCCCTGCTCCGGATCGATCGCATCGGAATCCGCAACGAGGGAGATCGATTCCAACCATGCCGCCAACTGCCCTTCAAGACTCGCCGCAGCAGCCTCCTCACCATCCAAGTCAATCCTCGCATCACGATCGGCCGCGGCACTCACGAGCTCCTGCAAATTGGCTATGCGATCAATTTCTTCCTCGGCGCCGGGCCTCGCGCGGTTTGCAGTTTCGAGTCCTGACTCGTCAAGCACACGCGCAACAAGATCGGCAAGCGATGGCGTAAGAAGTGAGGCCGACATGGCACGCCGCCAATCATCAATCATGCCAACAAATCGATCGATTGAGGCTGCCGCTCGCTTGGATATCGCATCGATCTCATTCCGACGTCGGATCGCCTCCATAAGCGTGAGATCATGGCGGGCGGCGAACCGCTCTACATGGTCCATCGTGGTTCCACCGATACCTCGTGCGGGAACATTGATAATGCGGCGGAGCGATATATCGTCCGATTTGTTCCGAAGCACGCGGAGATAAGCCATCGCGTCCTTGACTTCCTTCCGCTGATAGAAGGCTGTCCCCCTCGCGACAACGTGCGGTATCTCCGCCGCTCGGAACGCATCCTCCACCACGCGGCTGAAGGCATTCATGCGGTACAGCACCGCCATTTCATTCCAGGGGACCGAGTCATCATCGTGCAGTCGGCTGAAGCGATCGACAACTTCTCTGGCTTCTGCGTGTTCGTCGAGTGACGCGAAAATAACGGGCGCTTCCCCCGTACCGAGTTCCGTGTGCAACTCCCGTGGTCGGTGACTGTCATTCCGTGAAATCAAACCCGACGACGCCTCGACAATCCGCTCGGTGCTTCTGAAATTTCGCCCAAGGCAGATTGCGGTAGCACCCGCATACTGAGATTCAAAGTCAAGAATGTTGGATATATCTGCGCCACGCCAAGCGTAGATAGATTGGTCGGGATCACCGACTACACAAATATTGCTGTGCGCCGCGGCAATGGCTGAAGCAATGACAAATTGCGCGTGGTTTGTATCTTGATATTCGTCGACCATCAAGTATTGAAACCGCGATCCGAGCTGCTCACGCAGAGCCGCATCGTCACGAAGTGCAACGGCGAGCAGCCTGAGTAAGTCATCAAAATCGAGCGCGTGCGCCCGTTCAAGAATCCGCTGATACGCCTTGTAGATTCGAGCCACCGACCGCGTATAGAAGTCACCGGCATTTCGCTCCACTTGGTCCGGGCCAAGCAGCACTTGTTTCGCGTGCCCAATAGCACCAAGTACCGACGCCGGTGGCCAGTTCCCGGTTTCCAATCCCGCTTCGACGACCGCCTGCTTCGCCGCTGCTTTTTGATCCGCAGTATCGAAGATCGTGAAGTCTTCGGGCACGCCGACGCGATCCGAGAGCACTCGCAGTTGCCGGGCCGCAAATGCATGAAAGGTCGCAATCGTCAGACCGCGCGTGTCCCGGTGCCCGGTAAGTCGCTGCACACGGTCCCGCATCTCGCCAGCGGCTTTGTTCGTAAAGGTGAGTGCCAGAATGGACCACGGCGAGATACCTCGTTCAAGCAGAAGTGCAATCCGCTTTGTCACGGCGGTCGTCTTGCCAGAACCGGGACCAGCAAGTACTAGCATCGGGCCATCGTGACACAGCACGGCCTCCTGCTGCGGATCTGTAAGCCCATCCAAAAGTGCTGATTCTGTCGCCATCTTGCGAATCTTACCTTTCGCCCCCCCTTCTCCCTCATTATCAGCCCGAAAATCGCCTCGAATGGCCCTCAAGGGGCAGAAACGACAGGTCATCCACCGGCCGCGCAGAAAATGCGTTACCCCTAATGGCGTATGGGATCAGTATTTGACGCCATCTTGACCTCAATCCGCAAGATTAGGTATGTGCCGATCTTGATGCCACAACATGTAGTAGTACGATACGCCCCCTGATGGAGGCCGCAGTTTGGGATTCTCCCGAACAGTGCTAAGCAGTCCTCATCATGGCCCACCTCGCCTGGACCCCGCATGGAAGCGGGAAAGGACGGGAATGGCCTTCACTTCTGGGGGGGAAATTGCGGTCGCCCTGCCGTCGGGGTCAGACCGCTGGAGATGGAATCTCCCGGATTTGCAGGTATGGAGCCTGCATCCGGGGCACAGAAGGGCTGATGAACCCGTCGTGGGACCCTTCAGGTGAGATGTGTGAGGTCGATGCCGTGACCATTTTGTGCGACCAGCAAATCGAAGACACCATCGGCATCAGTCCATTCGCTGCAAATCAGTCCCGCTCGGGAGCCGTCTCATTTGGCGTCTCAAGTTACGGCTACGACGTACGCGTCGGTACGCGATTCAAGATCTTCACAAATACGACCAGTGGCGGCACTGCCGTTGTGGACCCCAAGCACTTCACCGATGACCTCTTCGTCACCGTTGACACCGCTGAGACGGGCCGCGACCACGTGTTGATTCCGCCCAATAGTTTTGCACTCGCCGAGACGGTTGAGTGGATTGATATTCCAAGAAATGTACTGGCCATCTGCGTAGGCAAGAGCACCTACGCACGATGCGGATTGATCGTCAACGTGACTCCACTTGAACCCGAGTGGCGGGGCAGGGTCACGCTTGAGATCAGCAACACGACGCCGCTCCCGGCGAAGGTGTATGCAAACGAGGGAATCGCTCAGATGCTCTTCCTAGAGGCCAGCACTGAATGCCGCACGAGTTACGCGGACAAGCAGGGCAAGTACCAGGATCAGGAGGGGCTAACGCTTCCGCGTGTTGATGGTTGACAGAAGTTTGGCCCCGCGCGGCTTGCCGCACGGGGTCGTCATGTGGTTCAAGGGAAGACGGGCAAGGACGCCCGAGGAGTAACGATGAAAGTCAAACGACGATTCACGAAGTCCGGAACAGATGTATTTGCCTGCGTCGAGTGGGAACGCAGAACAAGTTGCATCTCAAACACAGACGGCTCAGTCGTGTTCGAGATGAACGATGCTTGGATTCCAAAGTCATGGAGCCAACTCGCCACCGACATCATGGTGAGCAAGTATTTCCGTAAGGCGGGCGTGCCCCAGATCGATGACGAAGGCGAGCCCATCCTCGACGAAGACGGTTCGCCTAGGCTTGGGCCAGAACGATCGGCCCGTCAGGTCGTTCACCGACTCGCAGGTTGCTGGCGAGCTTGGGGCGAGAAGCACGGATACTTCGACACCGACAAGGACGCCGAAGCGTTCTATGACGAACTTTGCTGGATGATGCTCAACCAGGTTGCGGCACCCAACAGCCCGCAGTGGTTCAACACTGGTCTACATTGGGCCTACGGCATCAGTGGCCCCGCTCAAGGGCACTGGGTCAATGATCCAGCGACCGGACGACAGATGCTGGCCGATGATGCCTACTCGCATCCCCAACCCCATGCGTGTTTCATTCAGGCAGTCGATGATGACTTGGTCGCTCCGGGCGGCATCATGGATCTGTGGACTCGCGAAGCACGCCTCTTCAAGTACGGCTCCGGAACAGGAACGAACTTCTCCGGACTCCGTGGCGAGAATGAGCCACTTTCGGGCGGCGGCCAGAGCAGCGGGCTCATGAGCTTCCTGAAGATCGGCGACCGCGCAGCCGGCGCCATCAAGTCCGGTGGTACGACTCGACGCGCAGCCAAGATGGTGTGCCTCGACGCCGATCACCCGGACATCGAATCGTTCGTTAACTGGAAGGCTCGCGAGGAACTCAAGGTTGCCGCGATGGTCGAAGGGATGAAAGGCCTCTCTGAGGAACAGGGCAAGTTGGCCCGAGACCTCAACCTTCACCTCGACTACGACTTCAACGGCGAGGCCTACCAAACGGTCTCGGGGCAAAACTCGAACAACTCGGTACGCCTCTCCAACGACTTCATGCAGGCCGTCGAGAAGAACTCCGACTGGGATCTCATCCAGCGAACTGACGGTGAGGTGGCCAAGACGATCAAAGCGGGCGATCTCTGGAGTCAGATCTGCCGCGCCGCATGGCAGTGCGCCGACCCCGGCCTGCAATTCGACGGAACGATCAACGAATGGCATACGTGCCCGACGAGCGGGCGGATCAACGCCTCGAATCCATGCAGTGAGTACATGTTCCTCGACGACACCGCGTGCAATCTCGCTTCGGTCAACCTGCTCAAGTTCTGGAATGGCGAGAAGCAGACCTTCGACGCCAAGGGGTATGAGCACGCCATCGATCTGTGGACCATGGTGCTCGAAATCTCAGTGCTGATGGCCGCATTCCCGTCCCGGTCCATCGCAGAGCGAAGTTGGCAATACCGCACACTTGGATTGGGTTACGCCAACCTCGGCGCCCTACTCATGCAGGCGGGAATCCCGTATGACTCCGAGGAAGGACGTTGCGTCAGCGGCATCCTGACCTCGATCCTTACTGGACGCTCCTACGCCATGAGCGCTGCGATGGCGGGCGAACACGGCGCATTTGCCGGCTTCGAAGACAACAGCGAAGAAATGCTGCGGGTCATTCGAAATCATCGCCGCGCAGCCGAGGGTGAAGACCGAGCCAGTGATGCCTGGGAGTCGCTCGACATCCGGCCGATAAGCCTCGACCACGACTGCGCCCGGAGCGGCAACATCAACATTGCCAATAGCGGCGAACTGCTGGACCGAGCAATCGATGCATGGGACCGCGCGCTCGCCGACGGATCCAAGTACGGCTTCCGAAATGCGCAGGTCTCGGTCATCGCGCCGACCGGCACCATCGGACTTCTGATGGACTGCGACACAACCGGCGTCGAACCCGACTTCGCGCTGACGAAGTTCAAGAAACTCGCCGGCGGCGGCTATTTCAAGATCGCCAACCAGTCACTCCGTCCCGCCCTCATCTCGCTGGGCTACTCCGAAGATCAGACCAGCGAAATGCTCCGGTGGGTCATGGGCACACTGGATCTGGACGTACCGATGCCAGCCGACAACGGAGACTTGCGGCAGGACAGCGATTCGTTCCGCGACTACCTCGTGGATCAGGGCTATTCCGCCGAAGATCTCGCTGCGGTGATGTCGCAACTCCCGACCGTATTTGAACTTCAGTTCGCATTCTCGGCATGGAACATGCCCGAGAACGTTCTGGAGCGGTGCGGCGCCTCGGATGTCGAGTCACTTCGATCACAGCCGGACTTCGATGGCCTGACAGCGTTGGGGTTGACCAAGGAACAGGTCAGGACGCTCAATCGACTGATCTGTGGGACACAGACGATCGAAGGCGCCCCGCACATCAAGGATGAACACCTTCAGGTCTTCGACTGCGCCAACCGATGCGGTCCATTGGGCACACGATTCATTCGGGCCGAGGGGCACATCTTGATGATGGCCTCGGCGCAGCCCTTTATCTCCGGCGCCATTTCGAAGACGATCAACCTGCCACACGAAGCGTGTGAAGAAGACATCGCTCGCTGTTACCGGCTCAGTTGGGAATCAGGGCTCAAGGCAAATGCCTTGTACCGCGACGGCTGCAAACTCAGCCAGCCACTCAACACAGTGACCGATGACGGTCTGCTCGAAGACGACGAGGATGAAATTGAGATCGCGATCGCTCATGACGAGGTCGCCGTTGAAGTCGCCACGGCAGCCGAAGCGGCCACCGCGGTCGGCCGCATCGACTATGTCGAGCGTGTCGTGGAGCGGATCATCGAGCGACCGATGCGACGGCGCCTCGACGACACGCGTCGAAGCATCACCCACCACTTCAACGTCGCCGGCCACGAGGGTTATCTCACTGTCGGCATGTACGAAGACGGCGCGCCGGGTGAGTTGTTCATCACAATGTCCAAGGAAGGCTCCACAATCGGAGGTCTGATGGACAGTCTCGGCACGGCGATCAGCGTCGCGCTGCAGTACGGCGTTCCGATCAAGAGTCTCGTCACGAAGTTCGCTCACCAGCGGTTCGAGCCCCAGGGCATGACGACCAACAACGACATCCCATTCGCCAAAAGTTTGGTTGACTACATCTTCAGGTGGATGGGCATGGAGTTCATCGAGGGTTACCGGGAAGCAAACGCCCCCGCGCGACCCAAGACGACAACAGCAATCAAGGAGGATGCTTCATGCAAGGACGACAGGACGTCGACCACGACAGATACCGGGTCAGCCAGGGAGATGCCAGCGGTCACCCCGGGACGGATGGAAAGTGCATCGGACACAGCCTCGGAATCGCGCCGTGGAGGCACGGACATGATGCCCGTCGCCTCGATGAGCACACAGAATCCGGACGGCACGCTCGCGTATACGTCGGGCCTCAACCAAGCAACAGCAGCATTGATGGGCGACGCGCCCCCGTGCGACAACTGCGGGTCCATCACGGTGCGCAACGGCACGTGCTACAAGTGCATGAACTGCGGGAACTCAATGGGATGCAGTTGAACGAACTTAAGGAGTTTTGATTTGCGCCCCCCGCAGGCCAAGGTGCGGCGGGGTGCCCAGATGCGAGGTACGGGAGCAGGAAGCACCTGAGACACAAATGAGCCGCTGCGACAGGAAGTTGCTCGGCTCGGCGGAACAGGAAGCGATCCGCGGGGCAGGACGCCCACCATGACCTCGCTGCCAACACACGGCTCTTGAAGCCGCAGGTTCACCTTGGCCCTCTGGACGTATGGTCCGGCTCAGGCCGGAACACGTCCATCTCTTCCCTCCCCCCCGGGCCAGCTCCCACCGCTGGCTCGGGGGTTTTCTTAGGCCAAGGGCCCAAAGACAGGCTTGCCAAAGGAGGGCGGCCCTGCTGCCTCGCGTTACACTTCACGCCATGACGCTCGCCAGCCAACTCCCCCTCTATCTCCCCATAGCCATCCTTATCCTGATGGCGGTTGGATTCGGCGTCTTCAACATCATCGCATCTCAGTTGCTCGGCCCCAGAGCGTCGGGCAAAACGAAGATGAGCACCTACGAGTCGGGCATGAATCCGATCGGAACTGCCCGGGGCCGCTTCAATGTGAGGTTCTACATTCTGGCGATGACGTTTCTCGTCTTCGACGTCGAGATCATCTTTCTCTACCCATGGGCTGTCGACTTTGCCGCCCTTGAGCCGGGAAGTGCCGAGAGCGGGCTCTTCCTCGGCCGAATCCTTTTCTTCCTGCTCATGTCAATCGTCGCGTATGTATACGCGTGGAAAAAGGGTGTGTTTCGCTGGGATTGATTACCGGAGAATCAGTACATGCCTTGTTGTCTCGCTATCGTTCTCGCACTCATCTTTCCACGAATCATTCTTGTAGTAACGTGGTTCCTGAATCCGGCCTTCATCAGCAATGCCTACGGCAACTGGGTGATTCCGCTTCTCGGCCTCATCTTCATGCCGATGACGGCGCTCGCCTACGCGCTCGCTGTGACATTCGAGAGCGGCGCTACGGGCGTCCCCGGACTCATCATCATTATTCTCGCGGTGCTCTATGACCTTGGTTCGGTAGGCGGAGGAGCCGGCTCGGGCGCAGGGTCCTAAACCCTCGCTGCGGCCCCTAGCCCCCGCACTATCACCCGCCACGACCCACCGTCGTGTCGTATCGCACTCCTTCCGGGACCGGCACCGGCACGTGGACTGTCGTCCCATGGTCGCCTTCGGTCACACGGCTGGAATCCACCGCCACGAAACTCGTGAAGGCTGAGGCCAGGTTGTAGGCGAGGGCCGTATCGCGGATGCGATCCGCCAGCCCCGTCTCGGTCGACCATGTCATTCGATCGTTGAGATCCTTGATGAGCGAGCGCGCCCAGATCTGAGGAAGCGCGGGACGGTCACGGTGACCATCCCACTGACACTCGATTGACTGAGCGGTGTCACCGACTCGGCCAGTGATCTTGATATCACCGTCGAACCCATCAGCAAGCCGGCCACTGAGAAACACCGGTCGGCCCACAAAGACATCGGGCATATTCGAGGGAAATACATCCGTTGCGCCGCCCCCAAGGTCGATCGCCACGTCATGCAGCGCAGGGTGGCTCGTCAGTTCAAAGAACTCGTCTATGGCATCGACGCGAGACGCATCGAGCCCGATCATCGAAGCCACGCCATTGCCGATATCCGCCATTCGCTGCATCAGATACCGGTTCGGACTCGAGCCGATGCCGAAACTGAAGATCCTCGCATCCCCCAGATTGCGACCGATCTCCCCAAGAATCTCGCCCTCATTTCCGATGTATCCATCGGTCAGGAAGACAATGCTCCGCACATGATCGTCTTCGTGATCGAAGCTCAGAGCCGACCGAATCCCATAAATCATGTTGGTTCCGCCACCGACCTGCAGTTCATCGAGGTAGCGAATGCCTCGGGCCACGTTGTCCGGCGTCGCGGACACAGGCTGAGCCTCGAACTGGGCGGCATTCTGAGCGAATCGGATAATCTGAAACGTATCTCCCGGTCGCATACTCCGCAGCGCTCGCTTGACCGCCTGCCTGGCAAGATTAAGGGGTTGTCCTCGCATGCTCCCGGAGCAATCGAGCACGAAGATCATTTCCATGGGAACGCGATCAAGGTCTTCAAGTTCGGCAGGTGGCACCAGCATAAGCGTGAAGAATCCACCTCGCTCATCCTCATGCGTCAACATCGCCGTCTTCATCGCATCGCCGGCCACTTCCCACCGCAGCACGAAGTCACGATTCGGAATCGTGTCCAGCGGACTCAGCGCCACCTTGGCGGTTGTCGGTGATGTGCGATCAATCGCTACCGCGTGCGTTGGTGAATCGATATGTTCAATGGATACGCCCGCATCCAACTCCAGAGTGATGCCGATGTCGTGGCCGCTTCGTTCATTGTCCTTCAAATAGGTCACGTTCGTTCCAGAAGCCGCGGGTATGTCTGACCCTCGGGTGGGATACACCACGCCGCGAGGGAGCGGACGAATCGGATCGGTCGTTCCGGGCGGGTTGTAGCGAGGTCCAACGACCATCGGGAAGACGAATTCGAATCCGCCGCCGCGGTATGGAAGTGCCCCGAAGTAGGTGATGTCGATATCGATCGACTTGCCTGGCTCGATATTCGCAACCTTCTGCGTAAAGATGTTCGGCCGCTCCTGCTGCAGCAGCGAGGCGACGTGGCCTTGCGCGCGGGCCTCTTCATAGAGTCGTTTGGCTTCTTCTCGCTCGCGGATGATGCCGCGAATGGTCCGATCGCCGACCTTCATGATGAAGTCGCTGACCGCCGAGTCCTGTGGAAGCGGGAAGACATAGACCGCCTCAATCTTCTCGGCGTACGGGTTCAAGAACGTCTGCGTCACGCCGACGCGAGCGATGAATCCATCAATCGCCGCCTGTACATCGGTGTGCTCGAGGGGCACCGGGATGTACTCGTCCGGGCCGCTTGCACCAGCAGGAATGCACGCCAGCGTTCCTCCACCGATTTCCGGAGTGACAGCATCGTCTTCCACCGCCACCTCGAAATTGCCGCCGCTCCGCCGACGGGTGGCTTTGCCAGCAATCGCTTCTCGGCCGATGTACATCGTCTCGGTTGCCGGAATGGACCACGCACTTCCATACATCGCGAGTTCATGTTGATCCTGCGACATTTGATCCTGCGACATGACCGCCCCGCTAGCCCTGTCTGCGAAACCCGGCGGAGACAGCCTGAGAGAGACGGACGAATTGGTCATCTGAACGGGCGGGCTGGAGGCCGGCGGAACCGGGCCCAACACCTTCGCAAGCTCCCGCGATGGTTCCGATGTCCCACAGGACACTGCCACTACGGCGACAGCGGCGCTCAGCATCATGGCCAAGGCGGTCCGCGCAGTTCGTTGAGTTAGATTCATTCAGATACTCCTTCAGCGACCGACACTTCGGCCTCGATTCGCTCGCCTTCGGCATTCCCCGCGGCGATCAGTTTGATGGTGTAGGCAGGCGTGCCTTGCACACGCAGATGCAGCCGAGCGACGCCAACACGGCCCGCGCACAGTTCGGACTGAGTGTTGATGGCGGCCACGACAACGCGGTCCTGCATGAGGGCCGCCGGGTCATACCGAGGCGCTTCGCTCCAGCACGGCGCCGGACCGCCCTCGACTCCGACGAGTTCCACGGCGTCGCCGCCGCCGAACTCCACCTGCCAAGCGCCGAGTGGAACGTCCCCGCTGTCGATAAAGATGTCCACCGGCTGAAACCTGACGCCTTGATTTGGTGCATCGTCGCCGGCGGCCATCAGGGCCACCACTGCGAGCAGCATGGAAGCTACGACAAGGATCTTCGTCTTCATGAGTCGTTCCTCTGGGGCGCAAGCCTGACGATCATCGTCATCAGATGATCGACATCCCCGGTATCAGCCGCGCCGTCACCGTTGGAATCAACAGCACCAGGATCACGGCGTTCGATCTGGCGAGCAAGCGTCAATGCGTCCAGCACATCGACCTTGCCATCACCATTGACATCACGCATCGCAGAAGCAGGGCTCATCGGCATTGAGAGTCGCTGACGGGTTTCGGCCTGCGGCAGGGCCAGCAGCGCCAAAATGCCGAGCCCGAGTGCCACCACCGCTGCGGCAGCCACTCGAAGCCCGGTAATTCGCCATCCGTGGCGTGGAGTAGCCACCGGCATGGCAAGGCTCGCAACTCGCCTATCCAGCGCTTCCGGAACCGGCGTCCGCTGCGATTCCCGCTGCAGGGCTGCAGTGAGATCGGGATGCTCGTTCTTCCCCGGGAAGCCTGAGACGTTGGATTGATGACGTTCGTGGTTCATAGTGACCCCCATACAGCGCGCAAGGGCGTGGATTGGTTCACGCCAATTATTGGTTTCTTAGAAATCGCTCCTGCGGCCATCAATCAAGCAGATCACGGGTTGCAGGAGCCTCCCGCAGCCGCTGTAACGCATTGTGAAGGCGGCTCTTGACCGTTCCGGTCGGAATCTCAAGGGCCGCCGCGATTTCGAGCAGGCTCATGTCCTCGACAAACCTCAGGAGCAGCACTTCCCGCTGATGCTCCGGAAGCCCCGCCAGCACGCGCCCCAGATCGGTGTCGTGGGCTGGCTCCGGCGAAGCGACCTCCGGAAGCTCACCATGCACCTCTCTCGCGCCTTGCCGCCGCCGCGTGATGGCGATATTGCGAATCACCGGGTACAGGAACGTTGTCAGCCGAGCCGTCAGCACGAGCCGTCGCTTCCTGCACCGGCTGAGAAGCCATGCGAAGGTCTCCTGCGCGACATCGAGCGCCAGATGTTCATCGCCGGTCATTCGCACAGCCACCCGCCACACGTATTCGCGGTGACGTTCATACAGCGCGGCAAACGCCTCGGCTGAACCACTGCGAACACCGTCAAGCAGCAGTTGATCGGACTCACGTTCTGGCATCAGCAAGCCCAGAGCGGCGGAGGCGCCTCAACGCCGGTGCCGTCTATCACCAACCGCAAGGCGTGCAGTTGTACCGCGCCATCCCCGTCGCGGCCGTACAGGAGATCTCCGACGAGCGGAGCGCCGACAAATGCCAGACCCGCCCGGATGCAGTGCCGCCTTCCAGGCCCGTGCAAGTCCACGAGCACAAGGTCTCCTCGCTGCGCATCCCGCTGCTGCACCCGCCACGAACATCGCCCGCGGCACGCATCGCTCCCACGCTCAGAGACCGTCATCTTGCGTGAGCCGCGATGGCGTTTGGTAAAGCAGAGATCAAACTCGCCCTGGTCAGGCAAGCCGGGTGCGCACCGCGCCAGATACTGCTTGGCAATATCGACCTCCCCCATCCCACCCATGGCGGCTCGAAGTGAGGCTCGCGACCGAGCATCGGTCGCCGCCATCAGACAGCCGCTGGTTGGAAGATCGAGGCGGTGGACCAGCCCCGCCTCTTCCAGATCGGCGCACGCCGGCACATGCGTTGCGAGCCATGACTCAACATCTGGCTCAGCCCCAGCACCCCTGACGGAGTGCCACCCGGCTGGTTTGTCGAGAATCAGCCACGAAGGGGTACAGTGCAGAATGACCGGCTCGCTCGGCATGCACCTACGGTAGCCGGTTCATAAGAACCGAGGCGAGACGTCTTCATTCCAGTAGAATGCCTGCTTGCGCGGGGCGTAGCTCAGCTTGGTAGAGCGCCTGCTTTGGGAGCAGGAGGTCGCACGTTCGAATCGTGTCGCCCCGATTAGCCGCCGAAGGCGGCGTTGGCTCGAACTCGGCTGGCACGGTACTCCCTTGGCCGAAGCCCGCCTAAGCGGTGGCTAAAGCACAGCACACGAAGGAAACCGTTGTGCCAATCGCGGCGATCATGACACGATGAATAGCCATCGTGTCTCTCCCTCCATGACCAGCCCTACCACCGCTGCCGCAAACCACACCAAGGAAGATGACAACATCAGGCTTCCAGCTATATGGACCGCTCTGAGGCTGTGCTACTCGCGATACTCCCTTGAGTGATAGGATTTCCCCGTGGATTCAACCTATCTCTTCTACGACTATGAGACGGACGGAGTCGATCCCACCTGCTGCCGACCGACCCAGTTCGCGTGCATCCGCACCGACAGCAACCTTGAACCTGTTCCCGGTCCCGAAGGCGATGGCCTCATTCGCTGGTATCGACCGCCGGAGGATCGCCTGCCAGCGGCAGAGGCGGTGCTTGTCACTGGTATCACGCCACAACATGCCATGGTCGAAGGCCGAACGGACAATGAGTTCTTCACCGAGATCCACGAACTCTTCAACAGGCCGGGCACGACGTCACTTGGTTGGAACAGCCTCCGGTTCGATGACATCGTCAATCGGTTTGGATTCTGGCGGACACTCCAAGACCCGTACTCACATGGGTACGCGCGCGGGTGCCGCGTCTGGGACATCATCGACCTCGCGCGGGCTTGCTACGCACTCCGGCCTTCGGGCATCGTCTGGCCTGCCTATGTGGACAGGCCATGGCACAAGGAACACGATCCCATCGCGCCAGCGGACGGTCCCCCCGCGTTCAAATTAGACATGCTCGCACCAGCCAACGGCATCGAGCACTCAGATGCGCACGACGCGCTTGCTGATGTGCATGCCACAATCGAGTTCGCCCGCATGATCAAGGCCGCCCAACCGAAACTCTGGGATCTGGCATATGGCCTCACCCAAAAGCGAACCGCGGGCGACTTGCTCGCCTTGGGCAAACCGCTCCTGCATGTCTCACCAAAGATCGCAAACACCAAGGGCTGCGCATCGCTGGTCCATGTCGTCGGAAGAAACCCTCGCAACCCGAGCGAATTCATTACATGGGACCTTCGGGAGGACCCAAGCGAACTACTCGAAGCCGATGTCGACACAATTCGCGACCGCACATTTGTCAGCCGTCAGGAACTCGAGGAAAAAGGGCTGCAACGATTCGCCCTCAAGGGCATCCGAAGCAACCGGGCGCCGATCATCATCGAGGCCACATCGAAGTTGATGGACTCGATCGACACTGATCGCATTCACCTCGATCTGGACACATGTCGCAAGCACTGGGCCCAACTCGCCGCGAGCATGGAACAACTCAGCTCGGTGATCGCCGAGGCGTGGAATCGACCAATGGCCCGAGCAAATGATGCCGACGACGCGCTCTACGATGATTTCGTCAAGGATCATGACCGGAAGATCTGCATCCAAACGCGAGCGGCCGATCTCCGGGAGTTGAATGCGTTTGCAGGCCAATTCACAGATAGCCGTCTTTCCGAATTGCTGCTGCACTACCGCGCTCGCAACTATCCGGAGACACTGGATGCGAACGAACGCGAACGATGGCGAGACCGCTGCGCCGATCGCTTGACAAATCCGCCCGGCCGAGGTGACGTGCCCTGGCCGGAGTGGCTCTTGCACATCACAGAACTCATGAGCGATCCGGATTTGGACCACGCATCAATCCAGCACCTCGAAGCAACGGCCGACTGGGGTCGTGAACTGGCAACCAAACTCGGACTGACGACCCCGTCCTCTACCTGTTGATCATGAACGATGCGAGATGTTCAAACCTCGCATCAAGAAACTGCCTGAGCACACCATTGATCTGCCGGTCGTCCATTGCAGACTGCATGCATGTCATCCACGCACCGCGTGCCTCTGGATCAATCGAGAAGGCTGCATGCCGCTGCCGCAGCCGCGGATGACCGAACCGCTCCACGTAGTGCGGCGGGCCGCCAAGCCATCCACACAGAAACCAGAACAACTTGTTCCGAGATACCGATAGATCCACGTGCATCGCTCGGATCGTGCTCGCGACAGGATCGGCGTCCATGTAATCGTAGAAGGCGTCGACCAGATCGCGGACGGCCTCTTCTCCACCGATAGCGTCAAATGGCGTTGCCTCCGGGCCAAACTCGGCTCCAAGATCACCCAGCGGGATACCAGTCATGATGCGGGCTTCACGTCCAGCCGGCGAATGCGAATGTTGCGGAATGACACGCGGTCACCATGATCCTGCAATCCGATGTGTCCCATGGCCTTCGTGCCATACATCGGCATATGCGTGAACTTGCTGCCTGCCACGCGGGCCTTCCAGTCATCGCTTCCAATCACGTAGTCGGCTGTCTTGACGCCATTGAGCCAGTACTGCACATGATTGCCAAGCACTCTGATTCTCACTCGGTTCCACTTTCCGGCAGCCCGGCTCGAGTCAACAGATGGCGCATGCAAGGCGTAGTTCGCGCCCGCAGAGTGCAGAGCCGACACTCCGTTGGAGTGGCCTGCGTTGTCGAGAATCTGCATCTCTGGAGCGGTTTCCCAGATGGCGTTCCCCTCCTCTGTGGCGTTGAAGAAAATGCCGCTATTGCCGCCATCCTCGACCCGCCAGTCAACATAGAAGTCGAAG
>PVBE012866481.1_pt1 | contig 29920 bp, 14 predicted proteins | sample 1631181 | NCBI WGS metagenome assembly PVBE01 (sample SAMN08397723, study PRJNA350692) | Marine metagenome, whole genome shotgun sequencing project. | isolation source: water | place: Pacific Ocean | collected 2012-04
CCCTCCCTTTGCCCCTTCCCCTCTCTCGTCACCCTCTCCTAAAACCGAGTAGCCACCCCCAATCTGGCAGATCCATTGGCCCGCCAGGGCGGACCGCCAATCCATCATTCCTGTATCATTTCAAGCGAATAAAATGCGAGCGCCGTTGGCCTTCGACTTGCAATACTGCCAGGGCAAGAAGGAGACCCGGTATGAGAACTCGCCACCTGATCGCCATCCTCGGACTCGGCCTGCTGATGCTGCCCGGCGCCGCCAACGCCAACCCCCCCATGGACGCCATGGAGGCCATGCTCCAGCGAGTGAGCTTGCGCAAGTTCGACCAGCAGCGCAAGGTCACCGACGGCGATCTGCGCAAGATCATGGAGGCCGGGCACCAGACCCGGACCCTGGACGGCAGCACCCCCTTCGAGTTTATCCAGATCCGGGACAAGAAGGTCCTCGCCGGCATCGTGGGCAAGAGCAAGTTCGCTGAATGGATGACCAGGGCCCCGGCCGCCATCGCGGTGGTGGTGCGGACCAAGGAGTCCCCCTCGCTGTACAAGGAGAACGGGGCGGTGGCCTGGCTGAACATGGCCTACAAGGCCCAGTCCATGGGGCTCGGCACCTGCTTCCTCGGCACCGCCAACCGCCAGGCGATGAAGTCGATCCTCGGCCTGGGTAAAAACCAACACCTGGTCACTGTCATGCCCGTGGGCGCGCCTGTGGAAGGCTTCGCCAAGCTCCAGAGCCCCAAACGCTACCCGGTGGAGTGGACCGTGTCCCAGGGCCGCTTCGGCGGGCAGCTCAAGCTGCTGGGCAAGGCCCTGCCTTCCACAAAAGGCGGCAAGGCGATGTCGGCCTTCCTCGGCAGCAAGCAGACCACGGCCGAGGCCTTCTCCAGCAAGCCGGTGGAGCAGACCAAGCTGGCCACGGCGCTGGAGGCCATGCGCCACGCGCCCAGCTCCAAGAACAAGCAGCACTGGCGCTGGGTGATGGTCACCGACAAGGCCACCAAGGAGAAGGTGGCGCGCATCTCCAAGGACCGCTCCCTGGCCAACGCGCCGGTGGTGGCGGTGCTGGCGGGCAGCCAGGACAGCCGGCCCTTCGTCAACCCGCGTGGCTGGGGCCGCAAGCGCCAGTCGCCCTACTTCATCAACCACGGCGCCGTGATGGCCATGCGCAACCTGCAGATCGGGGCCGAGAGCCAGGGCCTGGGCGTGCGGATCAAGGCGCTCAACCGCAAGGGCGACACCAAAATGCGGGCGCTCATGGGCCAGGGCAAGGCGCTGTCAGGCAAGCGGGTTCGCTTCATCGCCGCCGTGGGCATGGGCTACGCCAGCAAGACCTCCACGCGGCGCGTCGCGCCGCTGCCGGGCGGGCGGATCCACAAGGAGCGCTACGGCGCACGCCGCAAATAGCTCCTGCTCCCCTTCCTAACGCACCACGTCAAAAAACAGTCTCATTACGGGGTATTGAATACTCCATTAGCCGTAACGGCTCCTACGCAGTGAGAAGCCCACTTCACAGCATTCTGTGTACAAGGGACCCCAGTTGGCACGCTCCCATGCCGCGGTGCCAAGAATCACCCTGCATATGGACGAGATTCCCGGTTTCACGCCTGGCACGCAACTTGTAGTGGAGCGCGCACACCCAGTTCAGGTGGCGCTCCCAACCCCCAGCGTGGTCAGGCTCCATGTCACAGATAAACCGGATACTCATTGTCAACCGCGGCGAGGCGGCCCTGCGCCTGATCCACGCCGTACGAGATTTCAACCTGGAACGGGGCCAGGCCATGGAGACCGTGGCCCTGGTGACGCCGCCGGACACGGGCGCGCCCTTCGCCCGGGAAGCGGACCGGGTGCTCTCCCTGACGCCGCCGGGCGAGGGTCGGGCGGCGGCCGCTTACCTGGACGTGGAGCAGGTCATGGGGGCCGCCCGGGCGGCCGAGGCCGACGCCGTCTGGGTCGGCTGGGGGTTTGTCTCCGAGGACGCAACCTTCGCCGAGCGGGTCATGGCCGAGGGCCTGACCTTCATCGGCCCGCCCCCGGAGGCCATGGCCCTGGCCGGCGACAAGGTGGCAGCCAAGGGGCTGGCAGAGGGGTGCGACGTACCGGTGGTCCCCTGGAGCGGTGAGCCCGTCGCAGACCTGGAGCAGGCCCGGGCCGCGGCCGACGCCATCGGCTACCCGGTGATGCTCAAGGCCGCAGCCGGCGGAGGAGGCCGCGGCATCCGCGCCGTGGAGGACGCCGGCCAGCTGGAACAGATCTTCGAGGCCGCGCGCCGGGAGGCCCTCTCTGCTTTTGGCGATGATGGCATGTTCGTGGAGCGCTGCATCCGGCAGGGTCGCCACCTGGAGGTGCAGGTGGCGGTGGACTCCTGCGGCCACGCCCTGGCCCTCGGCACGCGTGACTGCACGGTCCAGCGGCGGCACCAAAAGATCGTCGAGGAGTGCCCCGGGCCGCTCACCACCGCCTCGCTGACCGAGGAGCTGGAGGGCCACGCGCTGACCCTGGCCGGAGCCTGCGGCTACCGCAACGTCGGCACCGTGGAGTTTCTGCTCGACCAGCAGCGCGACTCCGTCCACTTCATGGAGATTAACGCGCGCCTGCAGGTGGAGCACCCGGTCACGGAGCTGGCCTTCGGCGTGGACCTGGTCAAGCTGCAGCTGGACATCGCCATGGGGGCCTGCATCCAGGACATGGTGGTCAGCCGGCGCGGCCACGCCATGGAGGTGCGGCTCAACGCCGAGGACCCCGAGGCGGGCTTCGCCCCCGCGCCGGGCAAGGTCGTCCACTTCTCCGCGCCACGGGGCCCGGGCATACGCGTTGACGCGGGCGTGACCCAGGGGTGCAGCGTGCCCCCGGACTTCGACTCCATGATGGCCAAGATCATCGCCCACGGCGCGGATCGGGCCGAGGTCGTGGCGCGGCTGCGCCGGGCGGTGTCCGAGCTGGCGGTCGTCGTGGAGGACGGGGCCACCAACAAGGGCCTGCTCTGCGAGGTGCTGGCCGATCCCGACTTCGCCTCGGGGAAGATCCACACCGGCTGGCTGGACGAGAAGATGCGCCAGGGAGCCTTCGATCGCCGCCCCCACGCCGCCGAAGCCCTGCTGGCCGCGGCGGTGCTGGCCCATGACGCCGAGGCCCGCAGCGAGCTGCAGAACTTTCAGGCCGCCGTGGCCCGTGGCATCCCGCAGATGCTGCTGGAGGCCAGCGGCCGCGAGGTGGAGCTGGTGCTCGGCGGCGCGCGCCACACAGCCACGGTGTACTGCCTGGGCCACCGCAGCTACCGCGTCTACCTGCCGGGAGGCAACCCTGGCGTGGCGGTGCGCTTCGAGCCCGACGGCCCTAACCGGGCGCTGCTCACCGTGGGCCAGCGGCGCATGAGGCTGCTCTACGCCGAGGAGGAGCAGTCCTATTATGTGGAGGTGGACGGCGCGGGTCACCGCATCACCCGGGACGCCGGCGGCGTGGTCCGCGCCTCCGCGCCCTCCATGGTCATGGAGATCTCCGTTTCGGTGGGGCAGGTGGTGGAGGCCGGCCAGCGCCTCGGCTCCCTGGAGGCGATGAAGATGGAGATGCCGTTTTCGGCCCCCCAGGCCGGGCGGGTGTCGGCCGTCCTCGTGCAGCCGAACTCCCAGGTGGCGGCGGGCGAGCCCCTGCTTTCCTTGGAGCTGACCGACGCGGGAGTCGAGGCGGCGGAGCCCGGATGCGAATGCCCGCTGCTGCTCGATGACGCCGGAGTCGACCCCTTCCTCGAGCTGTTCGACGAGGCGGGGCGCCCACGGCGCGAGCTGCTGGACGACGTGGATCCCAGGCGCCGGCGCGAGCTGGTGCAGGCCCTGCTGACAGAGCTGCGTCCGATCCTGTTGGGCTACGACGTCGACCCCGCCCGCCAGGAGAGGCTGACCCGCTTGCTGGACGACGACCGGCTGTGGCACCACCTGAGCCACCCCGACGAGTACCGCGCGCTGGGCCAGGCCCTGGTGCTCTTCGTCGACACCGAGTGGGTGCTGGCCAGCGAGCTGCTGCCGGCCCGGGACGGGCACCCGGCCTGCTCGCTGCAGACCGCCTTCTTCGCCTACCTGCGGCGGATAAACTCCGGCGCCGAGGGGGCGCACCCGGACCTCGTGCCGTCGCTGGAGCGGGCCCTGTCCCATTACGGCGTCGAGGACCTGTCGCCGCGGCCGCGCCTGGTCCATGCGGCCACGCGGCTGCCCACGGCCCACGGCCGCAACGGCGCGCGCGCCGAGCTGAAGCACGAGCTCTGCTCGTCGCTGATGCGCACGCTCATGGGGCTGCACTGCGCGGGCGCGGACTTCACCGGGGACACCGCGCTGTACGAGGCGCTGGAGCGGCTCCCCCTGCTGACCCGCCGCAAGTGGCCTTTCCTGGCGGACAACGCCCACCAGACGCGCTACGTGATCTTTCACCAGACCCGCTTCGAGCTGCGACAACGGGAGCACCGCGAGCGGGTACGGCGCGGACTGGCCGAGGCAGCCCGCCTGGACGGCGACCCGGCCCGGTCGGCCTTCGTCGAGGACCTGGCCCGGGCGCCCCAGGGCGTGTTCTCGCTGCTCTCGCCGGCCACGCTCCACCGGGATCCGTCCGTGCGGCGCGCCGCCCTCGAGGTGCTGTTGCGCCGCGCCTACGGCCCGGCCGAGCTGGAGATCCTCGCCTGGCACGAGGCCTACCGGCCGCCCAAGGGCGAGACCCGGGGAAAGGCCCGGCTCTCCGTGGCTGACCCGCGGGTGGACGGAGGATTCTGCTCCGTGCTGGAGGCCCGGGTGACCCGCCCGGACAGCGCCAGCACCGTGCTGATGGCGGCGGCCTCGGGGGAAGACCTGTCCTCGGTGGTGCACGCCGTGGCGGGCCGCTGCGCCGCCGACTGTCGGCCGGTGGCGGTGGCGGTGGACATCCTCGTTCACCCCATGGGCCGCAGCGAGGAGGAGCTGTTGGAAGAGGCGCGGCGGGAGATGACCGCCATCCCCGGCCTCGGCGAGAGCCTCTGGCGGCTCTGCCTCATCGTGGTCAACGGAGACGGCGTCGTGCCGCACCACACCTTCGCCGCCGACGAGCGCGGCGAGTTCGCCGAGCTGCCGCACCTGCGGCACCTGCACCCGGAGATGGAGCGCCGCCTGGAGCTGTGGCGGCTGAGCGAGTTTTCGCTGCAGCGCGTGGAGTCCCACGAGCGGCTGCTGATCTACCAGGGGCGCGCGCGCAGCAACCCGGCTGACGAGCGCATCTTCGTCATCGGCGAGGTGGGCAGCGTCCCGGCGGGGGAGCTGGCCCACGAGACGTCGGACTCGCTGCCGGCGTTCGAGCACGCCTACCTCGAGGCCATCCGCGCCCTGCGCCAGATCCAGTCCCGCCGGCCGGTGCGGCGACGCTACCACTGGAACCGCATCACGCTCTACGTGCGGCCGGTGGTCACAGCGGGTAACGCGGCGGTGGTCCGGGTGGCAGAGAAGCTGGCCGGCTACACGCACGGCCTCGGCCTGGAGCGGGTGGTTGTGCGGGCCCGGCTGGTGGATCCCGAAGCGGACGACGCCAGCCCCGTGGACACCGAGGTCCGCGTCTCCAACCCCACTGGCAACAAGCTGGAGGTTCGCCTCGTGGCGCCCAGCCCCCTGCCGATTCCGGCGGCCGGCCCCTACGAGCTGAAGGTGCAGAAGGCCCGCGCCCTGGGCGTACCCTACCCCTACGAGGTGATCCGGATGCTCACCTCGCAGCCGGGGGTGCTCTCCTCGCCGGAGCGCACCTTCCCGCCCGGGCGGTTCGTGGAGTACGACCTCGACCCGGAGTCGTCGAGCCCGCGGGCCGTGCCCGTGGAGCGCCCGCCCGGCCAAAACAAGGCCGGCATCGTCCTCGGCCTGATCAGCCACGAGACCGCCAAACACCCCGAGGGCATGGAGCGGGTGATCATCCTCTCCGATCCCCTGCGGGGCATGGGCGCCCTGGCGGAGCCCGAGTGCGCCCGCATCATGGCGGCCCTGGACCTGGCCCGGGAGCGGGGCCTGCCGGTGGAGTGGATCCCGATCTCCAGCGGCGCGCGCATCTCCATGGACAGCGGCACCGAGAACCTGGACTGGACCGCCCGCACCCTGCGGCGGATCATCGAGGTCTGCGATGAGGGGGTCGAGATCAACCTCATCGTCGACGGCATCAACGTCGGCGCTCAGAGCTACTTCAACGCCGAGGCCACCATGTTGATGCACACCCGCGGCGTGCTGATCATGACGCCGCGGGGGGCCATGGTGCTCACCGGCAAGCGCGCCCTGGACTACTCCGGCGGCGTCTCCGCCGAGGACGAACGGGGCATCGGCGGCTATGAGCGGATCATGGGCCTCAACGGCCAGGCCCAGTACTTTGCCCGGAACCTGGCTGACGCCTTCCGTCTGCTGCTGACGCACTACGAGCTGACCTACGTCAAGCCGGGCGAGCTCGGCGTGCGGCCCATGCCGTCCGCCGACCCGCCGGAGCGCGACGCCACCGAGGACGCCTACCCCCGCCAGGAGGAGGCGTTCACCACAGTCGGCGATCTCTTCAGCGCCGAGCTAAACCGCGAGCGGAAGAAGCCGTTCGACATGCGCTCGCTGATGACCTCGGTGGTGGACCGCGAGTCCGGCCGGCTGGAGCGCTTCGGCAACATGCTCGACGCCGAGACCGCCATCGTCTGGGACTGCCACCTCGGCGGCGACGCGGTGTGCCTCATCGGCTTCGAGGGGCGCCCGCTGGCCCGCCAGGGCCACGTGCCCGGGGACGGCCCCGAGACCTGGACCGGGGGCACGCTCTTCCCCATGTCGTCCAAGAAGGTGGCCCGGGCGATCAACGCGTCCAGCGGCCGCCGCCCCGTGGTGGTGCTGGCCAACCTCTCCGGCTTCGACGGCTCCCCGGAGTCCATGCGAAACCTGCAGCTGGAGTACGGCGCCGAGATCGGTCGCGCGGTGGTGGGCTTTGCGGGGCCGCTGATCTTCTGCGTCGTGGCGCGGTATCACGGTGGCGCCTACGTGGTCTTCTCCCGGGCGCTCAACGAGGGCCTGGTGGCCCTGGCCGTGGAGGGATCCTACGCCTCGGTCATCGGCGGCGCGCCGGCGGCGGCGGTGGTCTTCCCGAGGGAGGTGGCCGCGCGCACCGAGGCCGACCCCCGAGTGAAGCAGGCCCGCGGCGCCATCCAGGACGCGCCCCCGGCCGTGCGCCCTCGCCTGCGCGAGGAGCTGGCCCACACCCGCGCGGCGGTGCACGCCGAGATGCAGGGTGAGGTGGCGAGGGAGTTCGACGAGGTGCACTCGGTGCACCGCGCCTGCGAGGTGGGCTCGCTGGACGACGTGATCAGCGCCGGCGACCTGCGGCGCAGGCTCTGCGCGGAGCTGCGAGGCGCGGCCGACCGTCAACAGACAGACGAAGACAAACCGGCGGCGGACGCCGCCATTCTCAGAGAGGTGAAGTGAGATGCCCAGGCTGGACCCTGAAGATCTCGAGATGATGCTGTCGACCCTGCGCAGCTACGCCAAGCGTGAGCTGACCCGGGAGTACCTGCTGTCGCTGGACTGCGAAGAACAGTTCCCGCGCAAGGTGTTCGACGACCTGTACGACCCCGATCAGGTGGGCCTCCACCTGCTGTTCATCGACGAGGAGTACGGAGGCCTCGGCGGCGGCGCCGGCGACGTGGCGCGGGTGTCCGAGGTGCTGGCCGGGGTGGACCTCGGCATCTCCACCGGCATCCTGGCCACCTTCCTCGGCACGGATCCCATCGCGGTGGGCGGCACCGAGGACCAGAAGGAGCGCTGGATGGGCCGCATCGCGGAGGAGGGCCTGCTGGTGGCCTACGGCGCCACCGAGCCCCAGGCGGGCAGCGACCTGGGCGCCCTGAGCACCCGGGCCACGCCGGAGCAGGACGACGAGGGCAACGTCACCGGTTACCGCATCAGCGGACAGAAGCAGTGGATCAGCAACGGCGGGGTGGCGGACCTGTACACGGTCCTGGCCCTGACGCCCGGCGGGCCTTCGTGGTTTGTCGTCGAGCAGGGCGCCGAGGGGTTCACCAGCGGCAACCCCGAGGACAAGCACGGCATCCGCGCCAGCAACACCGCGGCCCTCTTCCTCGACGAGGTGCAGGTGCCGGCCAGCGCGCTGGTGGGCGAGGTCGAGGGGCAGGGGCTGGTCCAGGCGCAGGCCGTCTTCGCCTACACCCGGCTGATGGTGGCCGCCTTCGGGCTGGGCGCGGGGTGGGACGCGCTGGCGCGGGCCATTCGCTACTCGCAGGAGCGGATCCAGGCCGGCTCGCCGCTGTGCGAAAAGCAGGCCTTCACCCACAAGCTCATCGTGCCCAACGCGGCGCAGCTGGAGGCCGCCCGGGCCTACATCCAGTGGACCGCCGATCGCATCGACGACGGCGAGCCCGACCTGGCCACCGAGGGGGCCGTGGCCAAGTACCTGGCCACCGAGGCCGGCAACCGCGCGGCGGAGGACGCCATCCAGGCCCACGGCGGCTATGGCTACATCAAGGAATACATGGTGGAGAAGATCAAACGCGACGTGCGGATCACCACCATCTACGAGGGCACCTCGGAGATCATGGAGCAGACCATCGCCCGGGGCAGGTGGCAGCAGCACCTCAAGTCGCGGGCGGCCTTCTACCCCGACTGGGCGGCGCGGCTGGAGGGGACCGACGGCGGCGCGCAGACCGGCGTCGACGCGGCGGTGCTCGGCCTCCGCGCCCTGTCCGCGGTGCTGGAGCGCTGCCGCGAGTACCGCCTGACCCGGGACCCGCACGTGCTCTTCCGCCTCGGCGAGCTCGTCACCTGGGCCGAGGCGGCGGCGGTCTTCTCCGAGCGCGCGGCCGCGGCCACCGGCGTCAGCGAGGGCGGGCTGGACGCGGACACGCTCAAGGCCCTGGCCCGAATCTTCGCCAGAGACGCCGCCCACAAGGTGGCCAGCCAGGGGCTGCGCTGGACCGCGGGGGCCACGGCGGGCCGGGGCGGAGACCTGTCCGCCGAGGTGAACCTGTCGGCCGTGGTCTCGGCCCAGGCTGGCCTGGTGCAAGACATGACCCTGGCCGCCGACGGCCTACGCAAGGCCTTCCCCGCCGACGCATGAACCCTCACGGAGGTGCAGCACAATGAGCCACGCCAAGGACCTTATTGACCAGGCCTTCGCCATCGTCGGAGTTGGCGCGATCCTGCCCGACGCCCACGACGCGGCCACGTTCTGGCAGAACATCAAGGACGGGCGCTGCGCCATCCGGCAGGTACCGGAAGAGCGCTGGCGGGTGGACCATTACTACGATCCCGACCCGGCCGCGCCGGACAAGTCGTACTCCAGCATCGGGGCCTGGGTCACGGGCTTCGAGTTCGACTGGAAGCGCTTCCGTGTGCCCCCGCGGGTGGCCGCGGCCATGGACTCCAGCCAGCAGTGGGCGGTGACCGCGGCGGCCGAGGCCCTGGCGGACTACGGCTACCCCGAGCGGCCCCTGAACACGGAGCGGACCGGGGTGATCCTCGGCAACGCCCTGGGTGGGGACTTGCACCTGCAGTCCCACGTACGCATCGCCTTCCCGGAGATGACCAGCGCCCTGGAGCAGGCCGAGGGCTTCGCCCGCCTGGACCTCGATCAGCGCCAGCAGATCCTCGACCACCTGCGGCAGAGCGTGGACCAGCGCTTCCCACCGGTGACAGAGGACTCCATGCCGGGAGAGCTGCCGAACATCAACGCCGGGCGGGTGGCCAACATCCTCAACCTGCGCGGGCCGAACTTCATCGCCGACGCGGCCTGTGCCTCGAGCCTGGCCGCCACCAGCGTGGCCATGCAGCTGCTGGCCAGCCACCAGTGCGACGCGGTGATCACGGGCGGCGTGGACAGCAACATGGCGCCGTCGTCGTTTGTCAAGTTCTGCAAGATCGGCGCCCTGAGCGCAACGGGCAGCCGCCCCTTTGGCCAGGGCGCGGACGGCTTCGTCATGGGGGAAGGGTGCGGCGTGTTTTTGCTGCGGCGGCTCGCCGACGCCGAGCGCGACCGCGACCGCATCTACGCCGTGATCCGCGGCTTCGGCGCCTCCAGCGACGGCAAGGGCAAGGGCATCACCGCGCCGAACCCCCGGGGCCAGGAGCTGGCCATCCGCCGGGCCTGGGAAAACGCCGGCCTCGATCCGCGCAGCGCCACCCTGGTGGAGGGCCACGGCACCAGCACCCGGGTGGGTGACGCGGTGGAGCTCAAGTCCCTGGTCGAGGTCTTCACCGGGGCCCCCACCGGCAGCATCGCCCTCGGCTCGGTCAAGGGCAACCTGGGGCACCTCAAGGCGGCGGCCGGGGCGGCCGGGCTGTTGAAGACGGCCCTGGCCCTGCACCACAAGCAGGTGCCGCCCACCCTGGCGGCCGATCCGCCCAACGAAGCCATGAACGGCGGTTCCCCCTTTGCCCTGGCCCACCAGCTCGAGCACTGGACCATGGACAACGGCACGCCGCGACGGGCGGGCCTCAGCTCTTACGGTTTCGGCGGCACTAACTTCCACGTGGTGCTCGAGGAGCACGTGCCCGGGGCGCTGACCGCGTCCAGGCTGCACGTCGTGCCGGAGACCGGCGGTGAGACCGCCCCCGCGCGAGACGTGGCGGGCTCCTCCGCCACGGTGGAGGGCAAGGCGCCTGTTCGCGGGGTGCTGGCCCTCGGCGCGCCCACGGCGGCCGACCTGGGCCAGGAGCTGGAGCGCGCCAGCGAGCGCGTGGCGGGCGGATGGACGCCACCGAAGGCCGCCCCCGGTGGCGCCACCCTGGCCGCCGCCGAGCGGCTGGTCATCGACTTCGGCGACGGCGCCGAGCTGGCCGACCGCCTGAAGCGGGCGAAGCAGGCCATGGAGGCTGACGCTCCCCCTGTCTGGCGCTCCGCCCAGGCCCGCGGCATCTTCCGCGGCAGCGGGGCGAGGCCGGGCAAGGTGGCCTTCCTCTTCCCCGGCCAGGGCAGCCAGTACCTGGACATGGGGCGCTCGCTGGCGAAGGAGGAGCCGGTGGTGGCCGAGGTCTTCGAGGAGGCCGACCGGATCACGACCCCGCTTTTGGGGCGCCCGCTCAGCGAGCTGGTCTGGCCCGCCGAGGGCGCGGACCGCGAGCAGGCCGAGCTGGCCCTGATGGACACCTCCATCACTCAGCCGGCGATCCTCACCCTGGACACCGCCCTCTGCAAGCTGCTCGGGCAGTACGGCCTGAGCCCGGACCTGGTCATGGGTCACTCCCTGGGGGAGTACGCCGCCCTCATCGCCGCGGGCGTGATGTCCTTCGCCCACGCCCTCGAGGCCGCCGCCGCCCGAGGGCGCGAGATGTCCGAGGTCACCGTGGAGGACAAGGGGTGGATGGCCGCTGTCTTCGCCCTGCTGCCGGCGGTGGAGGAGGTGCTGGCCAGGGTGGACGGCTACGTGGTGGTGGCCAACATCAACAGCAACGGCCAGAGCGTCATCGGCGGCGCCACCGCCGCGGTGCGCGAGGCCCTCGCGCTGCTGGAGCAGGCGGGCTTCCGCGCCGTGCGCCTGCCAGTGAGCCACGCCTTCCACACCGAGATCGTGGCCCCGGCCCGAAAGCCGCTGCGGAAGATGTTGGACCGCCTTGACGTGTCCGCCCCCCGCGTGCCCCTGGTGGGCAACGTCACCGGCGAGCTCTACCCCACGGACCCGGAAGAGATCCGGGGCCTGCTGGAGCAGCAGGTGGCGGCCCCGGTGCAGTGGGTCGCGGGGCTGTGGGCCCTCCACGAGGCGGGGGTGCGCGCCTTCGTCGAGGTGGGCCCGAAGAAGGCCCTCAAGGGCTTTTGCGAGGACGTGTTCAGCGAGGCACCCGAGGTCATCTCCCTGCACACCAACCATCCGAAGACGGGACAACGACAGTCCTTCAACCACGCCCTGTGCGGCCTGTGGGCCACGGGGTACGGAGAAAACGAGCAGACCATGGGCAGAGCCACCGAGCAGCGCCAGAGCAACAAGCCATATAACGTCAGCCCCGAGCCCGCGCGCGCCGAGGCCCCCGCGGCTCCTGCGCCGGGGCCGTCCTGGCCCGGTGAGGCCGGAGCCCCGGGCCACGAGCCGCGCCGCGGCCCCCTGCCCTACGATCACCACGCCACCCCGGCCGGGTCGGTGGTGATCAGCGGCACCGGGCTCGGCCTGCCCGGCGCCGAGCGGGCCATCATGGACCCGCGCAACGCGGAGGACCTGCTAAGAGGCGAGCAGCTGATCGACCTCATCCCCCAGCGCTTCCGGGAGGCGATCCTCAACAAGCGGATCACCCGCCTGGTCAAGGACGAGGACGGCAGGGGTCACTTCGAGACGCTCACGGATCCGGCCGGCGTGATCAAGCTGGCCGGACGCCCGGGCTCCTTCGATCTGACCGAGGAGTACGGCGTCGACGCCAAGGTCGTCCAGTCCCTGGACGTGACCACGCAGCTCGCCATGGCCGCGGGCCTGGACGCCCTGCGTGAGGCGGGCATCCCGCTGGTGCGCCGCTACCGGACCACCAAGAACGGGCGGCAGCTGCCGGACCGCTGGATGCTCCCCGAGGGGCTCCGCGACGAGACCGGCGTGATCTTCGCCTCGGCCTTCGCCGGTGTGGATCGGCTGGTGGACGAGATGTCCCGCCACGACCGCTGGCGCGGCAGGTTGGAGCAGCTGGAGATGCTGGAGCAGCTCCGCTCCCAGGTGCGGGATCCCGCCGCCCTGGCAGCCATCGGCAGGCAGACAGACGCCCTGCACAAGAGCCTGGCCGAGGAGAGCTACGCCTTCGACCGGCGGTTCCTCTACCGGGTGCTGGCCATGGGCCACAGCCAGGTCGCCGAGCACATCGGCGCGCGGGGACCGAACACCGCGGTCAACTCCGCCTGCGCCTCCACCACCACGGCGGTGTCCATGGCCGAGGACTGGATCCGCTCGGGCCGCTGCCGCCGCGTGCTGGTGGTGGCCGCGGACAACGTCACCGGTGAGAACCTGCTGGAGTGGATGGGCTCCGGGTTCCAGGCCATGGGCGCGGCCGCCACCGAGGACCGCGTGGAGGACGCGGCGCTGCCCTTCGACCGGCGCCGCCACGGCATGATCATCGGCATGGGCGCGGCCGGGCTCGTGGTGGAGAGCCAGGACGCGGTCCAGGAGCGGGGCATGCGGGGCATCGTCGAGGTGCTGGCCACCGAGACCCGCAACAGCGCCTTCCACGGCTCGCGGCTGGACACGAAGCACATCGCCGGGGTGATGAACAGCCTGGTCTCCGTGGCCGAGCGGCGGTTCGGCCTGGACCGCGCCGCCCTGGCCCCTCAGACGGTGTTCGTCTCCCACGAGACCTACACCCCGGCCAGGGGCGGCAGCGCCGCCTCGGAGGTCGACGCCCTGCGGCACAACTTTGGCGCAGCGGCCCGCCAGGTGGTGATCACCAACACCAAGGGCTACACCGGCCACTCCATGGGCGTCGGCATCGAGGACGTCATGGCGGTGAAGATGCTGGAGCACAGCGTGGTCCCGCCGGTGCCGAACCACCGCCAGGAGGATCCGGACCTCGGTCCGCTGAACCTCAGCCGCGGCGGACACTACCCGGTGCGCTATGCCCTGCGCCTGGCCGCCGGTTTCGGCTCGCAGATCGCCCTGACGCTGCTGCGGCGGCTGCCGGGCGCGCCGGACAGGCTGGACGACCAGCTGAAGTACCAGCGCTGGCTGTGGGAGGTCAGCGGCCAGGACCGCGCGGAGACCGAGGTGGTCCAGCGGGTGCTGCGCGTGGTGGACGGTGGCGCGCCCACGAGGCCGCCGGCGCCCAGCCAGTGGCGTCCGGGTGTGGGACCGTCAGTGAGGGCGCTCGTGGGCGACGACACGTGGGAAGCGACCGGCGCGACGACGCTGGCGGTGATGCCGTCGGTGGCACCCCCCGCGGTGGAGCCTGCGCCCGCGCCCGCGCCTGCCCCGGCGCCCACGCCTGCCCCGGCGCCTGTTGCCATGCCCGCGCCCGCGCCCACGCCCGAACCGGTGGCCGAGCCGGCCCCCGAGCCGGAGACGCCGGCAGGGGACACGCTGGAGGACAAGGTCAAGGCCGTGGTGGCCGAACAGACCGGCTACCCGGTGGATATGCTGGAGATGGACCTCGACCTGGAGGCGGACCTCGGCATCGACACGGTCAAGCAGGCCGAGACCTTCGCCGAGATCAGCGAGCTGTTCGACATCCCCCGCAGCGAGGAGCTGAGGCTGCGGGACTACCCCACCCTGGGGGACGTGGTCGGCTTCGTGCGGGACAACAGCCCCGACGCCGGGCCGGCCACGCCTGCCGCCGCACCAGACGCCGAAGCCGTCGTCGCCGACGGGAACGGTGCCGCGGCCGCGGCCGGCGAGGGGTTGGCAGCGGCGGACACTGTGCCGCGCAGGGTGCCGCTGCCGGCGCTGCGACCGGCGCTGGAGCTGTGCAAGCCCACGGGCCTCACCCTGGACGGGGAGAGCCGCGTGGTGCTTATGATGGATCAGGGCGGCGTGGGGCAGGCGCTGGTGGAGCGGCTGGAGGCCATGGGCGCCACCGCGCTGTTGCTGGACGGGGAGCTGGACGCAGACGTGGTGCAGCAGCGGTGTGCGGGCTGGCTGGAGGCGGGAGCGGTGCAGGGGGTTTTCTGGCTGCCGGCCCTGGACGTGGAGCCGGAACTGGACGAGCTGAGCCTGGCGTCCTGGCGCGAGGTGCTGCGACAGCGGGTGAAGTTGCTGTACGCCACCATGCGCGCCCTGGTCGGCGCCGAGGACCGCGAGGACAACGTGTTCCTCGTCTCGGGCACCCGGCTCGGGGGGCTGCACGGCTACGAGGCCGGCGGTGCCTCCGCGCCCGCGGGCGGCGCGGTGGTCGGCTTCACCAAGGCCTACGGGCGAGAGCGGACGACGGCGGTGGTCAAGGCCGTGGACTTCGAGCCGCAGCTGCAAGCGGCGGAGGTGGCCGAGGCATTGCTGGGCGAGGCCACCCGGGATCCCGGCGTGGTGGAGGTGGGCCTGCGAGATGGGCTGAGGTGCTCGGTGACCCTGGAAGACCGCCCGGCGGCCGAGGAGCCGGGCATGGAGCTCGGCCCCGAGACCGTGTTCGTGATCACCGGCGCGGCGGGGGGCATCGTCAGCGCCATCGTGGCCGATCTGGCCGCGGCCAGCGGCGGCACCTTCCACCTGTTGGACCTGGCCGACGAGCCCCAAAGGGACGATCCCCACGTGGCCCTCTTCCGCCAGGATCAGAAGGCCCTGCGGCAGGAGCTGATCCAGGCCGTCAAGGCCGAGGGAGGCAAGCCGGCCGAGGTGGAGCAACGGCTCATGGCCGTCGAACGCCGGGAGGCGGCTCTGAGCGCCGTGGAGGCGGTGGAGGCCGCCGGTGGCACGGCGCTCTACCACCGGGTGGACCTGCGACGGGAAGACGACGTGGCCGCGGCGCTGGGACAGGTCCGTGAGCGCCACGGGCGCGTGGACGTGCTGCTGCACGGCGCGGGCGTGGAGATCAGCCGCCCGCTGGGGCGCAAGGAGCCGGCCGAGTTCGACCTCGTCTTCGACGTCAAGGCCGACGGCATGTTCAACCTGCTGGCCGGCGTGAGGGGCATGCCCCTGGGGGCGGTGGTGGTGTTCTCTTCGGTGGCGGGCCGCTTCGGCAACGCGGGTCAGACCGACTACAGCGCGGCCAACGACCTGCTGTGCAAGGTGGTCAGCAGCCTCCGCGCGTCACACCCCGAGACCCGGGGCGTGGCCCTGGACTGGAGCGCCTGGAGCGACATCGGCATGGCCACTCGGGGATCGATCCCGAAGTTGATGAAGATGGCCGGCATCGAGATGCTGCCGCCGGAGGTGGGCATCCCCACCGTGCGCAGGGAGCTGGTCCGGGGCGCCACGGGGGAGGAGATCGTGGTCGGCGACGGGCTGGGAGCGCTGCTGGCGGAGCGGGATCCCCACGGCGGGCTGGACCCGGAGGCCGCCGCCGGGGGCCTCGACGGCGAGGGCCGGTTCATGATCGGCGAGGTCACCTCGGCCTCGCTGTATGGCGGGCTACAGGCCGAGACCACCCTGGATCCGCAGGAGCAGCCGTTCCTCTACGATCACCAGGTGGAGCCGGACCTGGCCTATCTGCCCGGGGTCATGGGCCTGGAGGCCTTCGCCGAGCTGGCGCATCTTTCAGCCCCGGGACATCATGTGGCGGCGGTGGAGGACGTGCGGTTCGAGGCCCCGCTCAAGTTCTATCGCGATCAGCCGCGCCAGCTGCTGCTTGCCGCGGTGGTGACTCCAGCCGGGGGCGGCGAGCTGCGGGCCTCCGCGCGCCTGGAGTCGGAGACCGCCCCGGCCAAGCCCGGGCTGGATCCGCGCCGGCGAGAGCACTTCTCGGCCGCGGTGCGCCTGGCGCAGAGCCCGGCGGCCGAGCCACCGCCGGCTCCTGTCCCGGCCCTGGACGAAGCCCGGGTCATGGACAGCGACGAGATCTATCAGTCGCTGTTCCACGGCCCGGCATACCAGGTGCTGGAGCGGGTAGACCTTGCCGGGGACACCGCCCTGGGCCGCTGGGCCAGGGACCTGCCGCCGCAGACCGCCCCGGCCGGGGCCGGGCTGATCTGGGCCCCGCGGCTGGTGGAGCTCTGCTTCCAGACCGCGGGGGTCTGGCAGCTCGCGGGGGGCGGGGCCATGGGGCTGCCCATGGCGGTGGAGTCGGTGGTTGTCCACGAGGGCGCGCCGGAGCACGGCGAGGAGCTGTGCGCGGTGGTCACCGCCCGACAGGACGGAGCCTTCGACGCCCGCGTGGTGGGCTCGGGGGGCCGGGTACACCTGGAGCTGACCGGCTACCGCACAACGGAGGGCTGACCATGCACCACCACCAGCCGCTACCCTGGCGCCTGCAGCGTCAGGAGGAGCTGCGCCTGCCAGCCAGCGCCTTCCTCGGCCCGACCGAGCTGAAACAGCTGAACCGGCTGACGGTGATACACCGCCGGCGGGACTGGCTGCTCGGGCGGTACACGGCCAAGGCCCTGATCCGGTCGCACCTGCGGTGGAACTTGCCCATGACCCGGATCCGCATCTGGGCCGGAGCAGACGGGGCGCCCCGGGCCAACGTCGACGGCATGCGGCTCGGCCTGTCCATCAGCCACCGCGCCGGCTGGTCGCTGTGCGCTTTGCCCGGCCAGCCGGGCCAGGCCGTGGGCGCCGACGTCGAGCTGATCGAGCCGCGCTCGCCCCGCTTCGTGCAGGACTTCTTCACCACCGCCGAGCGCCGGCAGGTGGGCGGGGCCGTGGACCGAGACGCCATGGTGACCGCGCTGTGGAGCGCCAAGGAGTCAGCGCTCAAGGCCCTGCACCTCGGCCTCACCGTGGACACCCGCCGCATGGAGTGCCGCCTGGCCGCGCCCGCGCCTGGATCCTGGGTACCGCTTTCTGCGCGCTTTACCCCCGCCGAGGGCGGCGCCGTGCAGTTGCACGGTTGGTGGCGGCGAAAAGGCTCCCTGGTGCTGTCTTTGGTCACCACGGGCTGAGCCCCACCAGCCCAGCTTCAGCTACTTTTCGATTCTGCGCCGCGCGTTGACCCTGTCTGACCTTTTGGCAATAATGGTCTCCTTTACCTGATTGGCCTGTGGATTGGGCTTTTGTGTTGCTGGGTGCGGCTGGATCGTGTCCGAGGTTGCTGCTGGGAGGATGGCTGATGAACAGGTTCCCCGTGTTGACATTGATCGCGTTGCTGAGCTGCAACCTGGTGTTTTGGTGGCTGCTCGTCAGAACCCGGAGATGCTGATTCAGGTTCCGGCGCCGACCGCGGCGCGGACGCCTTCACCGCGGACAGGGGCCCGGCGGATCTCGGCAAGCCTGACCGCCCGCGGGACCAGGGTCGGGATCAACCGGGGGCCGACGCGCCGACGCCCGACATGCAGCCGCTGGACCTCCCCGGTTCCGTGGAGGCGGCCGTTGTCGACGCGACGCCTGCCGGTTTTGATGGCTCGCCGCCCCCCGCGGACAGCGGTCCTCTTCCCTATGATCTTCCTCCCCCGGCCGATGTCTGGTCGCCCCCGCCGCCAGACACGTCGGCGCCGGACAAGGGCCCCTTGCTGCCCGACCAGATGCTGCCGGACTTCGGCTTCTACAACGCCACGGTCAAGACCCACTGGAGCAAGCGGTTCGGCGCCAGCCACTGGGACCACGGCTACGGCGTGGCCGTGGATGCCAAGGGCAACGTGTTCGTCACCGGCGACTTCGAGGACTACCCGGCCAGCTTCGGTGGCGCGAAGCTGACCAACGCCGGCGACAAGGACATCTTCCTGGCCAAGTTCGACGCCAAGGGCAACCACCTGTGGAGCAAGGCCTTCGGCAGCACCGGCGCGGACGTGGGGCGGGTCGTGGTGGTGGACGCCGGCGGGGACGTCTTTTTGCGAGGGACCTTCAAAAACACGCTGGACCTGGGCGGCGCCAAGCTGACCCATGCCGGCACCTCGGTGTTCGTGGCGCGCCTCGATGGCAAGACCGGCAAGCATCTCTGGAGCAAACGCCTCGAGGGCCTGGCGGTGGCAGGCAAGACCCTGGCCGTGGACAAGACCGGCGACCTGCTGATCACCGGCAGCTTCACGGGCACGGCTTTTTACGGTGGCGCGCCGCTAAATACCGCCGGAGGCAGCGACGTGTTCCTGCTCAAGCTCGAGGGCAAGACCGGCAAGCACGTCTGGAGCAAGCGCCTGTGCTGGAAGTATACCGACGCCGCCCGCGGCGTGACCGTGGACGCTGCTGGCAACGTGGTGGTCATCGGGTTCTTCACGGGGACCACGCACCTGGGCGGCAAGCTGCTCTACAGCGCCGGCGGCCAGGACATCTTCCTCGCCAGGTACAACGCCAAGGGCAAACACCTGTGGAGCCGACGCTTCGGTGGCAAGGGGGGCTACGACGGGTTTCAATGCGCGGTGAGCGCAGACGCCAAGGGCGATCTGATCATTGGGGGGTACGTGGACGCTGGCGTCGACTTCGGCGGCGGAGTGCACCCCGGAGGCCTGTTCGTGGCCCGACTGCTCGGCAGCACCGGCGCCCACGTCTGGAGCCGGGGGTTCGCCACCCCGGGCAACGCCCAGGGCGTGGCGGTGGCGGCCACCCCCGCGGGCGACGCCCTGGTCACCGGGCTGTTTGGCAAAAAGGCCCAGCAGTTCGGCGGCGGCGTGCGGCCCTGCGCGGGCAAGACCGACGCCTTCGTGCTCAAGCTCGGGGCCAAGTGGGGCCAGCACCTGTGGAGCAAGGCCTACGGCAACAAGGGCATGGACTCCGGCGGGGCGGTGGCCGTGGGCCCCTCTGGCGAGGCCGTGGTGACCGGCTCCTTTTCCCACATGGTGGACTTCGGCAACGGGCCGCTGACGCCGGTGGGCAAGGAGTCCGACGTGTTCCTCGTCAAGCTCGGCCCGTGAAACCTGCGGGCCCATTTCAGTGAGGACTCCATGTGGGAGATGATGATGAGCAATGGTAGCCCCCTTTTTCGTGCCGTCCTTATGGTGCTGCTGGTGGGCGGTTGCTCCCAGGATACACAGCAGCCCGCGGCCGACACCAGGCCCGCTGGCGTTGACCGATCTGTCACAGACCTGCATCTGTCGGACGCCCGGTGGGACAGCCCGCCCATGGACCAGCGACCGCCCGACGTGCCGGCCCCGGACCTGCTGCCCGGGGACATGGCGCCGGGCGACCAGGCACCAGCACCCGACAAGACACAGCCGACGCCGGATCTGCCCTTGCTGCCGGACGCGGGCCCGGACGGCCCCCTGGCCGACTCCAAGGCCGCGCCTCCGGATCTGGCGGCGCCGGACTCCGCCGCTGTCATCCCCGGCACCACGACCCACTGGGCCAAAGGCTTCGGGGACGCCAAGACTGACCAGGGCCACGGGGTGGCCGTGGACACCAAGGGCAACATCTTCATCACCGGAGCGTTCAGGGACGTGGCGGCCAGCTTCGGCGGCGCCAAGCTGACCAACGCCGGCAAGTGGGACATCTTCCTCGCCAAGTACGACGCCGGCGGCAAGCACCTGTGGAGCAAGTCCTTTGGCGGCGCCGGCCAGGACGTGGGCAGCGCCGTGGCCGTGGACGCCGCGGGTGACGTCTTCCTCAAGGGGTCCTACGAGACCTCGTTGAACCTGGGCGGGGGTACGCTGACCAGCGCCAAATATGCGGTCTTCGTGGCCCGCTTCGCCGGCGCCGACGGCAAGCACCTCTGGAGCAAGACCATCGCCGGCGACGGCCTGCGGGGCAGGCTCATGGCGGTGACCAAGGCCGGAGACCTGGTGCTGGCCGGCAAGGTAGAGATCCAGGCCTCCTGGGGCGGCAAGACCTGCGTCCCCAAGGGGGTCGACCTTTTCATGCTCAAGCTGGCAGGCAAGACCGGCAATCACGTCTGGAGCACATGCCACGGCTCCACCGGCAAGGAATACCCCGGCGGCCTGGCCCTGGATCCGTCGGGCAACGTGCTGGTGGCGGGGGTCTTCACCGGGGGCACCTCGGCGCTGGGGGGCTCGCCCCTCACCGGAGACAAGGGACACCAGAACCTCTTCGGGGCCAGGTACAGCGGCGCCAACGGCGCCCACCTCTGGAGCCGCAACCTCGGCGTCAAGGGGAACGCCGACGGCCACGTGGGGGGCGTGGCGGCTGACAGCAAGGGCGACATGGTGCTCACGGGGTACGCGTCGAACAACTCCGATCTGGGCGGCGGCCCCGCCTCCAGGGGCCTGTTCGCGCTCAAGCTCAAGGGCGGCAGCGGAGCGTACATCTGGAGTCGCAGGATGCCCGGCAAGAAGACCTCTTATGGGTCGGGCGTGGCCGTCGACTCCGCGGGTGACGTGATTGTCAGCGGGTTCGTGGACAAGCTGGGCATCGCCCTGGTTCACAAGCTCGGCGGCGCCGGGGGCAAGACCTCCTGGAGCCAGGCCTATGGCGGCAGCGGGTCAGGCATGGCGGCGGCCGTCGCCCTGGCGCCAACGGGCCACGCCCTGGTGACCGGCTTTTTTTCCAAGACCGTGAGCTTTGGCAAGAGCGGGCTGACCTCAAAGGGCGACCGTGACGTGTTTTTGGTCAAGCTCGGCCCCTGAGAACCTCGAGCCCTTGACCTTCACTTTCCGTAGCGCAGCCTGAGGTACTTTTCGATGGCGCCGGCGCCCTTGATCACGGTGATGCCGTGGACCAGGCAGGGCACGTGCATGCCGCCGGCGGCCTCGCGCAGCTCCTCGCGAGCCTGGCCGCTGGTGAGCAGGTCGCGCAACTCCAGGTCCAGGCCGAGCTCGTCCGCCAGCCGGCGCACGCGGGCGCAGCCAGGCCACAGGGGCAGGACGTAGAGGATGGTGCGGGTGGAGGCCAAGCTCAAAGGTAACGCTCGATCTTCTGAATCAGATCGAGGCGGTCCACCAGGTCGGTGACGTAGTCCATGCGATCGGTCTCGATGACCATGATCGGCGACTGGTCGTACCCCTCCAGCCACTCCTCGTACAGCTTGTTGAGGCGGCGGATGTAGGAGATCGGGATGCTCTGCTCCTCGGGGCGCCCGCGCAGCTTGATCCGCTTGCGCACCGTGCGCACCGAGGCCCGCAGGTAGACCATGACGTCGGGGGGGCACAGGCTGCGGCGGATGCTGTCATACAGCGCCATGTAGGTCTCGAAGTCGCGCTTGCGCATGCGGCGGGAGCGGTAGAGGTTGGTGGCGAAGATCTCCGCGTCCTCGTAGATCGTGCGGTCCTGCACCACGGTGCAGCCCTTGCCGTTGTGCCCGTTGATGCGGGTGTTCTCCAGCTCCTGGTGGATGCGGAACTTGCCCGCGAGGAAGTACATCTGGCTGTGAAACGCCCAGCGCTTCATGTCCTTGTAGAAGTCCTTGAGGTAGGGATTCTCGTCGTTGGGCTCGTAGAAGGGTTTGACCTTGTAGTGGGTGCAGAGGAACTGCACCAGCGAGCTCTTACCCGATCCCATGTTGCCAGCCACGGCGATGTACCTACACGGCTTTGCCATACCGTCCTCCCAGCGCTGAACGGCAGCATAGAACAGAACGGGGGCGGGATCCACGAGGTCCACGGAGGCGCTGAAATCACACGGATTCCCGGAGTCCTCCCCGGACGACACCGTGGATTTCTGTGGTCTGGCAGACCAACGGATCTGGGCTACCGAAGGCGAGCTCCGCTCAGTGACCCTCGATCCACTCGGCCATGTGGGGGTACACCTCGTCGCGGGCGTTGACGCCGAGGATGGTGTCGATGTGGCCATAGTCCAGGGAGAAGCCGTGTTCCTTGCCGCAGACGAGAAACTTTTTGTCCTCCGAGCTGATGGCGTCGTAGACGAAGCGCAGGTCCTTCACCGGGGTCAGGCGGTCCCCCGCCCCGGCGATGACCAGCACCGGCGCCTCGATGCGGTCGAGGTGGCTGTAGTAGTCCAGCAGGCCGTCGGTGCGTGAGAAGCCCCCCTCGCCGCCGTACCACTCGGCGAACTGGCGCATCAGGTTCGCCGGCAGGTCGCTCGGTACGTTCCAGGCCAGGGTGCGCACGTGCTTTGGATCCATCTGCTCGGGGTTGGCCACCATCCGGCCCACGGTGTTGATCAGCAGCTTCGGCATCAGCGCGCCCACCTTGGCCACGGGCGCGTACGGGATCCAGGGCAGTATCTCGAGCATGAAGCGCATCTTGAACAGCAGGTCCACCGCCGGGTGCTTCATGTGGGCGAAGGCCGGCGAGTTGGCCGTGATCACCGAGCGGAAGAGGCGCTGGTCGTAGTACTCCATGGCGGCGTATGCCAGCATGCCGCCCATGCTGTGGCCCAGCCAGTGCAGGGACTCGGCGCCGGTGGCGTCCAGCACGCCGCGGATGATGGCCGGCACGTCACGGTGCACGTAGTCGTCGAAGTCGAACTGCCGGCGGCGGGCCAGGGGCCAGCCCGAGGGCCGCGACGCGCCGGCGCCGCGCAGCTCCACGACCCACACGTCGTGGCCCCGCTGGTGCAGGTACTTGGCCGGGCTGATGGCGGGGTCGAGCGCGTCCACGTTGTAGCGGCTCGCCCCCAGGCCGTGGCACACCACCACCGGCCCCCAGGTTGACGTCTTCTCTCCTGCCTTGTAGCGATAGGCCGCCAGCTTCCACCCGTCGCGGGTACGAAAGAACGTGCGCTTGGCCTTGAGCTTCTTCAATTAACCTCTGGTGCCTGTGTGTGGCGGGGGACGAGCCCCCGCCCTACATGAGTGCGGCCTCACCCCTTATTGTTCAGCATGGCAAGCACCCGCGCCACCACGTCGCCCATGGGCACCTCTTCCTGGGACGAGGAGTCCATGTCCCGCAGGGCCACCGCCTGGCGCTCCAGCTCGTCGCCGCCGATGATCAACGCCAGGCGGCTGCCCAGCTTGTTGGCGCGCTTCATCTGGCTCTTCATGCTGCCGGCGCGGTGGTCCAGCTCCACGGTGACGTCGTGCTCCCGCAGGTCGCGAGCCAGGGGCACGGCCGCCGCCCGGGCGTCCTCCCCGGGGCAGATGAAGCAGACCTCGGCCGCTGGCGGCAGCTCCGGACGGTCGTCACCCAGGGCCAACAGCAGGCGCTCGAGGCCCATGGCGAAGCCGATGGCCGGCGTGGCCGGCCCGCCCAGCTGCTGCACCAGCCCGTCGTAGCGCCCGCCCCCGGCGATGGTGTTCTGGGAGCCGAGGTTGCCCTCGGTGCTGAGCACCTCGAAGGTGGTGCGGGTGTAGTAGTCCAGCCCCCGCACCAGGCGGTGGTTGATCTGCCGCTCCACGCCGAGCAGGTCCAGGTCCTTCATCACGCCGTGCCAGTGTCCGTCACACGGCGCGCAGAGCAGCTCCAGGGAGGTGGGCGCGCTGTCGGCGATGGCGCGGCAGCCCTCCACCTTGCAGTCCAGCACCCGCAGCGGGTTCTCGGTGACCCGGCGCTGGCAGTCCTCGCACAGGTCCTGCTCGTGGGGCGCGAGGTAGGCCAGCAGCGCCTCGCGGTAGGCCGGCCGGCACTCCGCGCAGCCGAGGCTGTTGAGGTGCACCTCCATGCTGCTCAGCCCGCAGCGGCGCAGCAGGCTCAGCAGCATGGCGATCATCTCGGCGTCGATGCCCGGCTGGCCCACGCCGAGGGCCTCCACGCCGAGCTGGTAGAACTGGCGCTGCCGCCCACGCTGGGCCCGCTCGTGGCGAAACATCGGCCCGAGGTAGTACCAGCGAGTCACCGGCTCCACCTTGTGCAGGCTGTGCTCCACGTAGGCCCGCACCACCGACGCCGTGCCCTCGGGCCTCATGGTCAGCGACCGCCCGTCGCGGTCCTCGAAGGTGTACATCTCCTTTTCGACGATGTCGGTGTCGTCGCCGATGGAGCGGGCAAACAGCGGGGTGTACTCCACGATGGGCGTGCGCGCCTCGGCGTAACCGTGGGACTGCAGCAGGGCGTGGCCCATGTGCTCGATCTGGCGCAGGCGCCGGCTCTGTGGGGGGTACATGTCGTGCATCCCCTTGACCGCGCGCAGCTTCTTTTGCTTCTTCTTGCCCATGTCAGTCCTTCTTTTTTGGGGGGCGTCCTCTGCGCTGCGCGCAACCGGCCGCGCCCCCCCTGCCGGCAAAGCCGTCCGGGGCCCCCCGCTTCTGAGTTGTTGTCTTGCCCATGTCAGTCCTTACTTTGAATCCCTGGTCTTGACTGTATGGCCCTTGCCCGTGGTCTTGGTGGACCGCACCTGCGCCACTGGCGTGGCGTCCTTCGATGTATTGAGGAAGCCGTCCTGCTCCATCTCCACGGTGCCGCGGTGGTACCGCTGCTCGGGGTGGATCTGTAGCTGGCACTTACCGTTTTGGAAGACCCGCACGTCGCCCGAGGTCTGGGAGACCACGATGGCGATGGCCTCGGTGTCGGCGGACAGTCCCGCCGCCACCACGTGCCGCGAACCGAGGCCCAGGGGCACGTCCAGGCCCTCCTCCTCCTCGAACTTGAGGTACCGCCCCGCCGCCAGCACCACGCCGTCCTCGCGGATGACGAAGGCGCCGTCCAGCACTGCGAAGTTTTTGATCGCCGCGCGCACGTCGTGGTTGAGGATGTTCTTCTCCGTCTCGGAGTAGCCCTGAAACGGGTTGAGGGTCAGCTGCCGCGACTTCTCCATCACCGCGGTGGTGTCCCCCACCACCAGCATGGTGCCGATGGGGTGGCCCTCCCAGCCCTCCACCGAGATGGAGACCGCCAGGTCGATGAGCGTCTCGAGCACCGTGGACGGGATCCGCTCGGTGCCGACCACGCCGAAGCCGGTGTCGACGCTGTTGGGCCCCTCGTCGCCGATGGTCACCACCAGCAGCGTGTCGGGGTAGGCCGTGGGCCGCCGCGTGAGCATGCCGAGCACCACGTCCCCCGCCACGAAGAGCCCCTTGGCGATGCCCCCCACCAGCGCGATCTTGAACTTCTCCGGCCGCGGCATGGTGTAGGAGGGCAGCGAAATTGTGGGCGTGCCCATGGCCTCGATGAGGCCGCGCTGCACGTCGCTGGCCACCGCCTGCACCAGCTTCTTGCGCGCCACCGACTTGGCCTTGACCAGGTCCTCGGAGAGAGACAGGTCACCGATGTAGAGCAGGTGATTGAACTCCTTCTTGGCTGCCAGGCCGCAGGCCGCCCGGATCAACTCCTCCTGCACCGGCGAGATGATGTGGTCCATGGGATCTCCTGAAAAGCTCTCAGCTTTGAGCTATCAATCGACGTAGCGCTCGCGCGCCAGCAGCATGATCGCCTCATGCGCGCAGTGCTCACAATAGCCGAACTCGTCCTTCATTCGCGCGAGCACGTCTCGTGCCTGCGCCGCGTGCTCTTCCTCCAGCGAGCCCTCCTCGCCGGCGAGCAGGCGCAGGGTGTGGCCGAGGATCTTGCCCAGCCGCCGCTGCTGCTGCTCGAAGTACGACGATCGCAGCTTGTCGAGGTGCTCGTTGAAGATGTCGTTGTAGTCGGGCTTCTCGCCGGTGTGATCCACGGACCAGGCGCCGATCTTGGTCATGATCCCCTCGCGGAACTCCTTGGCGTCGCCATCGATGCCGAGCTCCTTCTCCACGTCGGCCATGAGGTTGGCGTCGGGCTCCTCGTAGTCACCGGTGATGGAGTTGTGCATCTTCTCGCTGCGCACGAAGTGGGTCACGTGGTCCACGTAGCGCGTGAACAGCTCGGCGTAGCTGGCCTCCTCCACCAGGCCGGTGGCGTTGCGCATGTCCTCGTCGGCCCGGTCGAGGTACCACTCGCGCGCCACCTCGACGAAGCGGATGTGATCGTAGTAGCCGTCCTTGGCCTCCATGCGGAGGTAGGCGTAGCTCGACGTCTCGCCGGTCAGCGCGCGCAGCTCCACGAGCACCGCCTCGGGGGTGCAGCAGCGGAACTTTGCGTTCTGCGAGGCGTTCATGATCGCGGTCTTGATCTCGCGGGGCGACGCGCCGGTCTGCCCCTCGTAGACCGCCTCGGCCCGGGACTTCTCCCACACCGTGGGGATGCCGGCCCGCAGCGCCTTGGCGTTGTCGCCGCGCACACCCTTGGGCAGCCGCGCCGCGGCGTAGAGCCAGGCCTTCTCCATGGGGGAGAGCTTGGCCACCAGCTCCTTGAGCGGCTTGTCGTAGCTGTCGGGCGTGGGCCGGTGCATGCGCGAGAGCACGGCCCACAGCGCCGCCACCGCGTTGGCGTGGGGCGCCAGGTGCTTGGTCACCTGGGTCTCGTTGATCTGCTCGTCGTAGATCTCGCGCTCCTTGTTGAAGTCCAGCAGATAGGGCACGCGCACCAGCTCCAGCCTTCCCTTGAACGACGGCCACTCGGGGCTCTCCTGAAAGTGGTGCAGGTGGATCTCGTTGGAGCTGCCGAGGAAGACCAGGTCGAAGAAGAGGTTCATGCGGTCCAGGGCCACCCTCCCCTCCTCCACGGTGATCAGCAGGTACTTGTAGGCCTCGGGGTTCCGCTTGAGCAGGTCGGCGTAGTCGATGACGCCGCGGTTGCCCTGCACCAGGTCGCCGCCCAGCTCGAAGAGGGTGGTGCTCTGCAGCGCGGTGGGCAGGGCGTTGACGCTGCGATCGGCGGTGATCTGCGAGGCGTTGGCGTCCACGGCCAGCTGCGGCTCGACCCGTGTGGAGGCCTGCCGGTAGCGGCGCGAGACGTAGAAGCGCTCGACCTGCACGTGGCGCAGCACCTTGAGGTAGTCCCCCTCGTAGGAGGTGAGCAGCGCCTCGTAGACCAGCTTGCACTTGGGGCACAGATCGCCCTTGAGGATGTCGGCCGAGAGGATGAACTGGCCCTCCTCGTCCCCTTCCAGCATGTCCTCCAGCAGCTGCGCGCGCTCCTCGCGGGGCACCAGCAAGATCGGGTGATCCGACATCTCGCAGGGCAGGCGCGCGTCGATCTGCTCCTCGTCCAGGTGGGCGTAGGAGCCGTGGGGGTCGCCGGCCGCGCCCTTGCTGCCGAAGCCGATGCCGCTGCGGCTCAGCTTCTGGGTGGGGAAGATCCAGTTGAAGCGGTAGGCCGCCCCCTCGGGCCGGGCGCTGTACCACTCCATGCCCCGGGAGACCATCTCGGTGATGGTGGACTTGGAGCTGCCGTTGGGCCCGTGCAGCAGGATGAAGCGGTCCACCTTCCCCTGGCGCACGAAGTTGCTGATGATGCGGTAGATGTGGTTCTGCACCACCTCCTGGCCCACCAGCCGGTTCTCGCCGTCTTCGAACTCGGCGTCGAAGAGCTTGAAGCGACGGATCTCGCCCCGGGGGTGGCCCACCTGCTTGGTGCCCATGTAGTCGAACATGTCGCGCACGTACTGCGCCGCGTTGCGCAGGTGCAGGTGGGGGTTCAGCTCAACGGCCTGCAGGTACTCCCCGAAGGAGAGCACGCGGTGGCTCTTGTCGTAGTGCTTCTGAACGGTCTTGCCTATCTTGCCGAGCAACTCCATATCAGCTCTCCAAAGCGGGTGTCAGTCCTCGACCCGGGTGTCCCAGGCGATGGCCTCGTCGTGAAAGTGGCACAGCTGGTCTGTGCAGACGCTGAACTTGAGCTTGCCGGAGAAGCTGAGCTTGCCGGCCTCGCTCACGGTAAAGGTGGGCCGGAACTTCAGCTCGTGCTCCAGCAGCGCCGTGGCCTGCTTGGCCCGCAGCTCCAGGGCGGCGGGGGCCGCTCCGGTCGGGGCCGTGACCGTCAGCTTCGTCGGGTACTCCAGGTTGATCTTGTACCCATTCTGCGGCAGCACCTGCACCACTGCGCTCACCGGCTGCCCCTTCTTGCCGGGGTCCGGCGGGGTTACGGTGAGGGTGTAGTTGTCTCCCTTCTTGGTGGCACCGGCGCCGCCCTTGCCGCCCTCGCTGCCCTTGCAGCTCACAGCGGCCAGCACCAGAATCACCAGGAAGAATGCCTCTCGCCTCATGGCGGTCTCCTCGCGGGTCAAGCTCAGAAGAATAAAGAATAAAGGACAAAGAATAAAGGACAGCCTCTCCCCCTGGCTGATGCCTGCTCCACGGCGAGGCTTCGCCCGTCTCTGCAGGATCTGCGGGGTCGATGATGTGCTAACATGACCGGTTCTCATGATTGTCGCGCCTCAGGTCGGCCGTTACTTCCTCCTGGACCGGATCGCCATCGGCGGCATGGCCGAGATTTACCGCGCCAAGACCTTCGACTCCCACGGCCTGGAGCACATGGTTGCCATCAAGCGCGTGCTGCGCCACCTGGCCGAGGACGACGACTTCCTGCAGATGCTGGTGGACGAGGCCAAGATCGCCATCCACCTGGACCACCCGAGCATCGCCAAGGTCTTCGAGTTCGTCCGCGTGGGCGACGACTACTTCATCGCCATGGAGTACGTGGACGGCAAGGACGCGCGCACCATCCTGGAGGCCATGCGCGAAAAGGAGGGGTGGCTGGCGCCGGAGCACTGCGCCTACATCATCATGCGCACCCTCGAGGGCCTGCATGAAGCCCACTACAAGTGCGACGGCGCCGGCGCGCCGCTGAACATCGTGCACCGCGACGTGAGCCCGTCCAACATCCTGGTCTCCTACGACGGGCAGATCAAGCTGTGCGACTTCGGCATCGCCAAGGCCACGCTCAGCCGCATCCAGACCCGGGCCGGCGTGATCAAGGGCAAGGTCAAGTACATGAGCCCGGAGCAGGCCATGGGGCAGCAGCTCGACGGCCGCTCCGACGTCTTCTCCGCCGGCTCCGTGCTCTACGAGCTGCTGACCAAGCAGCCGCCGTTCCAGTCCGAAAACGAGATGGAGCTGATCTTCAAGGTGCGCGACGCCAAGGTCTCCAAGCCGAGCCGCATCAACCCCCGGGTGCCGCCCGAGCTCGAGCGCATCGTGCGCAAGGCGATGACGCGCTCCAAAAACTCGCGCTACGCCTCGGCCATGGAGTTCGCCGAGGACCTGCGGGGCTTCGTGCAGCAGCGCGCGCCGAGCTACACCCCCGGCCGCCTGGGGCGGGTGCTGCGCAAGCTCTTCGCCGAGGAGATCGACAAGGACCTGCGCCTGTTGGAGGAGTTCGTCGTGGGCAAGGTGGACCCCGGCGCGGTGGGCGACAACCTGCTGGCCGAGGTGCTGGGCGAGGGCGCGGCCTACACCAAGTTCACCCCCGAGCCGGGAGACGAGGACGAGGAGAACCGCACCCGCATGATCCCCCGGGTGCCGGGCTACGAGGAGCGCATCCCCAAGGAGGCCGAGCTCCACGAGATGAAGACCATGATCATCGACATGACGGAGCGTGAGAGCCTGGTCAAGAAGCGGAAGCGGCGGGCCCGCCCCGGGGCCGACTTTAATAAGGATCAGCAGGAGGAGACCCAGGTCCCCACGGCCATGATCCCGCTGGAGCCCAGCGACGAGAGCCCCACCGACCCCAAGGGGATACAACCGCCGGCGGACCTCCAGCCGGGGATCGCGCCGCCGCAAAACGTCCAGTTTGCGCCGCAAAACGTCCCTGCCGCCCCGCCGCCAGGGGTGGTACCTCAGGCCGCCCCGCCGCCAGGCGTGGTGCCTCAGGCGGCGCCACCCCCG
>PVBE011122468.1_pt1 | contig 29918 bp, 22 predicted proteins | sample 1631181 | NCBI WGS metagenome assembly PVBE01 (sample SAMN08397723, study PRJNA350692) | Marine metagenome, whole genome shotgun sequencing project. | isolation source: water | place: Pacific Ocean | collected 2012-04
CATCGTAGCTGTAGGTGAAGCCGTCGCAGGTGCCACCGCTGCTGCCGCCATCGCTGCCGCCATCGCTGCCGCCATCGCTGCCGCCATCGCTGCCGCCATCGCTGCCGCCATCGCTGCCGCCATCGCTGCCGCCGCTGGAGCCGCCGTAGCCACTGCTGAAGTCCACGCCGGCGTAGTTGGAGATCCAGGAGGTGTAGGCGTCCACCCGGGTGCTCACGCCGTACTGGGTGCAGTAGTAGTCGCCGTAGGAGGTGATGCCGCCGACGTAGACGTCGTCACCCCGTTCCACGAACATGGGGCCGCCGGAGTCGCCGGAGCAGGGGCCGCCGCTGCCTTGGCGGTAGGAGATCTGGGTCTCGGAGTCGCCCGAGGAGGAGCAGCCATACACCGAGCAGCCGAAGCCGCCCAGCGGGATGGAGACCTGCAGTTTCTGTCCGTACCCGCCCGTTTCGGTGGTACCAAAGCCGGCGAAGTTCATGGTCTCGCCGATGTCGGAGTTGGTGAATCCATCGCTCGAGGGCAGCGGGTAGACCGGGGTGACCGACTCGGTGACACCGGTGTCCAAGCGAACGAGCGCGAGGTCGTCCGTGATCTGGCGAGAGCTGTAGTTGGGGTACACCTCGACGTCATCGACCGTGTACATATGTGAGACCAGATCGACGTAGGGGTTGTCACCTACGTAGATGGCGAGAAGGCTGGCCGACATGCCCTCGAGGCAGTGGCCGGCCGTGAGCACCACCTTGTCGGTGATCAGCGTGCCCGTACAGAAGGGATCGGTGTAGACCGAGTTGCCCTGCATCTGGTGCAGAGAAACCACCGCGTCGTGGTACCACTCGGTGGTAGCGCTGCCGCCGTGGATCTTCTGGGTGGCGTACACGTCGGGGGCTTCACCCTCGACGACATCGATTCCCGGGGCACACCCCACGGTCGCGAGGAGTACGGAAGACAGAGTGACGGTGCGCATCGAGAAGAGCTGCACGGAGCCTCCTTGGAGGGATGATCGGGGGGGGAAGAACCCGACCGGTCCAAAAAAACATGGCAGAGACCTCGTCGGAAAGTTGTCAAAACTTTCTGGACAAACCCGTCATGTCTTGCTATACGCTGCGGTTTTCTGCGTTCAACCTAACAAAACCAAAAACGAGAAAAACAAGAAGTTCCGCAAAAAAAAGCAGACCGCCGCGTGCACGAAGGGCCGTGTCGGGGCGTCAGCGACCGTCGGCCAGGACCGCGCCTACCAGACCACCCGCCCCGCGAGATGGGGCTGCTGCTTTGTCGCGTGGCGAACCTCGATCTCCACCGCGACCCGCTCTCCGTCCCCCGCCTGGACCTCGCGCTGGCGCAGGGCGACGCGCCCTGGCATCAGCAGCGGGCGCTTGAAGTCCACCTGCACCCGATGACGTTCGGGTAGGGCCCGCTGGTCTTCGAGCCAGGCCATGGCCCGGGCCAGGGTCCACATGCCGTGGGCGATGGGCCGGCGGAAGCCGAACAGCCTGGCCAGGAGGCCATGGAGATGGAACGGGTTGTAGTCCCCCGACACCGCCGCGTATCGCCGCCCGGTGTCGCCAGCGACTTCGACCAGGTCAGGTTCGCACCAGCCTACAACTTCTTCCTGCACGCGAGGCGGGGTCCGCCGCCCACCGCTACGCCGGGTGGCCTTGCTGCGGGAGACCAGGGTGGCGAGCCCTTCCCATGCGATCTCTCCGTGCTGGTGAGCATGCATGGCGCAGTCCAGCTCGAAGCCGCGACGGGTCTGGCACACCGCGGCGAGCGAACACACCAGGTCGAGGCTGGCATCGGCCACCACGGGTCCGTGCCACTCCATGCGCTGGCCCAGGTGGATCACTCCGAACGGACTGAAGGGGAAGGTGGGCGCCAGGACGATCTCCACCATCAGGTCCTGGAACAGGGTCTCCATGAACGCGCTTGGAATCCCTGGCCCATCCGTGTAGCCGCAGACCTGTCGGTACCGGGCCAGCAACTCCGGCTCGATGATGCGGCCCCGTCGTTCCACGACGATGGGGCCCAGAGCCGCTACGCCGTCGGCGGAGAGGTCACCCTGTGGACGACGTGCCAGGCCTACGGCGCGTAGGTACTGGCTGGGGATGGACGCCGGTTCTTCCAACAGCTGCCGATGCTCCGGGGCGTCGAGGGGCAGGTCGCGCGGGAGATCGGGGGAAGGATCGGTCATGATGGGCTCTCCGACAGTCCGGATAACGGGCGGGTGTTATGCCTGCCCCCACGGCTGTTTTTGGCGACTAGCGCTGCCACTGCCAGCTGAACTTCGAGAAGACCTGCCAGTCCACGGCATCGTCCGCGTCTTGGTCGACCCCGCCCCCCAGGTAGACGGCCCGGCCGGGTGAGACCTCCCACGCCAGGAGAGCCTGGGCGCCATGCTGGTCGTGCAGGCCGCTGCGATCGACCACAAGTCGCCCCCAGAGCTGCCGCGTGGCGAAGAGGTCGAGCCTGGCCCGGCCCACGAAGCCCGCATACTGCTCTTCGCCCTCGTAGCTCAGCCGTTCCCAGACGCCCTCGACGGTGACGGACGTGCGCCGGCCGGGCGTGAGCTGCAGCCCACCCCAGACCTGGGCGAGCCCCCCGACGACCGCGGACTCGTAGTAGGGCCCTTGCCCCAGCTCGGTGCCCAGCTCCAGGGCCAGCCAGCGCGCGAGGTGGCCGTCCAATTCGACCGCCACTTGGTCGTAGACCAGCAGCGTGTCCTCGTACAGCTCCATCTCGCGCTCGACCTCGGCCTCGAGGCTCACGGCGTTCGAGAAGTAGAACATCACCGTGGGCTCTATCTCGAGGTTGCGCAGCGCGAAGTCGCTGGGCCGCCAGGCCACGCCGGCGTTCAGTGGCATCAGGGTGATGCGTCGGATGGGCCCCCTGCTCGGATAGAAACGATACCCGGCCCAGGCGGTGCTGTAGAAGCTGTCGGAGTAGACGAGGTAGCCGTTCTCGGCGCGGAAGTCCTCGTGCACGACGAACTGCCAGGCCCCCGCGTCCCAGTGGCGGCTCTCGTGCTCCAGGCCCCAGGCCCCCGCCGGCGCCCAGTCCTGCTCGCCGCTGGCGTGGTCGGTGACCGAGCCGATCACCGCGCCCTCGAGCTCCCAGGAGTCCGACAGCCGCAGGCGTCCGTCCAGCGCCATCACCCGGTTGGCCAGCCCCGAGCCGGTGATGGTCTTGTCGCTGTACAGCATGCCCACGTAGCTGTCGCCGCCCACGGCCTTCCGCACCCGCAGGGCCGTGTCCAGGGTTGGGTGGCGGTCGTCCTCGGGGCCTAGCTCGCCCTCACCCCAGCCGCCGCCCTCGGAGACCGTGTCCGCCGGCGCGCTGTCGAGCACGTGCAGGGCGGCCACGGTCCAGCCGCCGGCCTCGACCGTGGCACGGGCGCCGTAGCGCGGCGTGTTCATGGAGCGCGTGTACACCATCTCGGCGTAGGGTCCGTCGAACCACTCCCGTCCCTCGGTGAAGAACGGGCGTTTTTCGTCGAGGTACAGGGCGTAGCGGCGGTTGACGTCTACCTGGTAGGCGTCGGTCTCCACCTGGGAGAAGTCGGGGTTGACGGTGACCAGGCCGGCCACGGCCGGCGAGGGATCGAAGCGCGCGGTCACCCCCGGTGCCAGGCCATGAACGCCCCAGCGTTCCTGCGCGGGGCCGTCGTCGGTCCAGCCGAAGACCAGGCTGGGGGTCACCGACAGCCCCCAACCCTCGTCCACGGCCCCCGGCCCCCGCAGCAGGTTTTCCTGCACGATGATCCCCGAGACGTCGGGGTCTCGCTCGGGCCAGGAGGCACGCTCCCCGGTGCGGCCCGAGGAACGTAGCAGGCCGATCCCCACGTCTTGGAGCCGCGCAGGGTGCCGCACCGTGCGCCAGGGGATTCGGATCTCGACCTCGTAGCCGAAGTCCGTCAGCCGCCCCTCGCTTTCCCACTGGCCATCCCAGGAGGTCTCGTCCTGGTACCCGGCCATGCGCGTCGCGTCGGCTTGCACCCCGAAGGGGTTGACCAGGAACAGGTAGGCACGCTGGGCCTCGCCGGAGGGGTCCAGGTAGATCCCCGCCCAGTCGTCGCCCCAGATGCCATCCCGGCGCGTCAGGCGTGCGCGCACCCGCTCGGGTTCGGGGTCTTCCACCCGGTAGTGGACGTACAGAGCCCGATGATCGCAGAGGAGCCGGGCCTCGGCGCGGACGGTGGGTTGGCCACCGGGCGCCGGGAAGTAGGTGACCCAGTCCTCTACCACCAGCGCGTCCCTCCAGGCGGCCTCGTCGGCGCGGCTGTCCACGACGATGAGCGCGTCGTTTAGATAGGGCAGGTCCGCGTCGAGGGCGATGGGCATGCGACGACTCCGGGACCATCCACGAACGGGTCCAGGGACGATAGGAAGGAGACATGCGTATCGTCCACGCTGTGACCACGTCCATCCTGTTCGGCGTGGCCCTGCCATCCGTGTGCACGTCGGATGACAGCGGGCAGGAAGACAGCCTCCCTCCGGACAGCTCTTCCCAGCAGGAAACCCTGCAAGATCTCGAGCTCACGCCGTCATTTCGAAACGGCCTGGTGTTCACGGCGAGCTAGCACACCGGACAAGACGGACTGGTATACTGCCCGCCGCGCCGGGACCCTCCTCCTCAGGACGGGCTGGCGACCCGAGGATCCCCCGACGGCCCCATGAACAGCTACTGCATGAACTGCCTTGGGGAACATCCCCCGGCCCTCTGCCCCCAGCGCCCTCGGGAGCCGTTGAGCCAGGCCATGTGGGTCACGCGGGAGATCAACCTCGAAGCCCTGGCCTTCAAGCGCGAGTCCCCAAACACCATGAGTTGGCGCCAGCGCTTCGAGGACGACGATCCCGAAGCACCGCCCCCCACCACGTCGAACAACGCCCTGGTAGAGCAGCTGAGCCACCGCTTCTCCCTCTCCCACGCCATGGCCCAGGAAACAAAGCTGGCCGGCGCACTCGAGCGAATGCGCAAGGACCGCCACACCCGCGGGGAAGTGGCGACCAGAGTGGACGAGCTGCTCAACCAGTCCGATGCCGTGCTGGCCACCATGGCAAGGGACCGCATGTCCCGCAGCCGCCGCTTCCTGGACGCAGCCCACGAGCTGGATCCCCTCGATGCCCGAATCGCAATCCGACAGGGCTTCGTGCTGGCGATGGATGGGCGACCAGCCAGGGCGGCTGCAGCCTTCACGGGCGCCGCGAATTCCCTGCCAAGGGGCACCCCGCCCACCCTGCAGGGCAGCGCCACGCTGCTGGCGTCGCGCGCTCACTACCTGGCCAACCAGCAGAAGGAAGCCTGGGAGCTCGCTGGCACCGCCGAGCAGCTGCTGCCCAACGACGGCGGCGTGCACTACCAGAAGGCCTTGGTGGCCGCGCGCTACCCCCAGGCCGATCGCAGCGTCAAGCTCTGCCTGCGGCGCGCCATCGACCTCGACCCCGCCTACTTCACCCTGGCTGCCCTCGAGCCCGCCTTCGACAACGCCACCTGGGGCCAGGTGATCCGTCCGCTGCTTCGCGAGATCGAAGACCAGGGAGTCCAGGCCCTGCTCGACAAACGCGAGGCCGGTCGCGAGCTGTTTCGCGAGCTCGAGGACATCTCGGCCTCGCCAGGATTTTCCAAGCTCCCCTACGACGTCGGCGGCGCCCCGGGCACGACCCGCGACGCCCAGGGCGAGACCCGTGCCCTGCTGGTCCAGCTGCGCGAGTTGTTCTCCGAGGTGGACGCCGCCCTCGAGAAGGGGCCGGCACACCGCAGCGCCCTCGAGGGTCAGCTGCACGCCGGCCAGCAGCGCTGCAAGCACTGGATCCTCGCCTGGCAACGCGCCCTGGTGGAGCGCATTCACCAGCAGATCCAGGCGGCCCTGCCTGCCGAAGGCGAAAAATTCCCCAAAGGCAGCGCCAAGCCACTTCAACGCCTGGCCGAGCTCGTGGACCATGCCGAAGCCCTCGAGACCGGAGTGGGTCACTCCCCTTCCATCCTCGAGATCGAGCGCTCCGTGGCTCGGGAAACCCGCACGCTCGAGCTCCTGCGAGCCCCCAAACCCCGGCCGCCGCGCGCCGCCAAGCCCGCTTGGCGAAGGGTCGGGGGACAGGTGGTGTTCTACGTCGCGGTCATGGTGGCGGTCCTCGCGGCGCTGGGTGCCGACCTGCTGGTGCTCCACTCGCAGTCGTTCATCGACCATCCTTTCCTGTCCACCCTCGGATGCGCGGCGTTGACGGCCTACCTGCCGGAGCTGGTCGCCCGCCTCACCCGACCCCGCGAGGGAGGGGGCGCCGCCTGGCGGCTCCACGAGCTGGCGTTTCTACCCGCATACATGGTCTTCCCCGTGCTACCGGCCGCCGGAGTTGTGTACGCGTTCCCCACGGCCACCATGTTCATGCTCATGATGGGGGTCTCGGCGCTGATGAGCTTGCTGCTCATCGTCGGGCTCACGGGCCGCGGGCGCTAGGCCTTTCGAGGTGCGAGCGGCAGGGGCCGCTGGTATCGTGGCTCCGACCTGCGCAACGAGGACCCATGTCCCTTCGCCTTCCCGACGTTGCATGCGCGCTGGGCCTGGCCCTGCTCGCCTGTGACCGCGCCTCGCCCATTCCGGACGAACCCAGCTCGGAAGGCCCCGTCGCCATCATCATGGTCATGGATGGCGTCCGTGTTCAGGAGTCACTGGGCGAGGAGGCCTCGTCGATCACGGGGGAGCCCCCCAGCGAGTTCATGCCCGAGACCTGGGAAAATCTCGTGCCACAGGGGGTCAGGGCTACCAACGCCTGGAACCTGGCGGCCACGGTCACGGCGCCCGCCCACGTCTCCATGGTGACCGGCCGGCGCCTACCGGTAGCCAACTACCCGGCATCCGAAGAGGTGGGGGTCTACCGCCCGACCCTGCCCACGCTCATGGAAACGCTGCGGGCTGCGGATCCCACCATCAACCGGCGCATGGCGTTCTCGGTGGCCAACACCCAGCTGCTCAAGACGCTGGGTCACAGCATCTGGCCCGGCTACGGCTACGAGCACAGCGTCAGCTACCTCTTCGTCCACAACGGCATCAACGAAGCGGTCCCCGGCAAGGACGACCACAAGGTCGCGCGCTTCCTGAAGCGACGCCTCGAGCGTGGCTCCATGCGCTTCGCCCTGGTGAACCTGCACCAGGTAGACCGCTCCTCACACTACGGAGAAGAACAGGACTACCCGGACAGGGTCCGCCAGGTGGACGAGATCGTGTCCTCGTTTTGGACCTGGCTCCAACACCAAGACCAATACCAGGACAACACCTGGATGGTGTTGGCCGCCGATCACGGCAGGCACCTCGCTGCCAGCACGGAACCACCGTGGCGCCACCACGGCTGCTCGTGCAACGGCTGCCGCCACATCCCGTTGCTCCTGCTGGGCCCCGGAGTGAAGGCCAATCAGGACATCGACGATCCCGTGCTGCTGGTAGACGTGGCGCCCACCCTCGGTGCCCTGATGGGGGTCTCCATGCCCTGGGCGGACGGCATGGTCCGGGACGATCTGCTCGATCAACCCACCGGCTTCCCCTCCCGTTCGGGGCTGGCGGACCTGGCGCTGGCCCGAAGCCTGCGAGCCGAGCTGCGCTACCTCCAGGATCCAGCCCATCGCAGCGAGCTGGTGTTGGGGGGGCAGCGCCTGTCCAGCCCCGACGCCATCGCCGCGGAGGCCCCGGTGCTAGCGGCCTCGGGCCAGGACGCTTGGCTGTGCTTCAGAGAGCTCACGCTGCACCCGGAAGGCGACGAGACATCCTGGATCCCCCGCTGTCTCGCCTCGGACGATGCGGGTGCCAGCTGGACCGATATCGGCTTCGCCCACGAAACCGCGGGCCCGTACTGGCGTCTGTCGCTGCTACCCGATGAGCTCGGTGGTCTGGTGGCGGCCTACGGATACAACCCACACGGCCTCGCCAACGAGGGCACGGCCGTCGAAGGTGGGGTGGTGGCCGTGGAGATCGCGCGCTTCGACGGAGAGGCATGGATCCACGCGAGCGCCGAGACGGATCTCTCCTTCCCGACAGACGCCTCCGTGCTGTCTCGCGATGGTGGCTGGTACCTGGCGGTGGGGGCCGGTCAACCCGATGCTGCCGGGGTCGAGCGGAACACTCGAACGGCCCACGTGGCCCGGGTGGACGCCTTGGCCGACGGCTTCACGTGGACGGAGCCGGTCCCGGTGGACCTGCGCGACCTTGGCGCCGACGATCCCTGGTGGCGCTTGGAATACCCCGCCCTCTTCCTCGAGGAAGGGGGGCGCCTCTGGCTGGCAGCTTCGGGCTTCACCGCCCAGGAAGGAATGGCCGTCCTCGCCGCCAGCGACGACGGAGGCGAGACCTGGCCGACCCGCGGTATCGCGGAGCTCCCGGGGCGCATCATGCCCCACCTGGGGCCGGTCTGGCTCGAAGGGAGGCCCGTCTGGGCTACGGTAGCCGCCGACTCCCAGGCAGCCTCTCTCTGCGCGGGACAGCTCTGGCAGCAGCCCGACTGCGTCGATGCCGGGACGGAGCGCATCCTGCAGCTGCGGGTGGTCGAGGACGAAGTCACCGCCATCGTGGATGTCGGCACGGGTGAATGGGAGGCTCGCAGCTGGCAGGGCACCGACTTCTCGAGCTCTGCGACCGCTCGCTGGACGCCTCGTTGAGGTGGGTGCCCCTGGCAGGGTCCTTGGTCCTTGCGGCAGGCTGCCCGGAGGGTTCCCTGCCCTCGGAAGCGCTCGCCCTGCCCGAAGATCCCACGGTGATCATCCTGGTGATGGACGGCGCACGGGTGGAAGAATCCCTTGGGGACAGCGCGTCATCGGCCACAGGCCTGCTGCCCAGTGCCATGATGCCCTCCGTGTGGTCCGACCTGATGCCTCTTGGCGTCCGCGCCACCAGCGCCTGGACCCTCTCCTCCTCCACCACCGTTCCTTCCCACGCCGCCATCGTGACCGGCCGCCGCCTGCCCGTGGCGAACTACCCCGCGACCGGCGAGCCCGGCGCCTACCGGCCGACGCTGCCCTTGCTCGCGGAAGAGCTGCGGGCTGCACGCCCAGAACTTTCCAGCATGCAGGTGATCACCGCGGCCAACACCGAGCTTCTCCGCACCCTGACCCACAGCCTGTGGCACGGGGACGGCCTCGGTCAGGACGACAGCTACCTCGTCGTCACCGACCCCGCGGACGAGGAGAGCCTCTCCAACGACGACGGCCGCGTGCTCGAGGTGCTGAAGGAGTACATGCTGAGCTCCGACCTCCGCCTCGCGCTGGTGAACCTGCACCAGGTGGACCGCTCGGGGCACTACGGCGACGAACAGGCCTATCCGGACGCCGTACGCGCCATCGACCGGCCCATCGCCGGCTTCTGGAGCTGGCTGCAGGAACAAGACACATACCGAGACAGGACCTGGCTCTTGCTGCTCTCCGACCACGGGCGCCACGCTTCCTCCGGCTCCGATCCGCCCTGGCGCCATCACGGCTGCTCCTGTGCAGGCTGCAGGCACGTCCCCTTCCTGCTGCTCGGACCGGGTGTGAGCCAGGGCTGCGACCTGGACAGCCCCGTGCTGTTGACGGACGTGGCCCCGACCATCGGCGCGCTCATGGGCGTGGGCATGCCTTGGGCCGACGGACTGGTGCGAGACGACCTGCTCTCGGTACCCACGAACGCCCGGTCCCGATCGGGGCTGGCGGACCTGGCCCTGGCGGGGAGCCACCGGGCGGTGCTGCACTACCAGGACGATCCAGGGCACCGCTCTTCGCTGGTGGTGGACGGCCTGCGGGCCTCCGACCCCGACGCCCTGGTGGTGGAAGCGCCAACAATGGCAGCAAGCGACGACCGGGCCTGGCTCTGCTGGCGCGACGTGTTGCTCGCCCCGGATCCCGAAAAGGTCCAGTGGAAGGCTCGCTGCCTGACCACCAGCGACGGTGGTACCAGCTGGGAGGAGATGTCGTTCGCCCAGCGCAAGGCCGGTCCCTACGGCCGGCCCGTCCTGACCACCGATGGCGAGGGAGAACTGGTGGCGGCTTGGGTGCACAGCCCGATCGGTTCGACCTCGGGTGGGGGGGACGAGAACGCGGGCAGCACGGTCAGCCTGCGACTGGCGCACTGGGATGGCCAGGACTGGACCGAGACCAAGGCCGAAACCGCCCCCTCCTTCCCAACGGACCTGGACATGGTTCGCCATGGCGACCACTTTCGCATCGCCGTCGCCGCCGGGCATCCAGCGGCGGGCTCGACCATACGCCACACACGCGCCATCTGGTTGGGCTCCGCGACCTGGACCGGCGACGGCTTCGAGTGGATCGAACCGACCCCGGTCGACCTGGACGATCTCGCCCCGGACGATTCCTACTGGCGCGTAGAGTACCCAGCGCTGCACGTAGACGGTGCGGACCGCCTCTGGTTGGCGGCCACGGGCCTGGGCTCCGATGGCGACAACCAGGCTCTGGTGGCGGTCACCGACGACGCCGGTCGCAGCTGGTCGCAAGCCACGACGCTGGCCTTGCCCCAGGCACCCATGCCCCACCTGCCCCCGGTCTGGCTAGGCGACCGCGCCGTCTGGGCCACGGCCGACACCGGGACTCTGGAGACCACCCTCTGTGCGGGGCTTCCCGAGCAACAAGTCCGCTGCGTGGGTACGGATGCCGAGCGCGTACTGCGGCTGAGGGTAGACGGAGACGAGCTCTGGGCGCTGGTGGACCTGGGCGAAGGGGAGTGGGAAGCGCAGAGCTGGACGGCGGAAGACTTCGCGCCGCTGCCCCTGGTGCGAGCCGCCGCCGCCCTCACACCTTGAACATGGGAGCCCCCCAAGCAGTTATTGCCCTCGAGCCACCTCGGGAGGCTCCATGCTCGTCGTCGAGCCCCATCCGCTGCTGGATCTGCGTGCCTTCGTCACGCGCTGGCCTACCCCCCTGGGAGACCTGCCGTCCCCCGACTGGCTCCGCGCCATGGCGAATCTCGACGCCACCGTGCCCTTCTCGCCCTTTGACGACGACATCAAGAAGGCGGTACGCGACCTGCTGCGCCACGGTGGTTTCAAGCCGGCAGGACGCTCGAAGCCCTGCTCCGAGTACATCCGGGCGGCCACGGGCAAGGGGTACTTCCCCTTCATCAACGCCGCGGTGGACGCCACCAACCTGGCGGCCTTGCACGGCTGCCTGCCCGTCTCCACCGTCGATCCCGACCTGCTGGAGCCGCCCTTGCGCGTGGGCATCGCCGCCTCGAGGGAGCGCTACGTGTTCAATCCCTCCGGGCAGGAGATGGATCTCTCCGGGCTGCTCTGCCTCCACGACGCGGCCGGCCCTTGCGCCAACTCGGTCAAGGACTCGATGAGGGCCAAGACCGTGGACGACACCCGGCACACCCTGACCGTGATCTGGGGCACCACCGCCCTGCCAGGTCGCGCCCAGGCCCTGTTGGACTGGCACGTGGACCTGAACCGACGCATGGGCGGCGAGGTAGAGCTCCAGGTCCCAGGTCAGGCCTAGGTTCCACCGGGTGTTTACGCTCGGCGATTGGCTGCTCCCACTGGTCCTGGCCACCGCGGACCTGGAAAGCCCCGCCTTCGAAGAGGCGTCCACCGACGACCCGCGCGCCCGCGAAGAGCTGCGGCAGGCGCTCGAGACGTGGCGGCAGGGGCTCGAGCTGGGGGAAGCCGCGGCCCCGGTGATCAGCGAGGAAGCACGGGAGCAGCTCCGCAGGGAAGGCTACTGGGTCCCCCCGGAGACATCACCATGAAGTGCGGATTCTCCGTCGTCGCGACTACCCTGGCGATGTTGGCCCGTGGCAAGGAGTCACCCCCAGAACCAACGTTCGCGGCAGTCATCCAGCAGCTCGACGCAGACGGAAGTGGTGGCCTGAGCGAACCCGAGTACGCCAGCGCGTCCCTGACAAGTCACGAGACGCCGACCATCCCAGAGGAACTGTCCGCGGCCTACCGTGCGGTAGGAACGACCTTCCCCCCAGGGCTCCTGAACACGGATGATCGGCAGCTTCTCGATCTTCTCGATCTTTCGACTTTGTAATTTCCGTGTCCATTACCGATAAGTGCTTGACGAACCATCGGACGGCTCGTATTCTCGCGCCTGCCATGCGGACCCTGCCCATCATCATCTGCGCTGTCACCCTACCCAGCGCGCTCGCAGGCTGCGCCCCCGGCGACTTCGAGGTCGACGCCGACATCGACTCGAAGGTGTCCACGCGCGTCGTCGTGACGTGGACCACGGACGAACCCGGCTCTTCCTGGGTCGAATACGGCGGTCCCGATCTCGAGACCACCACTACCCCCGTCAGCGACCAACAGTCCGACGACCACAAGCACTACCTGCTGGGCCTTCCGGCCTACCAGGACGTCTGGTACCGCGCGGTGACCGTAGTCGGCGGCCGTGAGCTGGCGGTCGAGGGCGAGCTCACCACCGGCGGCATCCCACCCGAGATCCCAGACCTGACGGTGACGGTCGACCAGCGCGGACTGCAGTCCCAGGAACCCTACCTGGTGGGCACCGCCTTCGGCCTCGTCTCTTGCCTGTTCGCCATCGATCGGCAGGGCCGAGTGCTCTGGTACCACCTGGTCGACAGCGGCAACATGCCGGTCGAGCTCGAGCTCGAGAACAACGGCCCCGGATTCTACTACAACACCTTCGCCTCGGACTACACCGAAGACAACGGCCGCATCCAGCGCCTGTCGTTCACGGGTGCCGGCAAGAACAAGCTCCGCACCGAGCTCGCCCACCACGCCTTCACCCAGCTCCCGGACGGCGGCCTGGCGTGGCTCACCCTCGACGTCCGCGACTGGACGGATCCAGACGACGGCACCACCTACACCGTCGTGGGCGACGCCATCGAGGCCCAGACCGCCGCTGGTGAGCAGTACACCGCCTTTTCCATCTGGGACTGGCTCGAGCCCGTCATCACCGAAGAATGGGACGACGACTTCTACGGCTTGGGCAAGGACTGGAGCCACGCCAACGCCCTCCGCTACGAAGAGGAAACGGGAACCCTGCTGCTGTCCCTACGCAACCTCGACACCGTGGTCGAGCTCGCCCTGGACGAAGACGACGGCCTGCTCACCCCTGTCCGGCAGCTCGAGGGCATGAACGGCTCTGCCATGGTCCCACAAGCCGAAGTCTACCGCACCACCCCCTCGTCCCCCCACTTCGACTATCTTCACGATCCCACCATCACCGCCGACGGCACCTTCATGGCCCAGCTGCACCTGGCGGGGGAAACCCAGATCGTCGAGTACGACATCATCGACAGCACCCACAAGCTCGACCAGGTCTGGTCCTACGGCGAAGGTGAGGGCCTGCTCACATACTTCCTGGGCATGGCCCGCGATCTCGACAACGGCAACCGTCTCGTCAGCTTCGCATCCGAAGGCATCGTGCGAGAGGTCACCCCCGAGGGTGAGGTGGCTTGGGAGCTGCAGGGAGCCGCTGGCGCGTTGTTTGGCAACATCCTGCCGTTCGAGGACTTCTACGCACCCTAGGAGTCCGCGGGGGTTGCAGGGTCCGCCAATGTCGTCTTCCCTCGCTCCGCTCCGCTCAGCGTTTCGCTCCTCGCCATGGCCATGGCCATGCCCGGCTGCGGGCCGGCGGGACAAGACGAGGGCGCTAGCCCCACGCGCCCATCCATCGTCCTCCTCTCCCTCGACACGGTGCGCGCGGACCACTCGGGAGCCTACGGAGACCGCTGTTGCAGTTCCTTCGACTCGAAGTGTTGGCGCGTGACCCGAACCAACCCGTCCCCTCCGAGCAGGCCACGAATAGCGCTGCAGCCACGGGGAACGTGGGTAGCGGCGAGGTGCAGAGGCTCCTGCGGGATCTCGAGGGCTGCCACCAAGCGGTGGGAATGAGCTTCCCAACCGCCCTGCTGGACGGTGACCAGGACCGCTCGACCGGGTACTGAACACCGAGCATCCGAGAGAATAGCGACATCCTTCGTGGGTCCGGACGTTGACAGGGGCACGTAACTCTGTATAGAGTTACTACATCTTGCCCCCCTCAATGGGGTTCACGGAGCCTTCAGTGCACGACATCATCATCGCGAAGTTCATGGAGCTGGGCCTGACGCGCAACGAAGCGCTGGCCTACGTCACGCTCCTCGAGGACCACGAGACCGATGGGCTCACCGGCTACGAAGTCGCCGCCCGCTCGGGCATCCCCCGCAGCGCCGTCTACACCGTCCTACGCAAGCTCCAGGAAGCGGGTGCTACGTTCTGCATTGGCACGGACCCAGCCCGCTACGCCGCTACCGACCCTGGCACCTTCATCGCCAACATGCGGCGCAACCTGGTGACCAGGCTCGACAGCCTCGAGGACAGCCTGGACAAGCTGCCCAAGCGCGACCGTCCCGAGCCGGTCTGGATCCTGCACCGCTACGAAGACGTCATGGCTCGCATCGACACCATGATCCGCTCGGCGGAGCACTCCGTCTACCTGTCCATCTGGCCGCGGGAGCTCGGGCGCCTGCTCATGGCCATCGAGGCCGTCGAGGACCGCGACCTGCACCGGGTCATCTATTCCCCTGCCAGCGGCATCGTCTGCCCACCGGGTTTCTCCTGCTGGATCGACTCGGTCGAAGGCGACGAGGCCAAGGCCGCCTGGTCCCACAAGGCCCTGGTCGTCGTGGACCACCGCGAGGCCCTCATCGGCGGTACCGAGCCCTACGCCGACAACCAGGCCGTCTGGACCACCAATCCTTCCCTCGTGGACACCGCCACCAACGGCATCATCATGGACATCACCTTGCTGTCCCGCACCCGCGGTGTGGACTGCACCGGCGTGGTCGCCCCGATGATGCGTCCCCACCTCGAGCCCACTCCCCAGGACTCCTGAGAGGTCGTCATGTCAGCAAAGCGCACCATCTGGATCCCCGTCCCCGGGCCCACGGTCTTCCGCACGGGCATCATCCTGCTCGCCACGGTCGGGGCACTCGGCTGCATGGACTACGAGGTGGGCAACCAGTCCCACCCCGACGCCCACTACGAGGAAGACACCGCGGTCCCCGTCGATGCTCCGCCCGATGACAGCGACGAGCCCATCGACGTCCAAGGTGGCCCCTTGGACTTCGACGATCCCCCGGTGGACGATCCCCCCGACACCGACCCGGAGGCTGGTTGCTCGGACGGCGAGCGCGAGGGCTACTAGGACTGGGACGCCTACCCCGACATCGCCGCCTGCTCGGGTGGTTGGTCCGTGGGCGGCATCACCCGCTCCGATCTGGCCCCCACCTGCAGCCGCGGCTCGGGGGACGACAGCTGGAACACCGAGGGTGACGGCTGCGCCTCGGCCGATCTCTGTTCCGAGGGTTGGCACGTCTGCGGCGGCATGAACGAGGTGGCGGACAACGCCGGTAGCTGCGACGACGCGGTCCCCTGGGGCGCCCCCGACAAGTCCTTGCTCTTCGCGGTGGCCCAGAACAGCGACAACGGCTCGGTCTGCGACAACGGCACCAGCACCGGCAACGACGTGTTCGGCTGCGGCAACCTGGGCACCGACCTGTCCTCGGACAAGAACTGTGGTGTGCTCAACAAGGTCATCGCCAGCATGAACCCTGGCAGCTGCGGCTACAACGAAGCCGAGCCCAGCCACGGCCCCTGGGAATGTTCCGGCGGCGACGACAGCCACTACCACGAGGGCGAATTGGTCACGAAGAAAGGCTGCCCTGGCGGATCCTGCGAGTACGACGGCAACGGCGTGGGCAACTCGGACAAGGGCGGCGTGCTCTGCTGTAGGGACTGACGCTCAGTCCGGCAACACCAAGGGCTCCTCGAGCCTGAAGTGCACCACCGAGCGGCCCTCGGTCACTCCGTCGAAGGTCCAACCCCGCGCCTGGCCCACCAAGCAGTCCGCCACCGCCTCTTCCACGAAGTAGCGCTCCGGCACGGTGGCCGTCTCGACGCTGCCTGCCACGACGTGGATCTTCACCACCAGTGTCGGCGCGCCCTCCTCGTCGGGTTTTTCCCCGCAGGCGAGGATGCTGCCGGGCTTGATCTCTGCGACACGCTCGGCCACGTCGGCTTCCCGGGCCAGCAAGCCGGGCAGGTCGAAGTCCAGGCGCTGCTCTAGCGTGACGGTGCAGGCGCCGCTGGGTTCGGGGAACCACAGCCAGGAGACGCGCTCGGCGATGCAAGCCTCCGCGCGTGGGTCCTCCAGGCCGCTGTCGCGAACCACCACTTCGGACACGGAGCCGTCCGGTTGGACCGTGTAGGCCAGCAGCACTTCGCCCCGCAGGGTCCTGTCCAGGATCAGGCGCCGAAGCTGGCAGCGACGGATGTCGTTGGCACCCCCGGCGAACACGGCCTCGTGAGCCGTGAGGTCCACCACCTGGTCGTCGCAGTGCAGCCCCACCGCTTCGACAGCGAAGGGCATTCCCATCTCTGGATCCTCGACGCGGATGTCCACGGTGTGGCGCATCGTGTCCCCGGGCGGAGGAAGGTTGGCGTCGGCGAAGCTCTCCGCCAGGCACGCCTGCCGCTCGGCCGCATCGAAGCCTTCGTAGCCCGCCTCGAGCACCGCGCCGTTCCCGTCCACCACCAGGGAGAACAGCTCGAGGGGCTCGAGGGTGCAGCCGGAGACTGCGGGGAAGTGCGCGGCGAGCGCCGCCTCGAGTTGGATGCGCCAAGCGTCGGCGGAGTCGTCGCTCGCCAGGGCCGCGGTGAGGGGTAGGGCTAGCAAGACGGTCAGGCATCGCAAAGCGGGGTGAGTCATCTCGGCTTCTTTCTCCACCACCAGAACAGACCCGTGGCCAAGAGAATCTCGCAGAGGGTCACGAGCGCCGAGCCCTCGAGGCCAAAGCCACCCCCCACCAGCCACTCGGGATACCGACCCGTGTCGGTGACCGTGATGACGCCATCGGTGACGATGCCGCTCACCGGGCTCTCGAACAGCACCCCCTGCGCCAGGTTCCACCCAAAGTGCAGCGCCGTGGGGAACCACAGGTTGTCGGCCGCCAGGTAGGCCAGCCCCAGCACCACCCCAGCCCCCACCAGGTTGATGGAGGGCCAGGGGGAAGACCACAGCTCGTCGTTGAACAGGTGCATCATCCAGAACAGCACCGACGAGACCGCCAGGCCCAGCAGCGGACGCCCCTCGTCCACGAAGTTGCGGAGGATGTAGCCCCGGCTGATCAGCTCTTCGGTGAAAGCCATCAAGGCCAGGACGGGCACCAGCAGAAAGGTGAGGACCGACACATCGACCCCCTGGACGGCCATGCCGCCGCCGGCCACCAGCACCAAGGTGCAGACGATCAGCGGTGCCGCCCCCAGGGCGAGGCCCGCCGCGATCTCGATCCCCCAGCCCATTCGGGGTCGACCCAGCCCCATGCTCACCACCGGCCGGTGGTCCATCCCGCGCCGAAACAGCACACAGATGCCCAGGCTCGCCAGGAACAGGGGCGGCGCGGAGATCATCTGCAGGACGAGCATGGGTCGATCCTCCTCCAGGAGGCCCAGTAGCTGCTCGGGCCCCTCGACCGATCCCGAGACGAGCAACACCACGGCCACGATCACGCCGAGCACCAGGGCCACCAGCAGCTGCGCGGCCGCCAAGGGGAAGAGGAACAGCAGAATGCGCCAGCCCAGGGCTAGGCGAGGGCGACGCTCGCCAGCAGGGGTGGCAGGGGGGGACGATGACTCGGTCATTTGCGCTGACGCCTGTCAGGGGGTCAGAAACGTCCGTCCAACAGGAGAGCAGGGACGGTAGCTTCGTCACGCCCAAGGGAAGCCACCGTCGGGGTGAGCTGCCAGCCGCGCAAGCTCGCGTGCTCGGCTCTCCACCGGTTCCGGACGGCCTTGTCGTGCTTGAACCGTTTCGTGCCCGCGATACCGAGGCTCAGCCCTGTGACCTGGGCAGCGCACAGCACGAAAGTAACGACCTTTCCATCGGTCCCATCGGCGACGGGGAGTGCCAGGAAGGGACCCACGATGGGGATCAGCAGGCGAGGACCAGCGGTGTAGCAGTTGACGCACTCGGTGTAGGGATCGCTGTCGGCCTCGAGGCCCATCTGGATCATGGTGAGCCCGACCAAGGCCGTCAGACCCCAGGTGCCACCCGTGGTCGCCCAGCCGGCGATCATCATTCCCTTGCGCGTCCCGGGCTCGCGTTCGAGCTGTTGGAGGGGCGCAGGGACGTCGACCGCCTCGGGAACAGCGCGGGCCGTTTCGGGAGTGGATTCGACCGCCTCGGGTACAACCTCCATGGCGTCGGGGGCTTCGTCGCCTGGCTCGGCAGCATCATCGACCGGCTCGGTGGCATCATCGACCGGCTCGGCGGCATCATCGACCGGCTCGGCGGCAGCGTCGTCGTCCGAGGCGGCAGCGTCGTCGTCCGAGGCGGCAGCGTCCTGCGCCCAGGTGGACACGGGAGCGGACAGAACGAGGCAAAGGGCGAGGGCGAGAAGAGGAGTTCGCAAGGGTGACCTCGGAAAAGGTGACGGTAGAAGGTAGCCTCGATGCGCAGAGCGACACTACGGGAACCAACGCTCCCTGTCCATACGCGAGCAGGAAAGAGGACGGTCCGCGAGCGGACGTGTCCAAGCTACCCCGCAGCTGCACCACCCACGATTGCACGACGACTGCAGCAGGGTGGTCAGCGGTCGTCACCACCGTCCGAACCAAACGCTCCCTTGATCTTTCCCCACAACCCCTTCCGCTCAGGCTGCTCCGCGGCCGTGATCTGCTTGCGCACTGGGTTCTCGGCGATGGCCTTGCGGCCCACCAGCCCTCGCAACAGGGGCACGCGCTGGGTGAGCTTGGGGCGGTCCTCGCGCAGGGGGAGCGTCTCGAGGTAGTGCAGCCAGCTCTGGAACAGCTCGCGGGAGAACTGCTCCTGCACCTCGTTGTCTCGGGTGGGGACGATGAAGTGCACGGCGGTGGCCAGGTTGTTCCCGCCCAGCTCCAGCGCCCTCCGCAGCGAGAGCCAGAAGATGTCGGTCAGCGCCTCGGCGTGCCGCGCGGCGTCCTTCTTCGAGAGGTGGAACTCCTTGACCAGCGCTTGGGCCAGGGCGGCGTCCATGTGCACCGCCCGCGGTGCGAGCATGGCGTGCTCTCGCATGGCGCGTGCGGCGTTGAAACCCGAGAAGCTGGAGCTGGCGTTCAGGTCTTCGACCACGATGGGGATGTTTTCGGGAATGGGGGGCAGGCGCGACAGCGCGTCCTGGATGATGGCCTCGGGATCCACCCACCACTCGGTGGCGTCGGGGTCTTCGTGGATGCGACGCAGGCGAGAGCGCTCTTGGGGGGTGATGCCCGGCCGCTGCAGCTCCTGGGCCACCGCTGCCTGGTGAGCCTCGAGGGCGGCCTCGCGGCCCAGGATGCGCGTGCGGATCCGCTCGGCCCGAGCGCGCTTTATCTCGACCTGTCTGTGATCCGAAAGCAGCGTGGGCAGCGGCAGGTCCTTCAAGAAGGAGTCCCACCAGGCCATCTGCTGCATGGCGCTGCGGTAGGCCTCCTCGCTGGACAGCAGGTCCATGGTGGTGGCCAGCCACCCCAACCGCTGCATGTCTTCGGACACCGAGCCCAGATCCACCACGAGCGCGGAGACCACGTCGCCGTAGGACTGCACAGCCGCTTCGAGCATCGTGGACATGGAGCGCTGGACGGGCAGGCGGGGGGCGGAGCGTTCGAGGTCGCCGTCTTGGGGAGCGCCCACCACTCCCGAACGTTGGGCAACGGGCTGGCCGTGCGCGGCGAGGGCGGTACCCGGATCGGGCTTGGAGTGTTGGCGGCTCATTGGGACATCATAGGGCATGGGGGACCGTGGTGCGCTGCCCACGATCTCGAGAGAACGCCCGCGAATGCAAGGCCATCTCGAGAGAACGGCCTCGAATGCAATGCCCTGGGCTTTCAGCGTCCCGAATCGAGCCGGAAACACACCAAGACGACCCCACCAAGGCGCACCGAGGCGCAATTCCTTGCACTCAGGGCGGCTCTCTTGACATCACCTTGCATTCGGGCGGGTTCTCTTGCTGTTCGTTCGAAGAGGAGGTCATGGACTGCGAGTACGAGTACGAGTACGAGTACGGGGCGGGGGGCGAGATTCGCCGTCCTGGCTGCAAGAGAGGTGGTCTGCACGGAGCCATGAGGTTCTCCCCGCCCCCTCGGGGTAGAGTGGAGTCGCCCGCCTACCGGAGTGGTTCCATGTTCGACCTCCGCTTCTCCGCGCTGATCGCCGGTTGCGTGACGTGCCTTGCCGCGAGCTGCAACGACCCCGTCGTGATCGTCGATGAAGCCGAGGGCGTGCTCCTAGGCAACCCCTACGACATCCAGCCCGACGGCATGTCCCTGTCCTGGCTCGAGAGCGACCTGGACAGCTTCGATCGCTACGAGCTGTACCGGGCCGACGAGCCCGAGGTGTCCATCGAGAGCACGCTGGTGTTCGAGTCCGACGAACCGACGGAGACCATCTTTGCCGACTCGGGGCTGGCGGCCACCGAGACCTACTACTACCGGATCTGGGTCTACAACACGGCCGGCGACAGCGCGCCCTCGAACGAGGTCGCGGGCACCACGGACTGGGACGCCTCGCCCTCGGCCATCGAGCTCGAAGATCCCTACGACATCACCGCCACCAGCATGACCCTGGCCTGGTCCCAGAGCGAGAGCGACGACTTCGCTGGCTACCGACTCTACCGCTCCGACACCGAGGACGTGGGCGACGATGCCACCCTGGTCTACTCCACCGAAGAGCGGAGCGTGCTCGAGCGCACCGACACGGGGCTGGTCCCGGGCACCACCTACTTCTACCGGGTGTACGTCGAGGACGAGTGGGGCCTGATGACCGGGAGCAACATGGTCAGCGGCACCACCCCCGACACCGAGTCCCCCTACTGCTCCATCAGCCGCAGCCCCGTGTTTCGACCCGCGGGCGAGACCTTCTTCCTGGAGGCCGTCAGCTGCGCCGACAACAGCACCGCCGTGGACGATCTCACGGTCAGCTGGGACTACGGTGACGGATCGGGCTGGACCACGCCCACAACCGAAAAGTCCACCACCCACAGCTACGCCTACCGCGGCGCCTACACCGTCCAGGTCGCGGTCTCCGACAGCGTGTTCAGCTCCATCGCGAGCGTCCCCCTGGTGGTCACCGACGTGGTGGACATCGACGCGGGCACCTACACCATGGGCAGCGAGTCGGAGACCACGCCCTGGCCCGCTCAAGAACCCGCCCGTTCGGTCAGCCTCGGCGCCTTCGCCATGGATGTCTACGAGGTGACGGTGGAGGCATACGCTGCCTTCCTGACGGACCAGGGTGGCGCCCTGGGCCACTACTCGAGCGGCATGCAGATCGACGAATCCACCGACGGGACCTACACCGCCCTCCATGGCCACGAGGACCACGCCGCCACCGGCGTCACCTGGCACGACGCGGACGCCTACTGCAGCTGGGTCGGCGGCTGGCTGGCCCACCGAGGCCCAGTGGGAGGCCGCGGCCAGGGGGCCCAGCGAGGGCCCCAACTACGACTTCCCCTGGGGCGACGAGCTCCCCAACGCGCTCGATCCCGTGCCCGTCCACTACGACGATCCCTCCGGTGAGGTGGTGAACGTGGAGTCCTTCGAGACCGGCGTGACCGCTTGGGACGACGGCGTGGTCCTGTGGCAGATGGCCGGCAACGCCGACGAGTGGGTCGCCGACTACTACGACGAAGACCACTACCAGTGGGCCAACGAAAACGACGACAACACGGATCCCGTGGGCCCGGACACCAGCGTCTACGACGAGCAATACCGGGTCACCCGCGGGGGCAGCTTCGCCAACGACGAGAACCCCCTGCGGGTCTCCTTCCGCTGCTACGCCGATCCCTACCTTCGAGGCAACGCCCGCGGCTTCCGCTGCGCCTCCTCCCCCCCCGTGGTCGTGCAGGTCGAGGCGGGAGGCCGCCACAGCTGCACCATCGACAGCTACGGCCTGTTGGATTGCTGGGGTGACGACAGCTACGACCAGTCCTCGCCCCCCGGCGGCACCTTCGACGACATCGATCTGGGTGAGGTCCACGGCTGCGCGGTGGACGGTGGCGGCGAGCTTGCCTGCTGGGGTGACGACACGTCTGGCCAGGTCTCCGACACGCCGGCAGGCAGCTTCGTGCAGGTCAGCGCCGGCTACGACCACAGCTGCGCACTCGACGCCGCGGGCACCATCCTGTGCTGGGGCGACGACACCTACGGGCAGGTCTCGGGGGCGCCTTCGGGTAGCTTCGTCCAGGTCGAGGCGGGCGACTGGCACGCCTGCGCCCTGGACACCCACGGGCTGATCTCCTGCTGGGGCATCACCACCGATGAAGCCACCACCCCAGCGTCTGACAGCTTCGCGAGCTTCGACACGGGCCACCTGCACAGCTGCGCCCTTGGGGGCCACGGTGCACTGCAGTGTTGGGGCGGCGACGACGACGGAGAGGCCAGCCCTCCCGAAGGCAGCTTCACCCAGGTCACCGCTGGCCAGACCCACTCCTGCGCCATGGACGCCCATGGCACCATCGACTGCTGGGGCTCGGACTACTACGACCAGGACGCCGCACCGGACGGCACGTTCACCGACATCAGCGCCGGCGCCTACCACGGCTGCGCCATCGACGGCTCGGGCACCGTGCAGTGCTGGGGTTGGAACTTCTACGGGCAAAGCACGGTGCCGTAGGGGCGCGGGCCAGACTCATGGCGCCACCACTTCCCGAACCGGTCGGCGCGCAGCTCCTCCGAGATTGTGCGGATTCAGCTATTCCGCTACTTCCTCGCAGGAAAGCCCTGACCGTCCGCCACAACCACTGCGTAGAGTCGGCCTCGGCTGCGCCAACGACGGGTCAGGCGTCGTGCAGTGCGGTGCAGTGCTGGGCCGCGACGCAGACGACACCTGAGCGCTGAACGTGATCGCCTGGATGTGTGCACTCCCGCCACGCGCACGCGACGGAGCGCGACAAAGCAGCTAGACCTTCGTTTCCCCCCTCCTCGGAGTCCCCCCGTGCGTACCCTCGCTCTGGCCACGCTCCCTATCTTGGTGCTAGCTCGCAACCCCGAACCCGAGAAGGGCGACACCGGCGACACCGAGCCGGCAACCGACACCGCGCCCCCCGACGCCGACGGCTCCGACTTCCTCACCACCGGCCTCACCACGCCCCACGGCATCGTCTACGACGCCAGCGAGGGTCTGTTCTTCGTCGGTGACCGGGGCGAGGACCGCATCTACCGGATGAGCCCCGACGGCACGCTGGAGCTCTTCGCCGAGGGGGTCTCACCACACGCCTTCACCCTGGACGCCGATGGCGCTTTGTACGTCTCGGATCACACCACGGATCCGAACCGCATCCTGCGCTTCGAGCCGCCGAAGTAGCGGTCGGTCTGGTTGCCAATCGAGATGCCACGGGAGCCCCATGCCCATCACCCCCGACCGCCTCGCCCTGCATCGCGCTCACAGCCTCATGTGGCAGGCGCACGGCCTGCTGCGTGCGGGTCGGGTGGCCCAAGCGAGGGAACACTACGCCTACGCCTGCCGGGTCTTCGCCGACGCCGACGAGCCCAAGGCCGAGGGAGAAGCGCGACTCAACCTCGGGGCCGCACTCCTGGCCCTGGGGGAGCAACTGGCTGCCATCCCGCAGCTGGAGAGGGCTGCACGGCTCGGGCAGCTGGTGGCAGACAGCCGCATCGAGGCGGGCGCCGCGGGAGCCCTGGGCGCCGTCCTGCTCGACCGCGGCGAGCCTACTGTCGCCGAGCCCCTGCTCCTGCGAGCCATGGAGCTGGCCGAGGCCATCGGCGAGCGCCAACGCATCGGTGGGGCCCTGCTGGGCCTGGCCACGCTGCACCACGACGCGCGACGGTTCGACGTTGCGGTGGCCCTGTGCGAGCGCGCCTGCGTCGAAGCCCGCGCGGCGTTGAGCGACGGGCTGGCGGTGGCCGCCCTGTCCCGGCTCGCTTCCCTGCGCCAAGAATCCGGAGATCCGATGGCCGCTCGGACGCTGTGGCACGACGCCTTGGCCGCGGCCCAGAGCAGCGGAGCGCCCGACGACCTCGCCATCACGGCGCTGGGCTGGGGTGGCTGGCTGCTCGAAGCCGGTCATCCCGAGGAAGCCCTGGATCCCCTTCGAACAGCTCGCACCACCTTCGCTGCGCTGAAGGATCCCCAGAGTGGCTCGGGCGCCGTGGCCCGTCTCGCCGTGGCCAGGGCCACGCTGGACGATCCAGACAGAGCCGCCCGCCTCTTCGCCGAGGCCGAGGCCCTGGCTGGCGAACAACCCACCCGCGGCGAGGCCCTCGCCGTGCACCGGGGTCACCTGCTGTTGGCCGAGGGGCGACAAGCCGGAGACCCCAATAAAGCTCGAGCCAAAACCCAGGCCCTGCTCGACAGCGTCGCCCCTGACGCCCCAGCCCGCCTACGCTTCGCCGCACGGTTGTTGGGGCGCGCTCTCTCGAACATCGGCCCACCCGGCAGCGAGTAGCCGGCGCCCCGACCCCTACCTCGTCGCCGTGAACGTCGTGCTGTAGTAGCTGCAACCCAGGCACATCACGCCGCCGCTGTAGCTGGCTTCGAAGGTGGCACCAAGGGTGTTGGCGTCGATGAAGGTGCCCGTGATGGTGTAGGTCTCGGCGCAGGAGCCGGGCAGGTAGTTGCTGGCCGTGAACGCCGTGGTGGAGGAGAAGCTGCCGCTCATGCTGCCGGGCTGGCTGCCAGAACCCGCGGTCACGACGATGGTCGGGTAGGCGTCGGCGATGACGAGGGTGGAGAAGCTGATGTTGACCAGGCCGTAGGCGCAGCTGTAGCTGGCGCTGCGGTCCATGGACCACGTGTCGGTGTAGCTGGTCTCCTCCTCCTCGCCGGCCTCGATGGTGACGCTGGCGCTGGCCGCCGTGCCGGTGTCGTCCCCGTCGTCGGGGGTGACGGTGCAGGTCCAGGTCTCGCCCTCGAGCGTGTCCCCGCCGGGCACGGTGTCGTCGGTCCATGTCGTGGTATCGGGCCCCGTCCAGCCAGCGCCGGTGTCCCCCGTGTCCCAGCCGCCGGGGTAGGCCACGCCGTCCACGGTCCAGGCGAAGCCGTAGTCCACGCTGTCGCCGTCGGCGTCGCTCGAGGCCGTGTCCACGGAACAGACCAGGTCGTCGGCCCCCTCTTCCGGGGCGGCGGGAAGGATGGAGACGGTCGGTTCGCCGGGGGGACTGTTGAGCACGGTGAGCGTGCTCGAGCTCAGGGAGCTTCCACTGTCGGTGCCGTCGCTGGGCGTGACCGTGACGTAGACCTGGTGGTCCTTGTCGAAGTAGGTGGCTCCGTCCAGGCTGGCCCCGCCTCCGTACACGAAGGTACCGTCCACGTACCAGGCGTAGCTGGACGAAACCGCGTCTCCGTTGGCATCGTAGAGGGAGACCGAGGCTGCGAGCGTGCTGTCGGTGTAGACGGTGGTGGGGGCGACGGACACGGACGACACCTCTGGGGGGGTGTTGTCGATGACCAACTCGGCGTAGGCGGTGGTGCCCCCGTCGTAGCCGTCCCAGGGTGTCACCGTGCAGCGGACCGTGTCGCCCCGGGAGAAGCCCGACGCGATGGTGGACCCGCTGCCCGCGGATACACCGTCGATGGTCCAGGCGTAGGAGGAAGCGTCCGCGTCGCCGTCGGCATCGGAGTAGCCCGTGTAGCTGCAGGTCAGGGTGTCGGCCGCGGTGGCGGGATCCGGGCCGAGGGTGACGGCCGTGATGCTCGGCGCCGTGTTGCTGACCGTGATGGTTGCGGAGACGGCGGTGCCGTTGTCCGTGCCGTCGCTAGGGGTCACGGTGCAGGCCAGCACGTCACCGTGCACCTGGCCGCTGCTGTAGGTGGTGCCACTGCCCGCGGACACGCCGTCCAGGGTCCAGGCGATGGTGGACAGGTCGGAGTCGTCATCCGCATCGTAGAAGCCTGCATAGCTGCAGGTCAGGGTGTCACCCGCGTACGCGGGATCGGGGGAGAGGGTCACCGTGGTGATGGAGGGGGCGGTGTTTTCGATGGTGACGTCGTTCGAGACCACGGCGGCACCGTCTTCCTCGCCGTCGTTGGGCGTCACCTCGCAGCTCACGACGTCCCCGCGCTCGAAGTAGGTGCCGTCCAGGCTGCTACCCAGGCCCGTGTGTGTGGTGCCCGAGACGTCCCAGCTCACCGAGGTGGAGACCGAATCTCCGTCGGCGTCGCTGGTGGATCCGGGCGTACAGACGAGCGTGTCGTCCTCGCCCGCCGGATCGGGGGTGAGGGAGGCGCTGGCCAGCACCGGGGGGCTGTTGTCGATGGTCAGGCTGGCGGTGACGGCCTCGCCGCTGGACGTGCCATCCGTGGGCGTCACGGCGACCTGCCAGACTTCGTGCTTGGTGGTGGCCGAGGACGGCAGCGTGGCGCTGGTGCTGGCACTGGACGAGGCCCCGTCCACGCTCCAGGCGTAGCCGTAGGAGACGGTGTCGTCATCGGGATCCTCGGACGCTGTGTCGATGGAGACCTCGAGGTCGTCGCTGGTGTAGGCAGGGTCGGGGGAGAGCGAGACCTCGGGCGCAGAAGGCAGGCCGTTGACCACGACGCTCACCAAGTCCTGGGCCCAGAGCCCCTCGGCGTCGGTGACCGTGAGGGTGACGGCGTGATCCCCGTTGAACAGATCGGCCGTCGCGAAGGTGGCCAGGCCGGAGCTGTCGGCGCCAGCATCGGACAGCTCGCCGTCCAGGCTGGAGGACCAGGACAGGGCCAGGCCGCTGGCGGGCTCTTCGCTGTCGGAGACCTGCGCCTCGAAGGTCACCATCGCGCCTTCGTCCACCACGTCCCCGGAGCTGGGCGAGGTGATGCTGACACTGGGGGGCGTGCCCACGACGTAGGTGACCTGATCCGTGCAGCTGGCCCCCTGCTCGTCCTGGACCTCGAGGGTGACCACGTGAGAGGCCACGTTCAGGCCCGAGGTGGTGAACGTGATGGTGCCCTGCGCGCTCGGAGTGCTGGTAGCCAACTCACCGTCCTGGTCGCTGGTCCAGGTGGCGGAGAGCTGCGTGGGATCGACATCGGGGTCCGAGGCCGTGGCCTCGAAGGTGATCGACTCGCCTTCCTCTCCGGTGCTGCCGCTCTCGGGAGCCGTGATCGCACAGCTCGGGTCGTTGTTGGCTGCCAGGACCGTGATGTCCACGGAGTCGACTCCCACGGCACCTTTTGGATCCCGCACCTCGAGGGTCAACGTGACAGCGCCGGCCTCGAGAGACGCTTCGCAGCTGGAGTCGCCCTGAGCGGACGGCGCCTGCTCCGCACAGATCTCCTCGCCGTTGGCGGTCCAGCGGGCCAACAGGTCCAGCTGGTCGTGATCCGAGTCGCTCACGACACCGTGCAGATCGACGGCCTCGCCCGCCTGACGCTCGTCCCCGTCCACGGGGAAGGTGATGGTGGCGACGGGATCGGCGTTGAAGGTCTGCAGACCCTGGTCCTGGCAGGCAGCGAGGGCGAGGGCCGCCAGGGCCCACAGGCGGGTGGGGTACATGGGGGAACCTCCGGGGCGTGGCGGACAGACTCTACCACGCAGTCGGGCCATCTCTGGCGACGATCCTGCTGCGGGTGCCCATCTCCAGCCGCTTCCCCGGCAGCGCCGCTCGACCACGCTTCTCCTCGATGAGTACCGTCCACCAGCGGCGACGGCACCGTCTCCCCATGGAGACACACTCCGGGCGATCCCCGAAAAGAAGAGAAGGGGTGTCAGAAGGGGTGTCAGGCACTTCCGCCCCCGGAGCGGCGACAGCGGTCCTCCCGGGCGGACACCTACGACCTCTCCGCCCCCCCCAACTTGACCACCTCGATCAAAAAATCACGTAACCCCAATGGGTTGCAGGAGGTACGTAGGTACAACAGCGCTATCTGGGGTGATTTCCTGCGCGAGCACGTTTTCGTCCACGGGAGGGGGTGTCTGGCACTAAGTAAAAAGAACAAAAAAGCTTAGTTGTTGGTGTCTGACACCACGATCCTAGTTGTTGGTGTCTGACACCACGATCATGTTGGTGTCGACACCACGATCAAGCACAATCGGAACCCGCCATTCGGAGACACGACCGCCGGTTGTCCCGCCCCTGCCCCCTACTTCACCGTCATCCGATAGTACCCATCCCAGTCGTCCGGGGGCCCGATCATGTAGGCCAGACACCGGGCCAGCAGGACGCGGGTGGCGCCGTCGTCGGGCTCTTCCCGCCGCAGCAGGTCGAAGGCATCCGCCGCGTCTTCCCAGTGTCCCGCGAGGTAGATGTCCACGGCGGCTTCGTACCGACGGGTGAAGTCGAGCCGCTCCGCAGGCACCTCGCCCTTGCGGCCCAGCAGCTCGTAGACCACGGTGGGCTCTGCGCGGCCTTTGACCGTGACGCGATCCAGCCGCCGGAACTCGAAGAGGTCCAGGGCCCCTACCGCCGTGGACTCGCTGACCATGATGCGGGTGCCGTAGGCCTTGTTGAGCCCCTCGAGGCGGCTGGCGAGCACCACGCCGTCACCGATGGCTCCGTAGTACATGCGGTCCGAGGACCCGAAGTGCCCGACGGTCACACGCGCGCGATGCAGCCCGATGCGGGTGGGCATGCGAGGATGATCGTCGTCGAATTCCCACAGCGTGTCCAGGCGCTCCTGCACCGCCAGGGCCGCGTCCATCGCACGCTCGACATGGCCGCGCACGTCGAGGGGGGCACCCCAAAAGGCCATGACCTCGTCGCCCACGTACTGCACCACCGTGCCCTCGCGGTCTTGGATGCAGGCCGAGACCGCCGCCAGGTACTCGCCCAGCCGCTCCGCCATCTGCATGGGCGCGAGCTTCTCGGTGATGGGCGTGAAGCCCGCGATGTCCGAGAAGTAGATGGTGACCTCTCGGTTCTCGCCACCCAAGCGGGGTTCGGCTTGGCGCTCGAGGAGCTGCCGCACCAGCTTGATGGGCAGGTAGAGCTGGAAGGACCGCAGCCCGACCTTCATGCGCTCGAAGGCGTCCACGACCTCGGCCAGCTCGCGGAAGGGGGGGCGCTTACCCGCGGGGACGTCGAAGCGCAGGTCGCGGATATGCCCACTCTCTTCCACCAAGCTGCGTAACACCACGCCGATCCAGCGCGAGAAGAACAGGCTGACCAGGACGGCTGCCAGGGTGAGAAACGCACCCATTTGCACGTTGCGAATGTCCGCCCGCCGCACGTCCCCCATGAAGTCGGACTCTGGCGCCGCCACGCAGACCACCCAGTCCCGCTCGGGATCCAGTCCGATGGGCACCACGCTCGCCAGGTATCCCCGCCCGCCCAGCTCGAAGCGTAGGGAGCCATCGGGGATCTCGCCACCATCGAGCCAAGCCGACAGCTCGGGGGTTCTCACCAACGCCTCGATCTGGGGGGTGTCGCTTTCCAGCGCGTGCCGCAGGCGAGGCCCCTCGCCCCCCCCGTCGCCCTGGGAAGCGAGCCGATCGTCCGGATCCTGTGCGGCCACCAGCCGTCCCTCACGATCGAGGGCGAAGGCCAACCCGTGCTCGCTGACCTGCAGCTCGGCCAGATAGCCAGACAAACGCTCGAGGCCGATGTCCACGCCGAAGACACCCACCAGTTGCCCCCCAGCCACGTGGGGCACGGCCAAGGTCAGGCCCGGGGTGCCGTCCGACCAGAACACGTAGACATCGCTCCAGAACAGGCCTGCCTGGTCCACCGCGCCCTGGAACCAGGGTCTTTCCCTGGGATCGTAGTGGTCCTCGGGATCCACGTAGGTCGCCGAGACCTGGCGAACGCCAGCGCCGGCCACGCGCTGCTTCCAGGTCACCACGGGCTCGTCGAGGTCACGACGCTCGATGCGCTTGGTCCACAGAGCGCCGTCTGGCTGGCGCTTCACCATCAGGAAGTCACCCTCCGCGGTGGCCCAGTCGATCATGGCGATGGGAGGGTAGACCGCCAGCAGGTCCAGATACAGGGCCTCGATTCCATCGACATCGTGCAGATCCAGGCTCCCGCTCGAGGCGTGCTCCAGGAGCTGCTGCG
>PVBE013012248.1_pt1 | contig 29895 bp, 26 predicted proteins | sample 1631181 | NCBI WGS metagenome assembly PVBE01 (sample SAMN08397723, study PRJNA350692) | Marine metagenome, whole genome shotgun sequencing project. | isolation source: water | place: Pacific Ocean | collected 2012-04
AATGAACGCGCCCGCGTTGGAACTGCTCGCCCGCGGCATGCTTCGCAACTGGCTGGTATGTTTGGCCCTATGGATGTCGGGACGGACGAACAACGACGCTGCGAAATGCATCGTGATTTTCTGGTGCCTGTTCGCCTTCATCGCCAGCGGCTTCGAGCATTCCGTGGCCAACATGACCCTGTTCTCCATCGCCCTGCTGGGTGAGCATCCCGAGGCAGTAAGCCTCTCCGGGATGGGTTACAACCTGTTGTGGGTCACCATCGGCAATCTGTTGGCGGGGAGTGTTTTCATGGCGGGCGGGTACTGGCTCTATTCCGGCGGAAACAAGGGCCGATAATCCACACCCAGCGCCGAAACCTAGATCCTCAACGCCGGTTTCGTCAGGGAAGTCAAGGAAGGCCCCGTCGCACGCACCATCGTGGCCCACGCGACAGAAGGCGATACAGGTGAAACGAGTTTGAGTGAGAAGAACGATGTTATGAAAAGGTTGTTGCATTACCTCTTCATTTTTGTCGTCGGCGCATCGCCGGCGATCGCGTTTGATGAAACTCAGCTGGAAAAACTCAAATCACAGAACGCTTGCGAAGGATGCGATTTGGCAAAGGCAAATCTGGCGGGGGAAAATTTGATCAGGGCAAATCTGATTGAGGCGGATCTAACCGAGGCAAACCTGACCGAGGCAAAAATGATCGGGGCAAATTTGACTTGGGCAAATATGAACAAGGCAACCTTGACGACGGCAAATTTCGCGGGGGCAAATTTAAGCGGCGCAAATTTAAGCGGCGCAAATCTGAGTGAGGCAAATCTGGCGGGGGCGAATTTGAGTGGGGCAAATCTGAGTGAAGCAAATCTGAGTGCGGCAACCTTGGCTGGGGCGAATTTGACCAAGGCAAATCTGGCTGAGGCAGAACTGATTGGGGCGGACTTAAGTGGGGCAAGGCTGAAAAAGGCTAATTTGAGTGGGGCAAACTTGAGAGGGTCGAATTTGAGCGGGGTGGATTTGTCTAAAGCGTCTTTGAAGAACGCAAATCCGGGCGAGGCAATTCTGTGTCACACAAAATTGGGCCGTGGCGACGACAACACCGGTTGTAAATAGAAAGGGTTCTTAGAGAGCCCGGAACTCAATCAAGCAAACGACTAACCCTTCGACGCTAAATCGCCGGTCCCCGCCCCTCAAACTCCGTCCCCAAAATCCATACATCTTTATGCTTCGGATAACTTGATCCGTTCCGGTTTGGCCCATTGTTGTCGCATATCGTGGCTTATGCCCTCATTTCACTTTCGGGAAAGCGGTTCTCTCGACCACCGCCACCATCGGCCAGTCGGATTTGTGCGGCTCCGTCGTCACGCCGAGCGGTCGTTGAGTGCCCGTTCGCGGGTCTCCGTATCGGCGGGAAGGTTCGATTTTAGGAAATATGGTCCCTTGGAGGTGCCGCCGCGCATCAGGACCGAAGGAATAGCGGTTTGCTTCATGGGGTTTCCTTTGCGGCGCGGGCTTTGAGGATGGCTTCCGCCAGGACGCGGTGATCTTCGGGCGGTTGGCCGTCGAAGTCGTCGAGCAGATTTAAATCCGCCACCAGTTGCTGGCGTTCGGCGGTGGCCGCCGCCATCAGACCACCGATGCCCAGATCATCCATGGTTTTCGCCACTTCGCGCATTTCTTCGGCGCGGCGGCGGCCGTGGCGGACCATCCGTTCGAGCATGTAACCGGATCGCTTTTTCCAGTCCATGCCGGGGAACGCGTCCTCCAGTGAGGCAAGAATTTTGTCGTCGATGCCCTCACGCACCGCGGCAACAATGGATTCCGAAACCAAGGCTTCGATTCCCTTGATCATGACCGAACGCACCATCTTGATGGTGGATGCATCGCCGACCCGGTCGGAGACGATGTCGAATTTCATCTCCAGGCGTTGCAACAGGCCTTCCACTTTTTTGGCGCCCGCACCCGCGATCAAAATCGGGGTGTGATGCCGGGCCGGGTAAACCGGCGCCATCACCGCCATATCCAGATAATCGGCGCCGGTGGTGGAAATCATGTCTTCGGAGGCGCGTTTTTTGGACGGCGCACACGAGTTGATGTCGAGATAAAGTTGTCCGGGACCCAACGCGGGAATGGCGGAACGCGCCGCATCGGGTGCCGCCTCGGCGGTAACGGCGGAGATCACCACATCCGCGCCTTTCACCGCCTCAAGGGCGGTTTCGGCCCCGGCCACATTAAAACGGTCGTAATCGGCCAGCTTCGAAGCCCGCGTTGCCTCTACATCGGTCTTGATGTCGAAGGCAGCCACCTCTATGTCGGCCACCGTGCGCCAGCCCTCTAAAAAGGCCTGCGCGGCTTCACCGAAACCGATGAAGGCGAAGCGTTCCGGGATACTGGTACGTTGATCAGGCATTCTTTAAGGGTACGGCAAGGTTAATCATGTGTTCAATGAATAAACATGATGACAATCATTGAATTGGTGAATTTTAACGACACGGGGAAACGTGTGTCCGAAAATGAAAAAACACGAAGTCCTCGATCCATGAATACTTTCCAATGACAAGACTCCTACAGTGTCGGCGTTGCGGCGCTTGACGAGCAGCACAAGGTTCTGATCGACCTGATCAACCGCCTCGATAAGACCGAACGTGAAACCGGCGACCTGGTTCGCAGGGTGATCGAGGAATTTACCGAGAATAACCAAGTCGGCTGGGAATTGTGGCGCGACGTCAAATAGAACTCGGCAATAATCTTAGCCGGAGGAGGTCTCTTCTTTCCACCGTTCGACAAGATTAACGTCCAGGTCGAAAAGGTCCAGCGCCCGGCCGACCGTTTGATCAACGATTCCGTCAATGGTTGTCGGCCGGTGATAAAACGCCGGCACCGGCGGCATGACGATGGCGCCGTTGAGGGTCGCCTGTTCCATAATCTTGATATGGCCCAGATGAAACGGCGTTTCGCGAAGCAAGGCGACGACGGTGCGGCGCTCTTTCAGGCAAACGTCGGCGGCCCGAACGATCAGGTTGTCGTCATAGCAATTGGCGATGCCGCTGAGGGTTTTGATCGAGCACGGCGCGATCAGCATGCCCAGCGTTGGGTAAGAGCCACTGGACAGCGATGCCCCGATATCCTTGAAACTATGGACCTGATCGGCCAGCGCCTTGATGTCATCGACGGGCATGTCGGTTTCTTCGGCGATGGTATATTGCGCCGATGGCGAGATCACCACGTGGGTCTCGATTGCTTCGGCGGCCTGCAGGACTTGCAAGGCACGGATTCCATAAATCGCGCCCGATGCGCCGGTTATTGCGATGATTAGTCTTTTCACGTTTATAGCGTGCCTTTTTCGTTCGGTTCAATCAGCCCGAGCGGCATCATAATACGCCCATAATTCTTTGGACAGTTTTTGAATGCCGGACCCGGGATTTTCGTGCTCATGTCTCATAAATCCAGGATCAGGGTTTCGCCTTTTTGCGCCCGTGACGTGCAGACCATGATCACCGATTGAACCGCCTTTTCCTCGTCGGACAGCACCTCATCGCGATGCTCGGCCTTGCCGCCCAGCAGCCCGGTCCGGCACGTGTTGCATATGCCTTGCTCACATGAGGATTCGACATCCACTCCGGCGTCGCGAACGACCTGCAGAATGGTTTGATCGGCCGGCACGGTCAGGATTTTCTTGTGCCGCGACAGGGATATGTCGAACGCCTCGTTGTGCCATTCCTGGGTTTGGGCGGTCGGCGCGAACAACTCAAAATGAACGCTGCCCGCCGGCCAATGGCTGGCGTTCTCGCGGGCCGCCTTCAGCAAACCGGCCGGACCGCAGATATACAGGTGCTCGTCTTTATCCGGGTTTTTGAGAACGCTTTTAAGATCGATCCCCTGGGCCGGATTGCCGCCGTCAAAATGCCAAACCACCCGGTCACCAAAAACCTCGGTGACGTCCCCCCTGAAGGCGGCATCATCGGCGCTTTTGGCGCAGTAATGCAGGGTAAAATCCGCATCGCCCCGGCTGAGGGCATGGCCCATGGCCAGCAGCGGCGTAATGCCGATGCCACCGGCGATCAGCGTGTGCCTGGTGGCGTTTTCCGCCAGCGGAAAATTGTTGACGGGCGGCGATAGGGTCAATTCCATTCCTTCCGAAACCTCGCCATGCATCCACTTCGAGCCGCCGCCGTGCTCCTCGCGCAGAACGCCCAACACATAGCGATGGCGTTCGTCGGGGTCGTTGGCCAGGGAATAGGACCGCCGCCGGCCGGTGTTGGTAAACACATCGACATGGGCGCCGGCGGTAAAGGGCGCCAATTCGCCTCCCTCGGGATCAACCAGTTCAAAACGGGAGATGGTATCCGTCAGCCGGGTGACGCTGCTGACCGTCAGCGTCAGCGTCTCCCGCACTTTCGGCTTGGGAAACACCTGGCCCGGCTCGAGGATAAGGCGCTCCACCCGTTCACCGCCGATGATGTGGCGTTCGAGAATTTCGTCGATGTCGTCCTTGGTCTCAAAATGATACCAGACCCCTTCCGGATAGATGACCAGGTTGGGACCCAGTTCGCATCGTTCCAGGCAACCGGCGTTATTGACCCGGATGTCGGGAATCTTCAGCTCTTTGGCGCGATCCTTCATGTAGGCGCGAAGTTCCACCGACCCCCGCGCACTGCAACAACTGCGCGGATGGTCCGGTGCGCGTTCATTGACGCAGACAAAGACATGGGTCTGGTAATGCTGGTCTATGACAACCGCCCAGCCCGATCCGGCCCTTATCCAGTCAGCGTTCGGCTGACTGCGTCCTGCCAGCCTGCGTAGCGGGTTTCGCGTAATTCGGGGGCAAGCCTAGGCTCAAAGCGTTGGTCGAGCGCCCAGGTTTCGGCAAACCCATCGAGGCCCGGATAGACGTCTCGATGCATGCCGGCAAGGTAGGCGGCCCCCAAAGCCGTGGTCTCGAGCACCTGGGGCCGGTCGACCGGGACGCCGAGAATGTCGGCCAGGAACTGCATGGTCCAGTCCGAAACGGTCATGCCGCCATCGACGCGCAGCACCGTATCGGCGCCGGTTCCGTTACCTGGCCAGTCTCCCTTCATCGCCTCCAACAGATCCCGGGTTTGGTAGCCGACGCTTTCCAAGGCGGCTCGGGCGAATTCGGCCGGGCCGGTGTTGCGGGTAATGCCGAACAGGGCACCGCGCGCCTCGGCATCCCAATAGGGCGCCCCCAAGCCGACAAAGGCCGGAACCAGATAGACGTCTTGGGTTGCGTCCGCCTCCCCCGCCAATTCCCCCGCTTCGGCGGCGTTGCCGATAATCTTCAAGCCATCGCGCAGCCACTGCACGGCGGCGCCGGCGATGAAGATGGAACCTTCAAGGGCATAAGTCGGCTGGCCACCCAACTGATAGGCGATGGTGGTCAGCAGCCGATGGGTCGAGGCCACGGCGGTATGCCCGGTATTGAGCAGCGCAAAACAGCCGGTCCCATAGGTCGACTTCATCATGCCGGGATGAAAGCACGCCTGCCCGACGGTGGCGGCTTGCTGGTCGCCGGCGACGCCGGCAATGGCAATTTCACCGCCGAACAGGTCGGCGTCCGCCTCCCCGTAATCATCGGCGCTGTCCTTGACGTCGGGTAGCATCGACGTCGGCACCCGGAATAGCTCGCACATTTCCTCCGACCATCGGCCTTCATGGATATCGTAGAGCAGGGTTCGGCTGGCGTTGGTGGCGTCGGTGGCGTGGACCTTGCCGCCGGTCAGGCGCCACAGAAGAAAGCTGTCAATGGTGCCGAAGGCTAATTTGCCCGCATTGGCGGCGTCCCGCGCGCCGTCGACGTGATCGAGGATCCAGGCAACCTTGGTGCCGGAAAAATAGGGATCGAGCAGCAACCCGGTTCGCGCCGTGACCTTGGGCTGGTGTCCGGCGTCCTTTAGCGCCGAACAGGTATCGGCGGTGCGCCGGTCCTGCCATACGATGGCCCGGTGAATAGGCTTGCCGGTATCCCGGTCCCAGACGACGGTGGTTTCGCGTTGGTTGGTGATGCCGATGGCGGCGATATCGCCAGCCGTCACGTCCGCCTTGGCTATGGCCTGCCGGCACATGGACAGGGTCGTTTGCCAAATATCTTCGGGTTCGTGTTCGACCCATCCCGATTGCGGAAAATGCTGTTCGAACTCTTGGCTCGCGGTGGCGACGGGAACATGGTTTTCATCGAATAGTATCGCCCGCGACGACGTCGTCCCCTGATCAATGGCTAGAACGAAATTGGACATGACGCCTCAATTTTTTCCCGGTGGATGATCCTGCATCCAGGACGAAAGGCCGTCGGTTTCCTGCTCGCTCAATTTAAGGCCCAGTTTGGTGCGCCGCCAGAGGATGTCTTCCGCGGTCCGCGCCCATTCGGTTTGAACCAGGTAATCCACTTCCTGTTGATAGAGGTCTCCGCCGAATGGGCGGCCAAGATCATTTTCCGTTTTGGCCCCGCCCAACACCTTGGCGCTCAGCGTCCCATAGGTGTTGGCGAGCCGTTCGAGGAGGAGCGTGGGCATTTGCGGGTATTGGGCCGCCAATTTCGCCACCAGCTGGGCCCCGCCTTCGATGGGGAAATCCCCGCCGGGCAAGGCCGCACCCTGGGTCCACGGGTCTTTCATCGCCGCCAACCAGGGTTTCAGTTTGCCGAGAACCTCTTCCGCCAGATGCCGGTAGGTGGTGATTTTGCCTCCGAACACGTTGATGACGGCCGCCTCGCCGGGGTTTCCATCAAGTTCAAGAACGTAATCGCGTGTCGCCTCCTGTGCCGCCGATGTGCCGTCGTCGTAAAGCGATCGAACCCCGGAAAAGGACCACACCACCTCCTCGGGCGAGACCGGCTTCCGGAAATATTCCCCGACGGCCGCGCACAGGTAGGCGATCTCATCCGCCTCGGCCTTTGCGTCTTCCGGACGGCCGTCATAGTCAATATCGGTGGTGCCGATGAGGGTGTAATCGTGATGATAGGGAATGGCGAATATGATCCGCCGGTCCGGGTTTTGGAAGATATAGGCCCGGTCATGGTCGAACATGCGGGGTACGACGATATGGCTGCCTTTGACCAGGCGTGCCCCGGCCTGACCCCGCCCGGCGATAGGGTCCGCGGTGATGCAATCGGCGATGACACTCCCGATCCACGGACCGGTGGCATTGACAAGGGCATGGGCGCGAACGGACGCGGGCTTTCCCGATTGCATGTCCGTAACGTCAAGGCGCCATTCGTTGCCGTGCCGCGCCGCCGCGGTCACCTCGGTCCGGGGATGAATGGCGGCGCCCCGGTCGGCGGCGTCGCGGGCGTTCAACACCACCAGACGGGAATCGTCCACCCAACAGTCGGAATATTCAAACCCCTTGGTGAATGAAGGGTCAAGGGGGCCGCCCGCCGGATCGGTGCGCAGATCGACGAAGTGCGAGCCGGCCAAGCGATCCCGCCCGCCCAGGTGGTCGTACAGGAAAAGCCCCAGCCGGATCATCCAGGCGGGCCGAAGGCCTTTCATGTGGGGCAGGACAAACCGCAGCGGATGAATGATATGAGGCGCCATTCCCCAAAGCACCTCGCGTTCGCGCAGCGAATGGCGAACCAGCCCAAATTCATAGTGTTCCAGATACCTGAGGCCGCCATGGATCAGTTTCGTGGATGCGGACGAGGTTCCGCTCGCCAGATCGTCCTTCTCGGCAAGATAAACCGAGAGGCCGCGCCCGGCGGCATCGCGGGCAATGCCACACCCATTGACGCCGCCGCCAATGATGGCGATATCGTAGATATCCTGCATTCAATCCCTACTCAGTCCTAATTTTTCCTTGTTCGCTTATGACTATGCCCACCGAAACCCAATCTCGTCCACCAAGACAGCGACAGCGAAGCATACAGGATTCCCCTCGAAGGGATTCTATCTGGTGGAGAAATTCCTGATATGCTCAGGACCGGGGCCAAAAGCGGACATTCATTGAAATCCGCGGGTCGACAAACAACATAAATCAAACCCGCAGTTGTTGGTCCGCTTAATGGTGACCTATTTGGATAATGTGCCGACAAAAGTTCTGATCTGTGTGAACCGGCGCTTCAAGGATGATGAACCTTCTTGTGCGGCGCGTGGCAGTGTCGCTATCGACGTACAGGCCGGCGACTAGGCCGCGCAGGCTTCTCAGGATTTGGATTTTTCCTCGATGAAGCTCTTGAAATCCATATCCGCGGTAATGACGTCATCCATCAGGAAAAAAACCAGTTCCTTGCGCAGACTGTCGCGGGCCATCTGGTTTTCCCCGGCCATTTTTGCGAATTCGATCAAGTGATCCATCTTGGTATTCAGGTTTTCGTGATGGTCATGGTGTTTATCAAGGTTGGGAAAGCCGACCTTGGCCAGCAATGCTTCTTCCTTGGCGAAATGGGATTTGGCGGATTTGACGAAATCATTGACCAGGTCTTCGCATTTTGCCCCTTCGTCGCCATCGATGGCCTCGACGATCAGATTGACGATGTCGGCCAGTCGCTGGTGGTCCCTGTCGAGGGCCTCATAATCCAGCATGAATGACGGCGTCAGTTCTACCATTTCCATTTCCTTCCGACCGGCGCGGTAATTATACCCTCACCCCGGCATAGATAAAATTATTCCGCCGCTTCGGATTGAGACGCCGAACCGGTTCCGTTACTTGCTTCTGTCGATCTACCTTCTTCATCCATGGGGAAGATAAAGGCGTATTCAGGATCAACGCCGCCGGTAAACCGCTTGCTTAATTCCGGTTCGAACGTGTGATGAATGCGGACGTAGACATCGCGTTCATCTGGGGCCACGTTGTCTGCGGTCAACGCCACGCGGACGATATTGTCGTGGCCAAGCAGATGCGTGGACACCACCTCCAACGGCGCTCCCCCTTCGGACTTATCGTCGCCGTCGCTTTCGAGAATGACCCCCTCGGGACGGACCAGAACCTCGACCATCAGGCCTTCGTCCAGTCCTTCGGCCGGGATCCGGCCCAGCGGAATTTCAACGTGGCCGTTGTTGACGACGCCCTCGAATCGGTTCATCAGGCCAAACAGTTTGGCGACGAATTCGTGCCGAGGGTGGTAATAGATGTCATGGGGACTGCCGGACTGAAGGATGCGTCCGTTGTTACCCAGAATCTTGATCCGGTCGGCCATGAACATCGCTTCTTCCGGGTCGTGGGTGACCATGATGGTGGCAACGCCGCTGGCTTTCAGAACGCTCAGGGTCTCTTCACGGATTTGCCCGCGCAGATTGGTGTCCAACCCGGAATACGGCTCATCCAGCAACAATAACTTCGGTTCCGGGGCCAGCGCCCGGGCCAGTGCGATGCGTTGCTGTTGGCCGCCCGACAGCATGTGCGGATGGCTTTCGGCATACTGCACCATGCCAACCTGATCCAGCATTTCCAAGGCCCGGCGCCGCGCCTTGTCTTTGGGCTGGCCGTCAAGACCGAAAGTCACGTTGTCGATGATGGAAAGATGCGGAAACAGGGCGTATTCCTGGAACATCAGGCCAATGCCCCGGTGTTCGGGCGGCACGTGCATCTCAGGGTCGGCGACGACCTCGTTGTTAATGAGGATTTCGCCTTCCTGCAGGCGTTCAAGCCCGGCGGCCAGCCGCAACAGCGTGGTTTTTCCTGACCCCGACGGGCCCAGCAGACAGACCAATTCACCAGCCGGAATCATCAAGGAAACCTTATCCAGAACCTTATTGTCCCCATACGCATGGGAGACACCGATGACATGAAGTCCCTTCACGAGGTTGGCTCCTCTGTGGAATGGCCCGGCCGCGACTTGGTAATGGCGAAGCTAAGCACAATAACCGGCAAAATGCCAAAGCCGACGATGGCCAGCGCCGCCAGGGATGCCTCGCCCAACTGTTCATCCGACGCGAACTGATGCACATAGGTCGCCAGGGTGTGAAAGTTAAACGGCCTTAGGATCACCGTCATCGGCAATTCCTTCATGCATTCGACGAAAACCATGATCACCGCCGTCAAGGCACTGCCGCGTATCAAGGGAAGGTGAATGCGCTTAAGCGTACTGAAGGGGCCGTGGCCGAGACTGGCGGCGGCGCCGTCCATGTTCGGGGTGATCTTGGAAAGGCTGGCTTCGACGCTGCCGAACGATAGCGCCAGGAAACGGACCAGATACCCGAAGGTCACGGCGGCGATGGTGCCGCTGAACAGAAGCCCCGTCGAAAGCCCGAAGTTCCTGCGCATCAATCCGTCGATGCCGTTGTCCAACGCGCCCAGGCTGACCAAGACGCCGACGGCCAAAACCGACCCGGGCACGGCATAGCCAAAACTTGTGATCCGAACCATAAAAGTGACGATTTTTTCCTTCCTAAGCCGCGCCCCGTAGGCCAGGAAAATACCGATGGCGAGCGCCAGCGCCGCGGCCAGGGTAGACAGCATGACGCTGTTTCCGGCGTGGCGAAGCACTTCTGCATTGGCGGCGGCCTCAAAATAAACCACCGCATAGCCGCCCAATACCATCGCCGGCAGCAGGAAACCGAACACCACCGGCAGCGCGCAGCCGATGACCGCCCAGGTACGCGCCCGGCCCCGCAATTCGTACCCCGGCAAGGCCTTGAATTTGGCCATGGTGTGATGGAAACGTTGCTTGCGCCGCCCGAACCGTTCGGCCAGCACCAGGAACACCACGAAAAACAGCAACAGCCCGGCCAACTGCGCCGCGCCGGCGATATTGTTCATGTTCAGCCAGACGTCATAGATTCCCAATGTAAAGGTGCCGACGGCGAAAAAGTCGACGGTGCCGAAATCGTTCAACGTTTCCATCAACACCAGGGAGGTGCCGATGACGATGGCCGGTCTGGCCAACGGCAGGGCGACGGAAAAGAAACTCCGCCACGGGCCACGCCCCAACACCCGGCTGGCTTCCAGCACGCACACCGATTGTTCGATAAAAGCGGCGCGCGACAGCAGATAGACATAAGGGTACAACACCAACGTCATCATCGAGGCGGCGCCGCCCAGGGAGCGAATTTCCGGGAACCAGTATTCCCGCTTCAACGTCCATCCGAACACGTCGCGCAACAAGCCCTGTACCGGGCCGGCGTATTCGAGAATGTCGGTATAGACGTAAGCGATCACATAGGCAGGCATCGCCATCGGCAGCAATAGCGCCCATTCGAACATGCGACGGCCTGGAAACCGGCACGTGCTGACCAGCCAGGCCGTACCGACCCCGATGACCAGGGTGCCGACGCCGACGCCGATCATTAGCAATAAGGTGGTCGAGATGTATCCCGGCAGAACCGTGGACACCAAATGCGACCAAATCTCATCACCGGGGGTCAGGCCGATAATGAGGACCGCCAGGATCGGCACCGTCATCGCCAAGGCGATCAGAACGGTGCCGATGCTCCATACGTTGACCCATGACCATAAATTTCTTATCGCCCCGGCGGGTCTGGGGGGCGGTATGCCGGCGGTTGCCGCTTCAGTCGACACGATTGAGTTCAATCATTTATCCCAGGTCCCTAGTTGTTGAACCGAACCTTGTCCATAATCCGGGTCGCGGTAATACGATGTTCGGCGATCTTGAACAAGAACGTCTCGTCGGCCTTGAACTTTCCCCAGCCGGCGACGATGGGGTGCAGCTTGGCGCCGGCCTTGATCGGATATTCGAAGTTGTCCTCGGCGTAGATTTTCTGCGCCGCGTCGCCGCTCAGGAACTCGATCAGTTTGACGGCGCCTGATTTGTTCTTGGCGCTTTTGGTGATGCCGGCGCCGCTGATATTAACGTGGGTGCCCCGATCCTTCTGATTGGGGAAAATAAGATTCACGGACGCCGCCCAGTTTTTCTGTTCCGGGTTTTTCTTATTGGTCGCCATCTTACCCATGTAATAGGTGTTGCCCACCGCGATGTCGCATTCGCCCGTGTAGACGGCCTTGACCTGGGCGCGGTCGTTGCCTTGCGGTTTGCGCGCCAAATTGGCCTTGACGCCACGGGCCCAGGCCTCGGCGGCGGCTTCGCCTTTTGCCGCAATCATCCAGGCCAACAGCGAAACGTTATAGACGTGCTTGCCGGACCGGGTGCAGACGCGCCCCTTCATGTGCGGCTTGGCCAGGTCCTCATAGGTGGTGACCTCGCCCGGCTTGACCCGGTCCTTGTGTGCAAAAATGACCCGGGCGCGGGTCGTCAACCCATACCACAAGCCCTTCGGGTGGCGGAACTGGGCCGGCACGTTGCTGCTAAGAACGCTCGACGTACTGGGTTGAAGAAGGCCTGCCGCGACCAGGTTTTGGATGTTGCCGATATCGGCCGTCAGCACCAGATCGGCGGGGCTGTTGGCGCCTTCGGCCTTGAGCCGTTCCAACATGCCTTTTTTCAGATACACCATGTTGACCTTTACGCCGGTTTCCTTGGTAAAGGCATCCAACAGCGGTTTCATCAGGAAGGGCTGGCGATAGGAATAAAGATTGACTTCTGTTGCGGCGGCTGCCGTGCTCGGTGACTGAGTGATCATCCCGGCGATGGCGAATAAACTCAACACCACCAAAAAATTGCAGCTTTTCATTATTTTTTTCCTTTGGGTCTTTGATTTCACAAACACGCCTTTTTATTGATATTGCGACGCATTCTCAATACCTAATTATGCGCATAAATAACCTTATGGTCAAGGGTTTATTATGATCATCTTAAAATAGGGAATTTCTCTAGTTTGTAAGGGATGTACCTTAAAAATAATAAGGGTACTTGCCGGGGGCCCAGTGAATAGAATTTAGCCTATTTTCCCTGATAGGAGATGCGATAAATCGCACCGGCCCTGTCATCGGACACCAGGATCGATCCGTCCCCGTACTGCTGCACGTCAACCGGACGGCCCAGATAGTCGCCGTTTTCGTCCATCCAGCCTTCGGCGAAGGGTTCCGTTTTGGCGGCATCCCCCTTGCTGTCCAGATAGGTCACCATGACCCGCGCCCCCCGTGGCGTTGTCGCGTTCCAGGACCCGTGCTGGGCACTGAAAATCGCATTGGAATATTTTTTTGGGAACATCTTGCCGGTATAGAACATCATGCCCAAGTCGGCGGCGTGGGCGATCATATTGACCTGCGGTGCGACGTACCTGTCGGCTAACGCCTTGGGAATGAGCTTGTCACTATATTCGTGGGTGCGGGTGTCGCCGCCACCGTAATAGGGAAAGCCGTACCACATGCCCATTCTCGGCATTTTGTTCAGCTCACCAGGCGGGATTTCGTCGCCCATGTGGTCGACCTGATTGTCGGTAAACCAGAGCTTGCCATCCTTGGGGTTAAAAGCGTGGCCGACGGAATTGCGAATGCCGGTGGCGACCACTTCGCGGTTTTTGCCGTCCCGGTCCATGCGGATGATGCCGCCGATGCCGACCAATTTGTAGAGCTCCTGTTTATCCGGCGGCGACACATTGTAAGGCTGGCCCAGGCTTATATAGAGCTTGTCATCGGGGCCGATGACGCAGACACGGGCGGAATGGCCGAGAGATTCTTCGTCGGGCGGAATCAACTCTCCTTGTTTGACGATCGCTATGGCCGCCGAATCGGACCCTTTTTGTAAATTTTCCGCCGCCGGGAATTGCAGCACGCGGTTGCGTTCAACCACATAAAGGACACCGTCTGGGGCGAAACAGACACCGTTCGGAAGATCGAAGGAAACGCTGGGGCTGAACTCTTTCACCGATTCGGCGAAATTATCCCCGTCCCGGTCGGTCACCTTCCACACCGTAGACCTGCGGGTGCCAACCCAGACCATCGACTTGTTGCGGCTGACGGCCATATGCCGGGCGCCGGGCACGGTCGCGAACAGCTCGATCTTGAAACCGGCCGGCATGATGATTCTCTTCAATACAATGCGCAGGGTATCGGCGTAGTTGCCGCCTTGCGCCACTTGCATCATGAAACCCGGCTTCGGCAGGTTTTTGTTGTCGTGATCCGCGAACCCGGGGGTTGGGGGAAACGCCAGCAACAGACTCACGGCCGTTATCAACAGCCCGATCTTTTTCATAGTGTCCTCCCGGTGATATTCAAAGCCGAACACTCTGTTCTTAGGGTACCAATCACGTTAAAGAAGGGCCGAAACCGGAGCAAGGCATTCGGAAATGGCAACCATTCGTGGTTATCGGAACGCCGTGATTCAGGGAAAACGCCGACATGGCTGATGAAAAAGACATCCTGCGCCAAGCGACGGCCCTGCATTCGCCCAAAACTTCGCCGCCGCCATGCGGTGCGTCTGGCGCGATTGGTGTTCTTCCCAATGCGATTGAGCGGCTCCTATATGGGACCGTAGTCGCGGGCTTGCACCCTTTAACCTGAGCGGATCTCGGTCAGGAACTGATCGACTTGGCTTTTGAGCATCTCGGATTGCTGCGACAATTCCCCGGCGGCAAGCTGAATTTCGCCCGCGGCTTGCCCGGTTTCACCGGCGGCCTGGGTGACGCTGGAGATATTGGTCGTCACCTCGTCGGTGCCGGACGCCGCCTGCTCGACATTACGGGCGATCTCTTGGGTGGCCGCCGATTGCTCCTCGACCGCCGCCGCGATGGTGGTGGCAATCTCGTTGACGTTACCGATGGTCCTGCCGATGCCCTGGATGGCTTCGACGGCTTCCTGGGTCGCGCTCTGGATATCGCCGATCTGGATTTCGATATCGCTGGTCGCCGTCGCCGTCTGGTTGGCCAGGTTCTTAACCTCGCTTGCGACCACCGCGAAACCCTTGCCGGCATCACCGGCCCTGGCCGCTTCGATGGTCGCGTTCAGCGCCAACAGATTGGTTTGTTCGGCAATTTCGGAAATTAGCCCGACGACCTCACCGATCTTCTCGGCAGCGATGGATAGGCCCTGCACCTGTTCATCGGTGCGCTTGGCTTCGGCCACCGCGTTGCCGGCGATCTCGGACGACTGTGATACCTGGCGGCTGATCTCGTTGATGGAAGCCGATAGTTCCTCGGCCGCCGCAGCCACCGTCTGGACGTTGGCAGATGCCTGTTCCGCGGCGACGGCGACGGTGTTGGACTGGCTGTTGGTCTGCTCGGCGGTCGCAGCCATGGCTTGCGCGGAGGTTTCCATCTGCGTTGAGGACGAAGACACCGCCTCCACCACTTTGCCGACAGACGACTCAAAATCGTCGGCCATACCGTCCATCAATTCCTTTCTTTCCTTTTCAGCCTGTCGCTTGCGTTCGGCTTCGGCCTCGGCCGCTTCCTGCTCGCGCTTGGCTTCCGCGACCTGATGCCTTTCTTTTTCCGCCTCGGCCTGCTTGCGCTGTTCCACGGCTTCCGTTTCCAAGCGGCGTTGTTGGATTCCGTTCTCCTTGAACACCGCGACCGCACGGGCCATTTCACCGACCTCATCCTTGCGATCCTGAGCCGGAACGTCGACCTCCAGGTTGCCCTCGGCCATGGTGGTCATGGTTTCGGTCATGGCGTTGATGGGCCGCAGCACGCGAACGCCGACGATCCAGAAGGCGACGCCGCCGATACCAACAGCGATGATCAAGATCACCAGCCCGAGGATGAATGAGGATGTCGCCGCCGACAGCGAGGAATCCAGCGCTTCGGTGGCGGCCTTGCTGGTGGAAGACTGCACCGCCAAAAGGGAATCGATGGCGACGGCCGAATTTTTAAACCAATCAGCCACCGTCATGGGGTAGGCCGACGTACCGACGCTGGCGTCATAGACGCTTTGGCGGAAATTTTCAAAACTGCCGAAATACCCTTTTTCGGCGGCGTCCACGGCTTTTTTGATCTTTTCGGCGGCACCCGGCGCCTGGGTCAGTGTTTTCAAGGTGTCTCTGGCGTTCTCGACCCGGCCCCTGAAACCTGCCAATTCGGTCCGCCTATCCGGCGATAGCGGCGCGTTGGTGGCGAGGATGCCGCCCAAAATGGCCCGTTCGCGCCCGGCGTATTCGCTCATGATCCAAGCCGCATTCTTGATGGCCAGAAGATTGGCGGCGTCCGGGTTAGCCCGCGCCACGGCCCGGGTAGCGGCAGTGCGAAGCATCTGGCTTTTCAGGGTCTGCGCCACTGCCGACGGTTGCCATTGCGCGACGATGGTGGCGTCGCGGTCAGCCTTCTTAAGAGCCAAGGCCTTGTCGGCCAGAACGCGCATCGCCTTAGCATTTGCTGCGGCGGCCTGCATGTCCGTTATCATGATATCTTGCCCCTCAAATGCCGGTCCGGCGGTAATCGCCGCGATTGCCGTGGCATAGGCGGCATCGCCCTTGGTCCGCCAAAAATCAACATTCGCGCGCGCTTCATTTGAAATCGGGTCGGCGCCGTAGAGGTTAGCGTAGGTGACGCCACGTTCCGCCGACCAATGACCGGCGGCCAGGATCAATTGATCGCTAATCGCGTTGGCGGCCGCATCATAGCCCTGCGCCGTCCATACTTTCGATGCGGCGGCGTGAACGGCCTGAAGGGAACCGATCGCCTGAGTCGACCAATTGAACCAATCCTCTGCGGATACAGGATACGACGCGCTGGATATGCCGGCCGTGTAGATGATGTTACGGGTGTTCTCGAAGGTGGTGAAAAATTTTACTTTGGCCTCGGCGATAGCCTTCTTCACATCGGCGGAAATGGCATCGCTGGAAGAAACACCGGTGACCGTTCCCCAGGCAGATTCCACGTTGCCGCGGAACCGGGAGAGGACCTGCAATTTATCCGGCGTTAACCGGGCCTCTGCTGAAATATTACCAGCCATGACGTCGCGCTCACGTCCGGCGAATTCGCTCATCAACCAGGCGAAGTGCCTCAACGTTACCAACTGGCCGACAAGGATACTGGTCTCGACGCTGTTAGACGCCGCCGTGCGTAAATCCTGGCTTTTCAGGATAAGGGCGGTCATCGCCGGGACCCATTCCTGGTAACTGTCGGCGGCACGCTCCACCTTGGGCAGCTTCATCTGCTGATCGGCGATTTTGCGCAGCGCCAATACTTTTTCATGGGCCGCGCCGGTGGCGGCGATCAGTTCATTCTTGCCGGTGAAATCGCGGAAATCCTTTAGACCCTCCAGGGCCATCTCAAAGGCTTGGTCAGCTTTGGCCCGCTTGGCAACAATCACCTCCTGCGCCTTTTTCTCGATCGGGCTGTCGCCGGATAGACCGGCGTTGGTGGCGCCGCGTTCAAGCGCCCAGTTGTTGGCGCTGGTCAGCAGATTGTCGCTGACGCCATTGGCGGTGATGACTTCGTTCTCGGCAATGCGTTTATTCAGGGAGTCCAGGACACCGACAGCCGTGGAGATGACCAGTCCGAGCATGAGGATGGCGGTGACGGCGAATAAGCTGTTCCTGACGGTAAAGACTGTTCCCGAATTCATTCCAAGTTCTCCCGCGGAATAATTGCTTGAGGTCAAATAACCTCCCCTGACAATACGCGATGCTGAAACAATGGAAATTCACAAAAAATCACAAAAAGTTTATTGCTTTTATATGATTGGGGTTAAATTCATTTGTGTAGAATTGCTATGAATCGATGTCAAATTGTGTCAGCGATTCGGTTTTTCCCAACCAAAATCCGGAATAGGACTCGATAAAACCTTCGTTTTGGTTATCTTGACGGAACCGCGTTCCGCAGTTCTATTTTTCCTGTCTTAAAGGCCTTTATTTAATGCTTTCCATCCTCGCCTTGGGCTTTCTTATCGGACTGCGCCACACCCTGGAGGCCGATCACGTCGCCGCCGTCGCCACCCTGGCGGCGCGGACCGCTAGCGTTCGCCAAGCGGTGCCCTTGGGCCTGCTTTGGGGGGTCGGGCATACGCTGGCCTTGGCCGGCTTCGGTTTGGCGGCGCTGCTATTGGAAACCGCCGTACCCCAAGACCTGGCCTTATACCTGGAACTGGCCGTCGGGGTGATGTTGATCGGGCTGGGCGCCGACGTGCTGATTCGCATGGTCCGCCAACGCATTCATTTCCATGTTCACCGTCATGACGGCGGCGTCGTTCATTTTCATGCTCATGGCCATGATCATAACCTGGATCACGACCGGAACCACGACCATAGCCATGTCCGTGAACCAGTGGGCGGGCTTCGGCTCCGCGCCTTCCTGATCGGCATCATGCACGGCATGGCGGGGTCGGCGGTATTGATAGTGCTGGCCCTGCAAGCGATGCCTTCGTTGACCGCCGGGTTGATGTACATCGCCCTTTTCGGCGCCGGTTCGATCCTCGGCATGGTAACCTTAAGCGCCGCCATTGCCTGGCCCCTGGCCCGTTGGGGGCGGCCCTTGACCTGGCTCCACAACACCGCATACGCCGGCACCGGGGTGCTCACCATCGGTCTCGGCATCGCCATCCTGTTTGAAGGCGGCGCGATCCTGTAAGCATGTATCAGCCGTTTTTCAGCGGAAAGGCGCCCTGAAACATGTTTAAATTTGAAATGCGGGGGTTTAGGTTTTCCTGAGAAGGGGAATATGTCCACCTATCTTCAAAAAGTAAAAATTCTGATCGTTGATGATCAGAACTTCACCCGCATCTTGGTGCGCAAAATCATTGGCGTGCTCGGCGGTAGGCGCATTTTTGAAGCCAAAGACGTAGAGACCGCTTGGCAGCAAATTCTCAGAAGCAAAGACTTCGATCTTTTGATCGTCGATTGGGAAATGCTGGAAGCGGATGGGCTTGAACTGGTGCGACGCGTGCGCCACGACAAGGACAGCCCGGACATTTACATGCCGATCATCATGCTGACAGCCCATTCAGAAATGTCGCGCATTTATACCGCCCGGGACGCCGGCGTAAACGAGTTCGTGATCAAACCGATTTCACCCAAAACGCTGTTCGACCGCATTACCATGGTTATTGAACACCCACACAAGTTCGTCCGCTGCAAAAACTTCTTTGGGCCGGACCGACGCCGCCATAAAGCCTCTTTTCAAGGAGAAGAACGCCGCAAGGCGGAACCGGAACCGGTCGATGCCCCCGATGATGGCAATTCCGGGCAAAACAGCGATGGCGGCAACCCGACGCCATAGGGCACCACCGCGATTTCGGCCCTGTTTTCATAGTTATTTTTTTAATTCAAAGGGTTACAGTGGTTTCGTGGGCCGATAATAACGGCTTTCTGATGACCCGCGGACTTACGATCGGGGAAACTGGGGCTTGTGGAAAACCAGCAGCCTTGACTTGCCCGCCACGATGCCTCTATCAAGCGCCCGAGTTACACAGTCCGGACCCACCGCCCCGACCGCCAAGGCCTAGGCCGGCCCGATGATTTCCCGACCCTGTGAACGACACCGCTGACCGGACCGATCTCTGCACGGGCCGGGATTTTGTTTTTGATGAGCCATGAGGATTTAAGACGTTGAATATCCGAAACATCGCCATTATCGCCCATGTCGACCATGGCAAGACGACCCTTGTCGATGCGGTTCTTAAACAAAGCGGCCTGTTCCATGCCAAACAGCAAGTCGCCGAACGGGTCATGGACAGCAACGACCTGGAACGCGAACGGGGCATCACCATTCTTGCCAAATGCGCGTCGGTGGAATGGAAGGGCGTGCGTATCAACATCGTCGATACCCCCGGACACGCCGATTTCGGCGGCGAGGTGGAACGGATTTTGGGCATGGTCGACGGCGTGTTGTTGCTGGTCGATGCCTCCGAAGGACCGATGCCGCAAACCAAGTTCGTTACCCAGAAGGCACTGAACCTGGGGCTGAAGCCCATCGTCGTCGTCAACAAGGTGGATAAACCCGACGCCCGCCCCGATGAAGTCCACGATGAGGTCTTCGACCTGTTCGCGATCCTGGATGCCAACGAGGAACAATTGGACTTCCCGGTGTTGTTCGGGTCGGCCAAGCAAGGCTGGGCCAGCGAGGATGCGGGAACAAAAGGCCAGGACATGTCGTGTCTGTTCGACACCGTTATCGACCGCGTGCCCGCCCCTACTGTCGAAGACGGCCCGTTCCGGATGCTGGTAACGACACTGGAAAGCGATCCCTATCTGGGCCGGGTCCTGACCGGACGCATCCTCGCCGGCAGGATAGACGCCAACATGACGGCGAAAGCGCTCAACCGGGACGGCGGTATGGTCGAACAGACCCGCGTCACCAAGGTTCAGGCCTTCCGGGGACTGGATCGGCTCCCGGTTGACAGCGCCGAGGCCGGAGACATTATTTCCATCGCCGGATTCAGCGCCGCCACCGTTGCCGATACCCTGTGCGATCTGTCTGTCACCGAAGCGCTGCCGGCGGAACCGATTGATCCGCCGACCCTGGCGATGATCTTCTCCATCAACGATTCCCCGCTGACCGGGCGTGACGGAGACAAAGTCACGTCGCGGGTCATCCTCAGCCGCCTGCAGGCGGAAGCCGAAGGCAACGTCGCCCTTCGCATCCGCGAGGTCGAAGATGGCAACGGCTACGAAGTCGCGGGCCGGGGCGAACTGCAATTGGGGGTATTAATCGAAACCATGCGCCGCGAGGGCTTCGAGCTGTCGATCAGCCGGCCCCGGGTGCTGACCCGCCAAGACCCGGAAACGGGCCAAACCCTGGAGCCTTTCGAAGAAGTCCTAATCGACGTCGATGATGAATTCTCCGGCGCCGTCGTCGAGGCCATTTCAAAGCGTAAGGGGCGGATGGAGGATATGCGCCCGTCCGGCGGCGGCAAGACCCGGTTGCGGTTCATGGCCCCGTCCCGGGGGCTGATCGGCTATCACGGCGAATTCCTGACCGAAACCCGGGGCACCGGCATCATCAACCGGATGTTCAGGGAATATGCCCCCCATGCCGGTCCCATTGCCGGGCGCCACAACGGCGTGTTGATCGCCAACGCCGACGGCAAAAGTATCGCCTATGCATTGATGAACCTGGAGGAACGCGGCGCGCTTTTCATCGGCTCCGGCGTCGCCGTCTACGAAGGCATGGTCATCGGCGAAAACAGCCGCGGCAACGACCTTGAGGTCAACCCCATGAAGGCCAAGCAGTTGACCAACATCCGGGCGTCTGGAACCGATGAGGCGGTGCGCCTGACGACACCCAAAAAGATGTCATTGGAACAGTCCCTCGCCTACATCCAGGATGATGAACTGGTCGAGGTAACGCCAAAACACATCCGCCTGCGCAAGCGGTTCCTGAACCCCCACGATAGAAAGAAACTGGCCCGCCAAGCCGCCTCTGCCTAGAGTCTATCTAGGCGTGATGCCGCGCAATCGGTCGCTTCGGCGCCGTAACAGTTCGATGGCCGTCAGCAGGACAATAGAAAAGACAACAAGAATGGTGGCCACCGCCAGGATGGTCGGTGAAATCTGTTCGCGGATACCGTTCCACATTTGCAGTGGAATCGTCTGTTGGTCGTAGGAAGCAACGAACAAAACCACCACCACTTCGTCAAATGACGTCACGAACGCAAACAGGGCACCGGAAATAACGCCGGGCAGGATCAGCGGCAGGGATTTTGCGGACCTTCAAAGGAAAGGCCAGGTTCTCGGCAACGCTCATGTGCGGAAACAACGCATAATTCTGAAACACCATGCCGATCCCGCGCTTGTGGGGCGGAACGTTGTTGATGGGGTTACCATCCAACAATATTTCGCCGTTGGTGACGGGTTCGAAACCGGCCAGCATCATCAAACATGTTGTTTTTCCGGAACCCGATGGGCCCAACATGGTGAGGAACTCGCCACGGGCAATGGAAAGATTGAAGTCCTTAACCACCAGAGTTTCACCATCGTAGCTTTTCTGGACGTCGCGAAATTCAACAAAGGCAGTGGTTTGGCTCATAAAACTGCTTTCTCTTCGGCTTTATATGTCGGTTGCGTACTCAAGCCATTTCCTCAAGGCTGCCTTCGAGCAACGCATCGTTCATAGTCAATGGCGCTCGTATTCGAATGGTGTTGGCATTAAGCCCCCAGGAAAGTTTGATTAAACCACGATTGAGAGATTTGTACATAAAGCTTTAGTGTTTTTTTGGATTTGGTTCGTGCTCCCCGCACCCGTTCAAAAACCGCCTTGGGTGTCGCCCTTACAGGGTGCGCAGCCTGGGATCGAGGATATCGCGAAGGGCATCCCCGAACAGGTTGAACCCGAACACCGCCAGGCTGATGGCAACGCCGGGCCAGATCGCCATCCACGGCGCGCTTTCGGCGTATTCCTCGGCACCGCCCTGCAACATCAAGCCCCAGGCCGGCGTCGGTTCCTGGACGCCCAGCCCCAGATAACTCAATGACGCCTCCAGCAAGATCGCATGGCCGACGAAGGTGCTGGCCATAATCAGGAACGGCGCCATCACGTTGGGCACCATATGCCGAAGGATAATCCGCGCATGGGAAAACCCCAGGGCGCGGGCGGCATCCACATAAGGGATCTCGCGAATGGCCAGGGCGTTGGACCGCACCACCCGCGCACATTGCGGGATAAACGGAATGGTAATGGCGATGATGACGTTCTCGGTGCCGGGGCCGAGGGTCGAGACGATGGCAAGCGCCATGATGATCAGCGGAAAGGCCATGAACACATCCATCACCCGTTGCAGCAGCAAATCGAAACGGCCGCCGAAATAAGCACTGGCGACGCCCAGAACCAAGCCGATCACGGATCCGAAAAACGCCGCCGTCAGGCCGACGAACAACGCCGTGCGGGCGCCGTAAATGATCCGGGTCAGCACATCGCGGCCGAATTGGTCGGTGCCGAAGAAGAAATCATCGCCGGGCGGCGTCAACATCACCTTGAAGTCGTTCAGTGTCGGATCATATACGGTGATGACATCGGCAAAGATCGCCATAAAGACCATGGCGATGACGATCCCGGCGCCGAAGCTGCCCAGCGGATGGCTACGGGCATTTTTGACCAACTTTTGGGTCCACGGAACTTTAACTTCCGGTTCATCCCAATTGCTCTTAAATAATAGCTCGCCTTCAGGGGCCATCGTATCTTTCGCTCTTCTTTAATTTATTTTTCCGCTCTATGAAGAAGGTAGGGGCTCCGCAGTAAACCTTCAACACGGTTATTCCCCTTGCCCGCCAAAGCGCTCCCACAGCCACTTAGCCGACCGTAAAAGCTGGGCGTCGGCGCCATGACGACCGACCATCTGGACGCCGATGGGCATGCCGTCCGCCCCCGTCAGCAACGGCACCGACACCGCCGGCACGCCTAACAACGTCCACATGCCGTTGAAGACGGGCTTGCCGGTGGAGCCATGACCCTTCGGCGCTTGGCCGGTCGCCGCCGGGGTCAGGATCGCATCGTAATGATCAAACAACCCGTCCAGGGCTTGCGCCTGTGCCTCGGCCAGGCCGAGCGCACGGATATAGTCGGCGGCCGGAATTGCCTTGCCCTCATCCACCCGTTCATGGGTTTCCGGGCGCATTTTATCGGGCGCCTTTTCCGCCGTCTCGCCCAGAAAGGCGGCAACGTTGGCATGGATGACGGTTTTATGAGTGGAAACGATATCGTCGAAGAGGCCTTCCAAGGTGACGTCCTTGGCAACATCCCCGAGGCCGTTAACGAAGCCCTCCAGGGCCTCGGCCATGTCCGGTTCGGCCTCTTCCCATGCCGGGGTTCTGACGAACGCGAATTTGACGCTGTCGGGCAGGCCTTTCGCCATGGCGCCGGAAAGATCGCGGTCCGGTTCGGCCAACATGTCCCAATCTTCCGGGTCATGCACCATCAAGGCATCGGCAATCAACGCCAGATCGTCGACCTCACGGCCGTACACACCGATGGTATCGAGCCTTCGGGCCAGCATGCTGACGCCGCGGCGCGAGATCGACCCGAAGGTCGGCTTGTAGCCGAAGACGCCGCAAAAAGACGCCGGTCGGATCATCGAGCCGCCGGTCTGCGTACCAATGGCCAACGGCGTCATCTGATCGGCAACCGCCGCCGCCGAGCCGGAAGACGAGCCGCCCGGCGTGCGTGACGGATCATGCGGGTTGGCCGTCTTGCCGGGGGCCGAAAGCGCCCATTCCGTGGTCACCGTTTTTCCCAGGATCACCGCACCTGCCCGGCGCAAGTGCGACGCCACCGCCGAATCCTCAATCGGACGGTGGCCTTCATAAAAAGCGGATCCGCACTCGGTCGGCATATCTTTGGTGTCGAAAATATCCTTCAGCCCGACGGGAAGCCCGTGCAGCGGGCCCAAGGGTTCGCCGGCTTTTTTCTTGGCATCCAACGCCCGCGCCTGGGCCAAGGCCAAATCCGGGTCCAGATAAATCCAGGCGCCGACGGCCTCTTCGCGCTCGGCAATACGGTCCAGACAGGATTGCGTCAATTCCTCGGCGCTGCACTCGCCCGCCTCCAATGCCCGGCGGGCAGCGATGGCGCTTAGCGATGAAAGATTTTGTCCTGATTTGGAAATGGATTGGCCCCCCTTAAGCGACTATTGTATACAATTGCACGCCAGGGAAACAATCCAACTGGGATGACCGATGCCGAAATCCGCCGAAGCCAAAAATACCAAAAGCCTCCCCACCGATACTTCGCGGGGCGATTTCGTGCATGGCTGGCTACTGGGCGCCATCCGCGACGGCCAATTTCAACCGGGAAGCCGCATCCGCGAGGCCGAGGTCGCCCTCCAGCTGGGGGTCAGCCGCACCCCGGTGCGCGAAGCCTTCCGGCGGCTGCAGGCGGATGGGTTGTTGGTGTTAACGCCCTGGCGCGGCGCCCAGGTGGCCGAGCTGAACCAAACCCAAGTGATCGAACTGTACGCCATGCGCCGGGTCCTGGAAGGCACCGCCGCCGCACTGGCGGCCGAGCACGCCACGCCAGAAGAAATCGATCATCTTTTTAAACTGTTGGAAAAGGATAAAACGGCAGAGGACAAATCGGTTCGCCATGCCCAAATAAACCGGCAATTCCACCAAACCTTGTACGGGGCGGCCCATAACCGATACCTGCTGAAGGCGCTGAACGCCCTTACCGATTCCCTGGCGCTGCTTAAATCCACCACCTACGAAGTGCCCGGACGCGCCCTGGTCGCGCGGGACGAACATGTTCTGATCGCCAATGCCATCAAAAAACGTGATTCCGCCGCCGCCGAAAAGACCACCCGTGCCCACATCGAGACGGCGGAACGGGCACGGATTAAACTTCTGTTTGGCGACAGTTAACAATCCGCCCGCCGGCACGGCCCTCGACGGAACAATTCATTATGCGGGTATCCGACTTCGATTTCGATCTGCCTCCCCGGTTTATCGCCCAGCATCCGGCTGACCCTAGGGATTCGGCACGGTTGTTAGCGGTCGGGTCGGAAAATTTTCAGGATCTTTCGATTGCCGGTTTGCCTGGGCTTCTCCGGCCCGGCGACGTTCTGGTCGTCAATGACACCCGGGTGATCCCGGTGCGCCTTGCCGGGCACAAACACACCCCAAGGGACAGGGACGGCGACGGCCCCGGCCCCCGCGTTCAAGTGACGCTTCTGAAAGCCACCAATCCCGGAACCTGGCAGGCCTTCGCCCGCCCGGCCAAAAAACTCAACCCCGGCGATAACATTTCTTTCGCACCCGGTTTCACCGCCGAGGTTACGGCCAAGGGCGACGGCGGCGAGGTTTCGCTGGCGTTCGGGCTGGCCGATTCTGATTTGATGACGATGTTGGATAGCCACGGCGTGATGCCGCTGCCGCCTTATATCAAGCGTACCGATGCCGGTGACCCTGATGACCGGGACCACTATCAAACCCTGTTCGCCAACATTCCCGGCGCCGTCGCGGCGCCGACGGCGGGGCTGCATTTTACGCCCAAGCTTATTCAGGCGGTGGAAGCCGCGGGCGCCCAAATCCAACGGCTGACCCTGCATGTCGGGGCCGGCACCTTCCTGCCGGTCAAGGTGGACGACACCGCAGATCACAAAATGCATGCCGAATGGGGGCAAATTTCCACCGCCACCGCCAACGCCGTCAACAAAGCCAAGGCCGAATCCCGCCGCGTGATCAGCGTCGGCACCACCGCGCTTCGGCTGTTGGAGACCGCGGCGGATGACGAAGGGAAAGTGCGGCCGTTCTCCGGTGAAACGGATATCTTCATCACGCCGGGATACCGGTTTAAGATCGTCGATGCCTTGCTCACTAATTTTCACCTGCCGTGTTCGACCTTATTCATGCTGGTTTCGGCGTTTTCCGGGTTGGACCGCATGAAGGCGGCTTACGAACACGCCATGGCCGCCGATTATCGGTTTTACTCCTACGGCGATGCCTGTTGGCTTGAACAAGAGGCGGGGACAAAAGCATGACCGGACTGACCTTCGAGGTAAATGCCACCGACGGCCTGGCCCGGACCGGACGTTTGACGACGGCGCACGGTTCCCTGGAGACGCCGGCCTTCATGCCGGTCGGCACCGCGGCCACGGTCAAGGCGATGACGCCGGACGCCGTCGCCGGTACCGGCGCCCAGTGCATCCTCGCCAACACCTATCATTTAATGTTACGTCCGGGGCCGGAACGAATCCAGCGGCTGGGTGGCCTGCATAAATTTATGAATTGGCCGGGACCGATTTTGACCGATTCCGGCGGCTATCAGGTTTGGTCGTTGGCCGATCTCAGGAAAATGGACGAAGATGGCGTTGAATTTAAGTCCCACCTGGATGGAAGCGTGCACCGCTTGACGCCTGAGCGCGCCATCGAAATCCAGACCCTTCTCGGCGCCGACATCACCATGGTGCTGGATGAATGCACCACCCTGGACGCCGACAAGGACGAGGTCGCCCGATCCATGCAGCTTTCCATGCGCTGGGCCGAACGCTGCAAGGCGGCGTTCCAGGAACGGGACGGGCATGGCCTGTTCGGCATCGTCCAGGGCGGTCTGCACGATGACCTGCGGACTGGGTCGGCGGAAAGCCTCATCAATATCGGTTTTGACGGCTATGCCATCGGCGGTCTCTCGGTCGGCGAAGGCCAGGACGCCATGTTCCTGGTGCTGGACGGTCTCGCCCCACGGCTGCCCGAAGACCGGCCACGCTATTTGATGGGAGTCGGCAAGCCCGCCGATCTGGTCGGCGGGGTATTGCGCGGCATCGACATGTTCGATTGCGTGCTGCCGACGCGGTCCGGGCGCACCAGCCAGGCCTTCACCCGCCGCGGCCAACTCAACCTTCGTAACGCGCGGCACAAGGACGACACCCAGCCGCTGGATGCCGACTGCGGCTGCCCGGCCTGCACAAACTACAGCCGCGCCTATCTGCATCATCTGGTCATGGCCAAGGAAATCCTCGGCGCCATGCTGCTGACCTGGCACAACCTGCATTATTACCAGGACCTGATGGAGGGGATGCGCCAAGCGATCACGGACGGAACCCTGAACGCCTTCGCCGCCGCCTTTCACGCCGAGCATGGTCAGGAGTCGGAGCCTTGAACCTTGACTTGGAGTTAAATTCCAATTATATTGATTTTAAATCAATAACTGGAATTTAAATATGACTACCTGGGTAAAACGACTCAATGACAGCTTGAAGAAATCCGGCTGGAGCAAGGCCGAACTGGCGCGGCGTTCCGGCGTCGGCTACGACAGCCTCAACAAATACCTTTCCGGCAAGGTCAGCCAGCCCCGGGGCGACAGCCTGCCCCGGTTGGCCCAAACCCTTGGCGTTAACGTCTTGTGGCTGCGCGAGGGGGTTGGCCCCAAAGCCAGCAAGCCAAAATCGAAAGGCAGCCGTTCAACGGCGAAGCCAGGCGGCTACGACAACCTGACGCAATTGGGCGGTGGCGGTGACGTTCCCGCGACCCCTGAGGAAGCGACCCTGGAGACCGTTGCCAATCCCAACGGCGGCGACGATTATCTTATCCGGTTCACCTGTCCGGAATTCACGTCCGTTTGCCCGGTCACCGGCCAGCCCGATTTCGCGCATCTGGTGATCGATTATCTACCCAATAAATTGATCGTCGAAAGCAAGTCGCTAAAGCTGTTCTTAGGCTCGTGGCGCAACCACGCCGGCTTCCACGAGGCCTGCACGGTGGCCATTGCCAAGAAAGTGGTGGATGCGACAAAGCCGAAATGGCTTCGGATCGGCGGATACTGGTATCCGCGCGGCGGCATTCCCATTGATGTCTTTTATCAGACCGGCACCCCGCCGAAAGCCCTTTGGCTTCCCGATCAGGGGGTTGCGGCCTACCGGGGCCGCGGCTGAACTCTATACTCCGATCAGCCGGGCATCCCCAACGGGGGTTCGCCTAACGGATCCAGGCTTTTGGCGTGAAACCGGTAGAACCCTTGGGCTTCGATGGAGCGTTTGGCGAAATCCTCGTCAAAGGCGGCGCGGTCTTTTCCCATTTCGCCGAAAACCCCGACTTTTTCCAACGTATCGCCTGGCGTCGGGGAAACGTCCGAGGCGTTCAACGCTTCAAGGTGTTCTTCGTCGGTCACGACAAAGAAGTCCTTGTCCGTCGCACACTGAAAAACATGAAATTGCATGGTTCCCTCCATTCACCAGTGCATGCGTAATCACCCGCATACACAAATCCTAGTCTGGGAGTCTAGCCAACCATAAACAAAGTCGCATTGACCTCGGTCAAGCCTATTAATAAACGGGGAAAGCCCCTCAGACCGCGGCGGTATCCTGACGGCGGATCATCCACCACACCGCCAGCGCGCCCAACATTTTGCTTAACGTCATGGCGGCGACACCGACCATCGATAAATGTCCGATCATGCCCAGGAAAACGATACTGTCCAATGGCGTGCCGACGGCGCTGGACAGCAGCACTCGCTGGGCAAAAGGACGGCCGGTGAAGCTGTAAACGGCCCAGTCGGCGAATTCGCTGATTAGGAAAGCGGCGACGGAAGCGGCGGCAACAAAGGGGTCGGCCATGACGTAACTGAGGCCCCCGGCGATCAACATGGCAATGATGACGCGGTGGCCGATCTCTCGCTGGGCGAAATCGCGGGCGACGAAGATAAAGCCGACAAGCAGTGAAATCGGCGGCCATTGTTCACCACCGGGCAAGGCGACCATCGGTGTCACCGTAAAGCCGTAATTCACGGCGACGATAAGGACGATATAGGCAATAGTGTAACGAAAACGCATTCCATGGCACCTTTCAAATGCGGCCATTTTTTTGAAAGCCGTGAGGGTAAATATTACAGCCGAGGGCCGCTGGCAAGGGCATGACCAAACAGCTTAAGAAAAACATCCGTGACGAGGCCCATGAATTGGGCTTCGACGCTGTCGGCTTCGCCGCCGCCACGGCAGACCCCGCCGATGCCGAACAGCTTTCCTTGTTCCTGGCCGACGGCCGCCGGGGCGACATGGCGTGGCTGGATAACGCCGATGGCCGGCGCGGCGACCCCAAGGCGATCATGGCCGAGGCCAAATCGATCATTGTTCTCGGCGCCAATTACGGGCCGGATAGGCCCCAGCCCCAGTCATCAAGTGACCGGGGCGCGATCAGCATCTATGCCCAGGGCCGCGACTATCACACCGTCTTAAAGAAAAAACTGAAACAACTGGGGCGCTGGCTGGCCGAAGAGCACGGCGCCGGGCATGATGTCGAGATCAAGGTTTTCGTCGATACCGCGCCGGTCATGGAAAAACCCCTGGCCCAGCGCGCCGGTATCGGTTGGCAGGGAAAACACACCAACCTGGTCAGCCGGGATTTCGGATCCTGGTTGTTCCTGGCAGAAGTGTTCACCACCCTGGACCTGGCCCCGGACCGCCCCCCCGAAAAGAAGAAGGCCGACCACTGTGGAAGCTGTGATCGATGCCTCAAAGCATGCCCGACGGATGCCTTGGCGGTGCCCTACCGGTTAGAGCCTCGGCACTGCATTTCCTATCTGACCATCGAGCACAAGGGGAACATTGCCCCGGACCTGATGGCGGCCATGGGCAACCACGTTTATGGGTGTGACGACTGCTTATCGGTGTGCCCGTGGAACAAATATCAGGGCCCCGCGACCGTTGATCAGTTTCAGCCCCGCGTCGAGCTTGTCATGCCGCGGCTGGCCGATCTTGTCGCGCTGGACGACGCAAGCTTCAGAGAGCTTTTCGCCGGTTCCCCC
>PVBE010683502.1_pt1 | contig 29883 bp, 30 predicted proteins | sample 1631181 | NCBI WGS metagenome assembly PVBE01 (sample SAMN08397723, study PRJNA350692) | Marine metagenome, whole genome shotgun sequencing project. | isolation source: water | place: Pacific Ocean | collected 2012-04
ATCTGAAAGCTCTCTGGAAGGCTACCTATACCCTGGAAGGTATATATTTTCACCCAAGGCAAGCGAAACCGAGATACTCAATCAAATTCTCACCACCTTCGACAATAATACGTCCTATCTCCAAGATCAGGCCAATTTACATGATCTTACGCTTCACGAATTTGTAACTTTGGCGTCCATCGTCCAGCGCGAAATCATTCTTGATGAGGAAGCACCCAAAATTACCAGTGTTTTTCTAAATAGATTGTCATTAGGAATGCCGCTAGCTGCTGATGCAACAACTCAATATGCTTTAGCTACTTCAAACAACTGGTGGCCTCAATTATCTTTAGATCCTAGATTAGTCGAAAGCCCGTACAACACATATGTAATTGTAGGTTTACCACCAGGACCTATTTGTAACCCTAGTGCCAACACACTTGCAAGTGTAGCAAACCCAGAATATTCAGACTTATTATTTTTCAGAGCTGCCTGCGACAATAGTGGTAGACATACCTTCTCATATACTTATGAACAACACCTGGCAGCAAACTGCAACTGACTTTAGGCAGCATGCACCTGTAACAATGAAGAAAATAACGTCTCTATTACTGATAACACTAGCATTAACTACTCCTGTTCTTAATAGCTGCAATGTATATAGGCCTGTGGTAAAGATAGCTATAGTCGCGCCATTTAGTGGCATGTACAGAGAAATAGGATACCAGGTATTAAATGGTGCCCGTATCGCAGTCAATGAATATAACGATAGCAATATCGCTTTGACAGAGATTGAGCTAATAGCATTTGATGATGCGGGCAATCCCACTCAAGCACAAGAGCAAGCCAACAAAATACTGACTGATAAGAAAGTACTAGTTGTCATTGGACACTGGTTAGATAAAACTACGACAGCTGCAGCTCCAATATACATGAATGCGAACTTACCTCTGCTATCCACCAGCGCTAAGCCGTCTAACCCAAATAATGCGGGCACAACTTTCTTTCGATTACATCCAACCACCAAACAGATAACTGATGAAATTGAAAGACTTAGGAACTTACATGCAATATACTCACGCTGCAATTGTAATCCATATGAAAGTGCAGAGTTTCTAGAGAGTTTGCAGGAGAAACATCAAAACGATGTAGCTATTGGTGGGCCACTCTGGTCATTACAAACATTTAATAACATAGTAGGTGATAAATCTGAGGGATCATTATTTATAGTACCTGCACCTGAACCAATGCTAGAAAATATTGCCTCGCACTTTGTCGTTCAATACAAAACTTCCTACCCTGAAGGACCAGATCCGGCCTGGTTTGCCATACATGCATATGAATCAATTCATCTAATCGTCAATACAATACAAGCAACTGAAGCATTAACCTCCAAGTCATTTCCACAGACTTTGTCTGAAATCGACTATCATGGAACAATAGGTAGGGTACAATTTGATTCGGACGGAAAATGGATTGAACCACAACTCAAAGTATACAAATGGAAAAATGCAACCAAATCATTGCCCTGACAAATGCAACCTGATACATATGTTTCGAGAACAATACATCACAACACTAACCATGACCCAAACAAATGCATAATAGATTGACAGCAAATATATGTATTGAAGCGTCTCCAGCGACACAAAATCAGGCAGGCCTAGGACGTTACACACTAAATTTAATTAAGAATTTGTCGCTCTGCGATAGTGAATTCAATTATTCATTGTCGTATAACGACAGAACCAACGCAATTATTCCAACAGAATTAACACAAATTAAGCATTACTCCTCAGGATTGACCAACAATTGGTGGAGATTACTGAATGCGCTAACTTACACAAACAAAAATTTGCTCAGCTCTTATTACAAAGGAGTAGATATATTTCACAGTACTGGACACTTACTACCAAAACTAGACAATGTGCGTACAGTCTTTACACTACATGACTTAATACCACTCCTGTATCCTTCTTATCACAAACCCCTTAACAGAATATTTCTTAGCGTAATGATGCCATTATTTCTGCAAACCGCGGACGCTATTATTTCCGTTTCAAACAATACTAAAGACGATGCTATAAAATATACAAATACAGATCCATCAAAGATTGTGGTGATACCCGAGGCAGTCAGCCCATCCTTTCACAATATTACCGACGAACAGCACTTAACATATGTGCGAAATAAGTACAAACTACCTGAAAGATTCGTATTGTGTGTCAGCACCATAGAACCTCGTAAAAATCATACAACTTTATTAAGTGCCTTCGAAAGGCTTCACAAAGATCATCCTAATCTAGTACTAGCCTTAGCCGGACGACTAGGCTGGTTATATGAGCCAATCCTTACACAAATAGAAAATTCCAGTGCTCGCCATAACGTGCGTTTGCTAGGACAGGTACCTGATAAAGATTTACCTGCATTGCTTTCAGCAGCGACAATTTTTGCATTCCCATCAGTATATGAAGGTTTCGGCTTACCACCACTAGAAGCTATGGCATGTTCAACACCGGTCGTATGTTCAAACACCTCAAGCATACCAGAAGTAGTTGGTGAAGCTGCATTAATGTGTGACCCTTTTGTAGTAGAATCTTGGCATACACAACTAAATAAATTGCTTCTAGATAAATCACTACAAGAAAAACATAGCCAAATTGGTCTCACACACTCTAAGAAATTCAGTTGGAGTTCTGTAGCAATGGCAACCTCACAACTCTACAAAACACTTCTTAGATAAAACATAATCAAAATATACTTCGCTTACAAATAATCTAACTAGAATATGTATAACAAATAGATGGATCATCTAATATAGGAACCGCACAATGACTATTCGTATCATACGCCAGATAATTGAACCTAAAATTGTAATTGAAGGTGCTGGTGTTAGACTTAGAAGGTCAATATCCCCACATCGAACGAATATATTTGATCCTTTCCTTCTATTTGACCATTTCATTTTCGACCATCCAATTGAAGGCCCAATTTCAGGGTTTCCGATGCATCCACATCGTGGCATTGAAACCGTCACATATATGCTTGCTGGGTCCACTCATCATCGCGATAGTCTCGGAAACTCTGGAACAATTGGGCCGGGAGACATACAATGGATGACTAGTGGTAGAGGCATATTGCATGAAGAAATGCCACGACAGGACAAAGACGGTCGTGTAAATGGGTTTCAATTGTGGGTCAACCTACCTAAATCCCGAAAGATGGTACAACCTCAGTATCAAGAAGTTAATTCGCAATCGATACCTCAAATTAATCACATTGGGTCCCACATCAAATTAATAGCCGGCAAGATAGATAGCACAGAAGGTCCGATTACAGGTATTTCCGCCAATCCACTCTACATTGACTTGTCACTTGATAGCCACTCAATCTTCACTCAAAACACAGCTAACGAACATACAGTATTTGCTTATATATTTGAAGGAAGATGTAGTTTTTCTAAAGATGGCAAGATAGTTCAAGCAACTAAACTAGTCCAGTTAGATAAAGGCGAACAAGTCAAAATTTATAGCGATACAGGAGTGCGTCTTATACTGGTATCAGGAACACCATTTGATGAACCAATAGCACCTTACGGACCATTTGTAATGAACACTCAAGAGGAAATTAAACAAGCACTAAAAGATCTACGTGAAGGTACGTTTGTGAAATAACCACTATACATCTGTCATACTTCCATCTAAACTCTGAGGCGGTTAGAAAATAAAACGGATATTTGTTGATCTATACTTGTTACTAAATTAAACCTTTCTTCAATAGTAGTTCTGCATTCTGTAATGATCCGCCAGCAGCACCTTTTATAGTATTGTGCGATAGAACAACATAACGCACATGTAACATGGAATCTGCAAGCACTCTTCCAACCATAGTAGTCATACCATCACCAGTCTGCCTGTCTAGCTTAGGTTGAGGTCGATCTTCCTCTGCAAACACCCTTATAAATTCCCGTGGCGAACTAGGCAATTGACTCACTATCTCGTTAGGACAAAAACTACTGAAAGATGTGCATATCTGTTCTACCGAAGCCGATCGATCTAATTCCACAGTCACACATACCATGTGTCCATCAGACACCGGAACACGGTTGCAATGTGCACTGATTCCAAAGTCAGCTTGAACAATTTGTGTGCCATCAAAACGACCCAACATTTTTAGCGGCTCCGACTGCATTTTTTGTTCTTCACCATCTATAAAAGGTACAATATTATCAATTGCATCAAGTGAAGACACTCCCGGATGTCCAGCACCAGAGAGAGCCTGCATCGACGTTAAGAAGACTCTTTTTAACCCATAGTCGTCATATAACGGCTTCAGCGATAATGTCACACCAGTAGCAGTACAGTTGCAGTTAGTGACAATAGTGCCATTCCATCCACGTTTATTACGCTGCAACCGAACCAACTCGGCATGATCAGAATTTACTTCTGGAATTAATAACGGAACATCAGGCGCCATACGGTTTGATGATGCGTTAGAAAAAACATGATAACCATCAGCTGCAAGCTCCAATTCCAGAGTGCTTGCAATATCCGATGGAAGAGCACTAAATATAATCTCGGCATCCAAACTTGATTGGGATGGTTGCACTGACATAGTACCAGCCCATTTTGGTATTCGACCTGGTAAATGCCACTTGCAGCAATCATAGTATGACTGACCTACGGATCGTGCTGAACCAGTTAGTGCACTAACCTCAAACCATGGGTGCCCTTCCAATAATTTGACAAACCGCTGTCCAACCAATCCAGTTGCACCAAGTATTGCAACTTTTCGTTTTTTCATGACTTATTCATTAGCCTATTGACACTAAGATACGCCCACAATCAACTCATGTATAGCCCGGACACTATTGTCAGCATCGGATTTAGATACCACTACACTTATACTACCCCCTGATGTGCCCTGAGTAATAGACAGAACATCAACCATGTTCTCACCAAGTGCAGTGAATAATCTGCCGGAAAATTCAGAAGTCGCAAACAAACCAGATCCAATCACAGTTACAATTACTACATTATTCTGCACATTCACTGCTTCAATATCGTTCCATTCAAACTCACGATAAAATTCCCTTTCAAGTTCCAAAACTACTTGATCAGCTACGATACTAGGAACAGCAAACAAAATACTCTGTTCAGACGATGTCTGAACAATTAATGTCACGTTAGCCCTAACCCGTGCAGCCGCTCCAAACGTACGTGCAGCAATTCCTTGCACGCCGAGCATACCCCGTCCCTCAAGCGCTATTAGACTCTGCGACCTCACTGCAGTAACTGCTTTAGCTCTGCGTTTTTGAGTCTGACTAACATCAGCATCCGACACTACTCGAGTTGCAGCACCTTCAGGATTAAATGTATTGCGTATCCACAAGTCAATATTTTGATCCATAATAACACCGATTGCTTTAGGATGAACAACCTGCGCTCCTGCAGAAGCTAGTTCAACTATTTCATTATGAGCTATAGTGTCAAGAGTCTTCGCATTAGAAGCAATGCGCGGATCAGTTGTCATCACTCCATCTACATCAGTGCAAATCCACAACTCTGATGCCTCTAATGCCACAGCTATAATTCCAGCACTATAATCACTACCTCCACGTCCAAGTGTTGTAATAGCTCCCGCATCTGTAGATCCAATAAACCCAGTAACAATTGGCACTATTTGCTGTTCTAACATTGGTAACAAATGCGTACGTGACATTTCTCGTGTGGTATCCATGTCAGGATTAGCCGCCTGAAAATATGAGTCTGTTCGAATCAACTTGCTTGAAAGTACAGATGTAGCATCACATTGCAATTCCCGCAAGCTTGCCGCAAGTATGTTTACCGAGATGCGTTCTCCAAGCGAGCTCACTGCATCAAGCGCACGCGGAGATGCCTCTCCAAGAACATAGATAGCATGACAAAGAGAAGAAAACTCTTGGATATGCGTATTTAAACGATTTTCTACAAAATTCTTCTCTTTATCAGATTTCAATAATTCTTTTATGATCCTACGATGTTTTTCATCCAGTTCATGTGCTACTTCATAAGCACCCTTCTCATTCCCTGATGATGCCAATTTAGCACCGGAAAGAAGTAAATCAGTCACTCCACTAACTGCTGAGATCACAACCACTAGTTGGGACCACTTCTGTCGAGCAACCTGTATTTGCGAAATAGTCTGTTGCATTGCTTCTGCACTTCCAACAGAGGTTCCGCCAAATTTAATTACCAGTATCTTATGCATATTGTTGTCATAATAAACAAAAAAAAACGCGGACCTGTGTCAGCTCCGCGTCGGACAGTCTACCAACGGACAAGCTACACTATGCTCTAGATAAAACCCACATAGTTTTAAAACACAAATTGGTACTACTATATTTAATAAGCGCAACTATCATATAACCAACCCACATCGAACTCTATGTCCCATATTTCCATAATATCGTATCATAATGGCAACTTGCAGTCAAAGATAAAGTGAACAACAATCAGACACAGCCTACGGACCAAGCCTCTACCTGATGAATGGGAACATAACCTTGCCTTGCAAGATCAGGAGACGGAATCGACGCTTCATCTGGCTTATCAGATAGTCCAAACAAGATTGCTCCTCGTTCTTTCCAAACAAGCGCTATGTCACGCACCTCTTCTGTAACAACAATTTCGCTTGACAATATTTCTTCAGCAGAAGCAGCATGTGTTGATTTACCCATGTACTCAATTGTAGACAAATACTCATTACGTCGAAATGATTTAAACGGAGTTGGATCACCTGTCTGCACTCTGGTATATATATCCGAATGTATATTTTCTAGATTTGGCATAAGATCATTTTTGTGGTCCTCAATTGTTTCTATGAACTGCTGAAAAGATTGCAAAGTTCCTGACTTAATATCATTTTCTAATTGGTGTTTAGACACTAGACCAGAACAAACTATTAGACAAATGTAAGCAAGATAATCTTGGTTATCAGAGGTAAATGAGTGAAATTTATCACTATTAAAATATTCGTAAATATCACTAAAGACTTTTTTATCAAAAGATTGGCCAAGCATCCGTTTTACAGTATTATGTACAGCCTGAATTCGAACCTCATCTATCACATGAGAGTTACGACCACGTGCACCCAAAACTGTTTTATCTAGATCAATTACAACTGCGGTGCCTGAACCAATTGGCATATTGCATCCAAAACAGTAGCGATCAAAATCGGATAGAGATGACCAACGATTGGCTAAATATAATTCTTGCCCAGTATCAGTCATTTCTTTATCAATCCTGACTAGCTCATCCATGTTTTCCGACCCAATAAATGCCTTGCCTGACCAACCACTCACCTGGCAGATATTTTCAAATGCTTTTACATCATTTAACAATGTATCTCCTACAAGAACCAGATTCTCAATCTCAATACTGGGCGCATCTAAATTCTGTATATGTTTCAATAATTTCACTATCACACGAGCATAATCTACGTTGCTTTTGCGTGGTATATATCCTGACGCCAAACCTATATCCTTACCTAGAACATCCAGCTCGGGCAATGCAGTATCCAAAGGAGATAAGTTACGAAAAACTATGCGGTCCTGTAGAATTTCACTAATCGTAGTACGCCCAAACACTTTCATCTGGAATGATTTAGTTTTCTTTCAATAGCATCACTGACTACTGTTGCATCCGCTGGCAAATTCATTGCAGTATTAGCATGCAAGCTCTTCACATGCTCTATAGTTTCACTATGATAACTCTTTTTGGAACCCGTAAATTTCAGACCATTAGCAGTACTGATGACAACCACCTTCTGATCACTTTTTATGCTACCTTTCCTTACCAATTTTGTTAATACAGCTAATGCCACTGCGGTGTGAGGACATGTATATAGCCCAGTCAAATCCGCTAATGCACCTGCATTCGCCAATTCGTGCTCACTTGCCTCTTCAACAATTCCATCTGTTTTTTTGATAGCTTTTACAGCTTTCTCATAGCTAACAGGATCACCAATCTGTATTGCTGATGCAATTGTAGACTTGGCAGTCATACTTACCTTTTCAATAAATCCATTTTGGTAACTCATATAAAAGGGGTTAGCATTGGCTGCCTGAGCTCCAACCAACCTTGGCATCCGGCTTATTATTCCTATAGCATTTAATAGATGTAATCCTTTGTATAGAGCAGTAATGTTACCTAAATTACCAACAGGAACTATTATCCAGTCAGGTGGCTCCCATTTGAACTGCCTTACAATCTCAATTGCAACACTTTTTTGACCTTCAACACGCAAGCTATTGATTGAGTTTGCTAAGTATATACTGTTGTCCTCTGTAACTTTCCGTACAATTTCCATGCAACCATCAAAATCTGTATCTAAAGCCAGTACCTGTGCTCCATTAGCAATGGGTTGTATCAATTGAGCACTGGTAATTTTGTCTCTAGGCAGAAAAACAATTGCGGGAATTCCGGCAGCAGCAGCATATGCGGCCAACGATGCGCTTGTGTCCCCTGTAGACGCACAAGCTATAGCACGCACTGGGTTATTATGTTGCATCATCTGTTTCACCACACTGACCAGTACTGTCATACCCAGATCCTTAAAACTGCCAGTGTGACTATTTCCACAAAGCTTGACCCAAAGATTTTTTACGCCGAGTTTCTCACCAAGTCTCTCTGCAAAGAACAAATTGCTATGACCTTCATGCATACTGACTATATTGTCATCATGAAGATCCGGTGCTATCCATTCGCGCATACACCATACACCACTACTATATGGCCACTTCATGCCCGCAACACGGATATCTATTTCACTCTTCCAGTATTCCGGCCTTTTTTTACTGATGCTCTCGAGATCATGACGTACTTCTAGCAAACTGCCACATTTGGGACAAACATAGATGATTTGATACAAGGAATGTTTCCCCGAACATCCATTGATACAGGCAAAATAAGCAGAATATTCCATAAAATTTACATAGTTTAATTTAAAATTGCGTACGCGGACTTTTAATACTATGCGGAATCACAATATCCAATCAAATTGTACCACTACAAGTACAAATTCAGTGAAAGCGTAATTATGTAATAAACACTACAAACGCTCAGGTTACCCTCATATTAATTGATAGATCATATCGAACAACTATCCAAACTTTCCTGTCAAAGTAAAATATCGTGGTATATTTTTGGAGTTGAATATTTTTTACTTTCACATAACAATATGTCAGTCAATAACACAAAATACATGTATGTATATAGTAACATTCCAGAAATCTCAGATTTTCGACCCATCCATCTTGCAGTTACTCAACATGGTGTAGCAATGCTGCGATATGGCATAACACAAGATTCCTTTATAACAATTCTAAAAGATAAATTTAGCGATAGCCAGATAAGTATTAATCCAGGCACGCATGTTGTCATCGAACAAATAGATGAATATCTCCAAGAATCACGAAAACAATTCTTATATGACCTAGATTTACGAAACTGCTCTAAATTTCAAAAATCGGTACTAAATGAGGTCTTAAATATACCATATGGTCAAACAACAACATACCAATCGATTGGTCAATCTATTGGCAATCCCAAAGCATCTCGTGCAATAGGTGCAGCGTTGGCCAACAACCCATTACCAATAATTGTGCCCTGTCATCGTGTTATACACACAAATGGTAATATAGGCGGATATCTAGGATCTCCACATGGGAATAAAAAGATTTACCTCTTACGACTAGAGAGAAATCACTCGAATGTATAACAGTTCATTAGCAATTAGAAAACTTTATATTGAAACAAATTACGAACAATTATGCACCAAGTACGTTTTGTGCATGGAATAATGGTGATTCGGCTTTGAACTTTCTATTATTCTTCGTCAGAAGTGACAATAAAATCGCTATGAGTCTTTTCTACCAGATTATTACCATTGTAAGCTGACACTAAAGCATAATACTCAGAGGACGAAGCTCTCACAATATAGTTATCACCAGACTGCGACCCTACTGTAAAACTATGTTCCTGCAGTTCACCTTCGTTATTAGTGGATACACTGAGGACCGCCTGAGGATCATTCAATCCATATGAATCATTGAAAGTGTTTCCAAGTGGAGATACCATCCGTATGGAACTTACTTGTACTAGAAACGTGTCCATACTACTCTGGTCAAATATTTCGCCTTCCTTGAGACCATCATATAACCACTTACCATTCGTTCGTTCAAGTACAAATCTCCCGCTATTATTATTCAATTCTATAGACTCAATGCTTTCCTTATCCAGAGCAAAATATTGGGTATCTATATACCTCGACGGTGTTGTATTAGCATCCCATGCCGTCAAAGTCGAAGTGAGATACACTTCATCTGCGCTCATTAGCCTGAAATGCATAGCTCCAGTTCCAGCACTATTTCCTAAAAGCAAGGTATTTATAGTATCATCTGCCCATACAATATCAATTTTCCTCTTATACTTCTCCGAACTGACCTCTAGTCTTATATGACTGTTATCCGTGGTAGCAACTATCCTATCGGTTTTGAGTGCCAAAAGTTTTGTGATCAATGGATCAACTTTTTCAACACTAACGGGAAAATTGTCGGCATCTGACATTGCCCAATCATCGCCTTGCTTAGCTAGATTCATTCTTTCACCGTCAACATTAACAAGTTGCAATTCTATAATATCTTCAGTTGTACGATCAGAAAACAGAAGCTCCCCTGCTTCTTTAGATCCTGCAGGCCAAAACACTACTAGGACCAACAACAACTGACCAAGCGCCAAACTAGTCAGCCATTGCAATTTTCTATCCTTGATACCTATAGAAAAATAGTTTAACAAAATATCACCCATTGTCTCCAACATCAAGCAATTTCATTGGAATTTCTTTCTTCTGACGAGTACGCCAGGCCCAGCTTAACCACAGCAGACCCAGAAACGCCACAACATAATTTATAGTTTCCCAAATGACCTGTTGTCGTTCTGATAATGGAGCTAATGGCCTGGAGCTCATACCTCCTGATCGTATACTAAGCAAATCCTGATCTTCAACTGACCAATCAGCGACATTCTGAGCAAACTGCAGGCTATTGACATATCGTTCTCCAGACATACTTGCAGATAGTTCAAGAACAGTATCATTCAGAAATTCCGCACTCGAAATAACTACTAGCCTAGAATCTGGGGCTGACGATTCTAAAACACCCACTGCGTCAGGATTGATAATGTCACCAGTATTGTCATCAATTTTCTCTAAGGGCGATTGTTTGTCTGCATAATAGCTGACAAATTCACCCACTACAGATATGCCTGTGATATACGGTTTACGATCAGACCCTACAGGAAAACCAAATTCTGGATATTGATCTTTGTCAGGCTGAATATTAGTATCAGTTGACACCCATGATTCTGGACTCGATTCTAAAAGTACTGTAGTATCATGCTTTTCATCATCTAAGTCTTCAATTTCGATCGGCGATGCCCAATTTAATGTCAACGCCGGCAAACTCGCAAGAATTGGACTCTCACTGTTCATACCATTCGATCTAATGTCAACAAAAAAAGGATAATCTATAGCTTGTATCTCACGTATTTGGACGCCAGATATATCCCTTATAACAGGAACCGGAAATGGCTCATTCTGTGGATCCAAAATTAACTTCTCAAGTATGTCAACTCCATAACTTGCAAGCGCATCTTTTAGACCATTTTGCACTTCTTTTAGACCAAGACCACCAGTGTATGGATCAGGAAGCATAACGAAATTACCAGCAGATACTACTAGAGAACCTCCTCTCATAAGATACTGGTCTATAGCGTAGATTTCAACATCACTCATGTCCTGAGGAGCTATGACCACTAACAAATCAACATCCGCAGGAACAAAACCTTCTGTAAGTTCAAGTTTCCTTACCGTATAGTTTTCACTAAGCACTTGAGAGACCATGCTGTACTCTTTCAAGGAAGGCATCTGCTGCCCGAAACCTGCCTGCTGCGCAATATCTGGCGGAGTCCATATACCAATGACTTTTAGAAAACCAGTACTCGAACGTTTCAAAGATGCCTCTAATGCTGTCCGCACACTGGCCTCGCTAAAATCACCACTAGGATAAAGTAATTCTGCTTCGTCACCAACCTCAACCACCATATGCAGATAATACTCATCAGGCGAGAAAAACGATACTGGTATGCCTTGCAAACCATACTGTTCATATAGGTTCTGTCGATATTGAGGGTCTTTATTAGCTTCTACATCTACCAATTCGAAGTCAAATTTGCCTGGAGATATAGACTCAAGATCATCAGCCACCGTACGAACAGCATCTATTGCTCCACTCAGCCCTTCAGGTAATATGTTAGGTGTTACAAAAAGTGTTAATTTAGCAGACTCATCTAGACTTGCTAACAAGGATTCTATACTTTGAAAACCATAAACAGCCTTTTTAATAGAGCGAGTCAAATCATACTCCAAATTCCTAAATCTTACATCGACTTGGCCAGTACGATTACCTTCAACTTCAATTAAGTCCTGAAAATTTAGTACCATATGCTGATCACCATATCTGATCAGAATATCGAAGTAAGAGTTAACAACTGATGCCCCATATCGGTCAGCTGCCTGCAAAGGCGTAGGTCTTATACCATAGGTCTGATTAGCTTCAGCTTCTTTTTCAGGATCTTGTATAGGATCTACAATTTCCACAATCACATTACCACTCGAGGAAACTGCATACTCCTGAAGCATATCGCGCAATCGTGGAACTAGAGGTGCAAGCATAGGATGAGTTTTTTCGCTGAAATATCCACGAATCAGTAGTGGTTCAGTAGTAGCATCCAATATGTCTCTAGTCGCATTTGACAAACTGTACTCATTACCTTCTGTAAGGTCTACTCGTATTCCTCTCAACGGATATAACCACACGTTAAGAAGAATCAAATTCACAACAATCATTGCAACTATCAGTGCATGTCTTGCTCTTGTAAAAAACGTGTTCTCTCCTGTACTCCAGCCGGCTCGTTCAAGCTGCAGAACATTCAAGGAGATAAATATGCCAGTGAGAGAAAGATAATACGCTAAGTCCCGTAAATCTATAACACCGCGTTCGATGCTTTCAAACCTAGCACCAGAACCCAAAGCTCTTAATATGTCAGATACATTCCCGCCAAAGAAATCTGTCAGACCACGAGAACCTATGATGTAAAAGGTACTTATTACTATCACAGTCATTATTAATGCAACCAATTGATTGTCGGTACGAGAAGACACATACAAACCAATAGCTGCATATGCTGATGTCAGCAGCACGGTGGCTAAGTACCCTCCGACTACTGGTCCCCAATCTAAATCTCCCAGCAACCAGACTGTTATTGGCAAGAAAACCGTTAATCCAAGAGCCACACAAACCAAAGCCATAACAGCAACAAACTTTCCGGCAACTAGATTGACTGAGTTTACAGGTAATGTCAACAGTATTTCCATCGTCCCAGATCTTTGTTCTTCACTCCACTGACGCATTGTCAAAGCCGCAACCAGGAAAATCATTAAGACAGGCATCCAGTTAAACAAAGGACGAACATCAGCAATACCACGAGAAAAAAATGTGTCCACCCAGAAGAATGTAAATAATGTCGAGGTGAGAAACACACCTACGAATATTAATGCCATAGGTGAGCCAAAATATCCGCCCAATTCTTTCCGAGTTATAGTCAAAATTTGTTTCATATCAATTACATCCAAATCCTATGCTATTGTCACCAGATCATTAAATACTGTTTCTAGTGTACGAACATCCCTACGCAACTCTCTCACGGGCCATTTTTCGCTACGAGCAAGATCGTAAATCGCGGGGCACAAGTCAACTCCAGTTTCCCCAACAATTTCACAAGAGTAATTTCCGTCGCTCGTAAGCTCACACTTCACTTGTTTTACCCCATCAAGTTGATTGAGCATGCTATCTATATTAGGAACCGCGTTCTCGATGATTAACGTAGCATCTGAAGTCTGAGCAATGTCATCTAAGCGAGAATCAGCTTTTACCTCACCATTGACAAGTATGATTACCCGATCACAGACAGCCTCTACCTCAGACAAAATATGAGATGAAAACAGAATAGTACTATTTGCGGACAGATCCTTAATAAGATTACGGATCTCTACAATCTGAGTGGGGTCCAATCCTATTGTAGGTTCATCCAATATGAGCAACCGTGGTTTATGCAAGATTGCCTGCGCTAAACCTACGCGCTGCCGTAATCCTTTACTAAGTTGACCGATCGGCTGAGTAAGACGTTGCTCAAGCCCAGTAGCAATAATCGCATCTGAAAGTTTCTCAACAATTAGCTCTTCGGGAACATTCCGTAGTTCAGCAATCATTCGCAAATATGCCTGCACTGACATTTCAGGATATAAAGGTGTATTTTCTGGCAAATATCCTATACGCGCTTGTGCTTCAATTGGAGCATCAAGGACATTGATTCCATCAACATGCACAGATCCTTCATCAGGATGTAGATATCCCGTTAGACACTTAATAGCAGTTGATTTACCTGCACCATTTGGGCCGAGCAAACCAACGATCTCCCCTTGCTCTACCTGGAAACTCATTCCACGGAGCGCCTGTATTTCACCGTACCTTTTAGTCAAACCTTCAACAAATATCACTTTAATAAAATCCTATAAATTAACATGCCACGCGAAATTCTACTTCATAACATTTATGTTTTCAAGTACCAAATTTGTATTCCTTGAATAACTCGACGACAGACTGCTTGATCCACAATGTAATACCATCACTTTCATAAGACAAGCATAGCATCACCAAAGCTGTAAAATCTGTACCCCTCTTGAATCGCGTCCGCATATATATCAAGAAGAGTTTGTATACCTTGTTCTTCCATAAATGCTCCCATCATCATCAACAAGGTAGATTTGGGTAAATGGAAATTGGTTAATAGCGAGTCCACCACACTAAAACTATATCCTGGGTATATAAACAAATCAGTATAACCGTCAAACGACTTCATGTGTCCTGAAGATGATTTGGCTGATGCTGTTTCTAACACTCGTACAGTAGTAGTACCTACTGCTACTATACGTCCTCCAGCAGCACGTGCACTATTAATTGTATTAATGACTTCACCATCTATCCTACACCACTCCGAATGTATAGCATGTCTATCGATTTGCTCTACCCGCACCGGCATAAAGGTGTCTAATCCAACATGCAATGTGACAGTTAACACCTTAACACCAATACCAGTGATCGATTCAAGCAATTCTCTAGTGAAATGTAATCCTGCGGTCGGTGCCGCGACAGAACCATTTTCCACCGCATAAACCGTCTGATATCTCTCACTGTCACCTAGGGTTTCCCTAATGTATGGCGGCAGCGGTATTTGTCCAATCTCATTCAGTACAGGTTCAACCTCATGTGAAAATCTAACTACACAGCTACCATTTTCATCTCGCCTTAGAATTTGACATTTTAGTTCAAATTCTTCAAATTCAATAACAGTACCGCTTTTTATTCCAGTGCCTTTAACAAGAGAACGCCATATTGTTCCTTCAATATTATGTAAGAGAAGTAATTCAATCTTAGCACCAGTTATCTTATGACCCAACAATCTTGCATGCACTACTCGTGTGTCATTTAGCACCAATACATCGTTACTGTGCAAATAATTACCAATGTCATATATGTGCCTATGCGCAATTGTTTGAGTATCACGATCGTACACAAGCAATCTAGCATGATCTCGCCGCTCTATAGGTTTCTGAGCTATATGTTTTGGGTCAAGTTTATAGTCAAAATTTCCGATGTGAAGTCTATTTCGATGTTTCATTGATGCAATATATGTGTCAAATTCAGCCTGTCATATTCTCTACTCCAAAACACAAGCGGATTATATTTAGACTTACAGCAAAGATTTCTGAATTTTTTCAGGATATGTTAATCCAAGATGGTCATAAGCAGCTCTGGCTGCTATGCGCCCTCGGGATGTTCTCTCAAGGAAACCCAACTGTAAAAGATATGGTTCGTATACATCCATTATTGTGTCAGATTCCTCACTTATTGAAGCAGCAATTGTTTCAAGACCCACCGGTCCTCCAGAAAACTTCTCAATAATTGCTGTTAACATACGTCTATCGATTTCGTCCAAACCTATTTCATCTACATCTAAAAGGCCCAGTGCATCATTAGCAACACTTCCGGTAATGACTCCATCAGCTCGCACTTGAGCATAATCACGTACCCTCCTTAATAAGCGAAGAGCTACTCTTGGAGTCGCCCGTGCACGTCTCGCAATTTGACTTATACCGTCTACATCCACTTCCACTTTCAACAATTCCGCAGCCCTTAATACAATAGCTTCCATTGACTCAATATCATAGTAATCCAGCCTAAACAGCGCGCCAAACCTAGCACGCAAAGGAGCTGTCATAAGAGCTAGCCTGGTAGTAGCGCCGATTACTGTAAAATGAGGGAGTTTCAATCTTATACTTCGAGCACTAGGTCCTTTGCCAATTACTATATCAAGCGCAAAATCTTCCATAGCTGGATACAATACTTCTTCCAGCACTCGTCCTAAACGATGTATCTCATCCACAAAAAGTACATCTCCAGCTCGCAAATTAGTTAAAATTGCTGCCAAATCACCCTGTCTTTCTATAGCTGGTCCGGCCGTAACTTTTATATTTACGTTCATCTCATTTGATACTACATGCGCAAGTGTAGTTTTACCAAGTCCGGGAGGTCCATAAAATAAAATATGGTCGACAGATTCTTCTCGCTTCCTGGCAGCCTCTATTAATATTTGTAGGTTGTCCTTAACTCGAGTCTGGCCAATCATCTCTGACAATCGTTCTGGTCGTAGAGACAATTCAGGACTATCTTCTTGTTTTTCTTTACCCGCTATTACCCTATTGTCATTTTCAGCCATATGAGAATTATAGTCGGGATATATATACTAAGCAAAGCAATATATCTCGCTATATTATTTGCTGCCAACCGATATTCAGTTTACAATCAAAAAAATGCAAAAGGTGGCACCATGAATAAAGTTGTTGCTAGCGACCATCCATTAGTAGCTCATAGTCTCACACGATTACGCAATCTTGATACAACCCCACAAGAATTCCGCAAACACGTTCACCATATTAGTGGATTATTGGCCTATGAAGCTACCTCTCATCTAGCCACAAACTCTATTGAAATAAATACACCGATGGGAAATACTAGCGGTCTAGAAGTTACAGAACAAGTATCTTTAGTCCCGGTACTTAGGGCTGGATTGGGTATGGTCGATGGAATACTGGCGCTTATACCCACAGCCTCCGTCTGGCACATAGGACTCAAGCGAGATGAAGAAACTCTAGAGCCAGTACAATACTACACAAACCCACCAAATGACACCAGTAAACGAACTTGTTTGTTATTAGACCCTATGCTGGCTACAGGAGGTACAGCATCTGAAGCCTGCAGCCTGATAAAATCCTGGGGTGCAGATCATATAATTTATATAGGAATATTAGCTGCTCCAGAAGGGATTCAACGCTTGCAGTCTGAACATTCAGACGTACCTATATATGTTGGAGCTATAGATTCACACCTAAATGATGTAGGATTTATTGTTCCAGGGCTCGGAGATGCTGGAGATAGACAATTCGGAACCTAGACACTACTACAATTAAATGTCTGTAACGCTATTAGTATTGTGTACTTCAACCACCGTGACTATGCTCGGATGCTTGATTGCATCCCGAATTGGATCACAAGTGAATGCATTAGTAGACAATCCACGAACGCGTCATCATCACAAACAAGGATTGCCCCGAGTGGGAGGAATTGCTCTATTTGTTGGCTTTGCCGTAGCAAGTATACTGGCATATACTCAATCTACTCCAGATAATCCAGATGATATCCGACGAATCATGGGTGTGATAATTGGATGCACTTTGTTATTACCAATAGGTTTGATCGATGATTTAAAAGAATTAGGTTGGATCCCTCAATTGCTAGGCCAATTTCTTGTGTCGATAATTGCCGTTTTTACAACCGTGTTTATAGAACGCTTTACTAATCCCCTGACAGGGAATATCGTCGAACTTAATGTCATACCCATTCTAGGGCCAGTACTAACGATCATGTTTACATTATTTTGGATAGTAGGTATGATGAACACAGTAAACTGGCTTGATGGACTTGATGGACTAGCAGCTGGTGTAGGTGCCATAGCATCTTTACTTTTCGCAATACACATGTACAGACTCGGACAAGAGCATGTATCACTATATGCTCTAGCAATGGCAGGCGCATGCCTAGGAGTGTTACCTTTCAACTTTAGCCCTGCTCGCCTGTTTTTGGGAAGTACAGGTGCTATGATACTAGGCTATGGTCTAGCAACACTATCTATACTGGCACCTGCCCGAGTAGCAACAGCATTGCTAGTAATGGCGGTACCAATAGCTGACACTGCTTGGCAAATATATGATCGTTATAGGAGAGGCAAATCAATATTTAAAGGAGATAGAGGACATTTACATTTTAGGCTAATTGATAAGGGTTATCCACAGATACGTATTGTCATAGGATATTGGCTAGCGTGCGGAATTTTCGGAGCTATTTCTATATTTGTGACATCACAATTAGTTAAGTTTGTCGTCTTACTGGCACTCATCAGCCTAACTATATCGTACATAGCACGCCTATCGCGCGAAAACCCTATTTGATAGACATTTTCAGGCGATTACCAGGAACAAATTGCCAGAGAAGCCACTCAATTGCGTATAACACTGGGATGACCACAATATCTACACCTATAGTAACAGTAAAAGCAGTGGCAATTACTCGAACAGCATCGATAATCATATTGGATAGAGCCGTTTGTATTGTTGCCGGCATTCCCACATAGTAAAGTGCTAACCCCAAGACAACTATCAAAATCCCTAAGGTAGGCCATGCTCGCCTATCACTGGAACTAGGCATCATTGTGTTACTTAACGCAAATAGCACATATCCCCATATAAATAAATCAGCCGATCTAAAAACATGCAATACGTTAAGAAATCCATTTATCAAATCGCCACGCAACAAAGCTGCTCCAACATTATCTAAATCAAGCAATTTAAGACCAATAGCGGCAACCGCTGCACATCCAAATATTAAGGGCGCTACCCCTATCAAACTCTCGCGTACAAAATCTACTTTTTTTGTATGTACATAACCCAGGCGCAATGATCCATCATTCTGTCTTTTAGGCCATACAGAAAAACCCATTGTAGGTACGCCTAGTAGACGAGCCATCACTAAGTGACTCATTTCATGCAATACAACTCCCGGTAAAAACACAATCTGATTGATTAGTATTGCCATCCCAGTATGCCTAGTTAACAACAAAAATACTGTCTGGGTATGACGTGATATCCAATTCTGCAAAACCAACAAAACTGGCGCAGTTATAATCAGCCACAACCACAATTCCATGTGTGTATTAGTCACTTATAAATGTCTATCAACCGACCGCAAAATATCTGAAAATTCTTCCACTGATAGGCTAGCACCACCAATCAGGACACCATCAATATCACGTTGTGCCACAAATTCACTAACATTATTCCTGTCTATGCTACCTCCATACTGAATCCGAATTGATTTAGACACTTCATGTCCATAAATCTTTTCCAAAGTACCTCTTATGTATTCAGTACAGATTTGGTTTGCTGCAGCAGGGGTAGAGGCACGACCTGTCCCAATTGCCCAAATTGGTTCATAAGCCACCACAGTCTGTAATGCGTCTGCATGCAATATTCCGTGGTAAGCAGACCGAACTTGATCCTCTACCACATCTTTGGTATTCCCTGCACTATTTTCAACAAGACTTTCACCTACACAAATTATTACCTTCAGTCCATGGCAAAGTCCCGCCTTGACTTTTTTGTTCACTATAGCATCTGTTTCGATAAAATACTGTCTTCTTTCAGAGTGGCCTACGATAACATAATCGCACCAACCAGATAACATCTGAGATGATACTTCCCCGGTAAAGGGGCCGTCATTTGGCTCCCAAAAAATATTTTGGGCACCCAAACAAATACCAGTGCCTTCAATTACACCACCCACCTCAGTCAATGAAACTAATGGTGGGCAAATCACTACATCTATTGCCGAACTAATATGACAAGCATTTACTAAATTGTGGGCAAGTTGTGCCCCATCGGAAGGACCCATGAACATCTTCCAGTTCCCAACAACAATAGGCTTACGTTTGGTCATATCAACTCAATACACTAATTCATTACATTTGATCTAGAACTTCAACAGCTGGAAGTATATTACCACTAAGGAACTCTAGAGCTGCTCCACCACCAGTGGAAACATGAGAGATACGGCTAGCATACCCTGATTGATGCACTGCAGATGCCGAATCACCACCTCCAACAATACTTACTGCCTCACTATAAGCTACACTACGTGCTATATCGTTAGTGCCACAAGCAAAATCGGAAATTTCGAACGCGCCCATCGGACCATTCCACAGTATCATTTTTGCGTCAGAAATATATTTTTCAAACAGTTTCACAGTTTCTGGTCCTACATCAACAATTCGGTATCCCACATCAACACCGTGTTCTACTGTTATACAACGCTTTTTTGCACCTACCTTCATATCATCAGCAACAATTACATCCTTAGGAAGGATCAATTTATCGCCTGCACGTTCAAGCAATTGAGCAGCTATACCAATAGCACCATTTTCGACAAGAGACTCTGACACTTCAATACCTGAAGCCTTCATAAATGTATTAGCCATTGCGCCACCCACAAGAACACAATCGGCCTGTTCGATCAATCTTTCTACGACTACAATCTTGTCCAATATCTTGGCGCCCCCAAGTATAACGACAAATGGGTATTCGGGATTAGTCACAACTCGTTCTAAATACTGCAATTCTTTACTCAATAACAAGCCCGCGACAGATGGTAAATAGCGAGCCACACCTACTGTGGAAGCGTGACTACGATGAGCAACTCCAAATGCGTCATTAACGAATATATCTGCAAGATCAGCCAAACTCTTAGCCATACTAGATTCATTATTAGTTTCTCCCGACCAAAATCTAGTATTCTCTAACATAAGTAGTTCTTTTCGCTTCATACAACTGATCAAGTCAGTTACATTATCACCATAGCAATCCTGGGTAAACTTTACGTTTCGATTGTTGAGATAACTCCTCAACACAGGCAGTATTGTCTCCATTGACAAAGATTTAACTCGATTGCCATTGGGACGCCCTAAGTGTGAGCAGATAATAACAATTGCAGACTCCTTAAGTAGATAATTTAGAGTAGGAATAGAAGCTAATATACGAGTGTCATCGACAACTTCACCCAACGAATTAATAGGAACATTGTAATCCACTCTTAGAAGTACACGTTTGCCATTCAAATCTACATCATAGACTGACTTGTGTTTCATTAATCAAAGGGTTTGTGCTACCATTGCAGTCAGATCAGCTGTCCGGCTTGCATATCCCCATTCATTATCATACCAAGCCACAATCTTCACAATCCGTTCACCCATCACTATAGTACTTTGAGCGTCAATAATTGAAGACCGTGCATCCCCTCTGTAATCTGACGACACTAACGGTTCCTCGCTATATCCTAAGAAACCTTTCATTGGACCAGTATCGGCAGCTTCCTTGAATTTTTGATTCAATTCATCAACAGTTACATTCTGGTCTACTAAAGCGGTAAAGTCAACAATAGAAACTGTCGAGGTAGGCACACGGAGAGCATAACCATCAAATTTACCTGAAAGCTCCGGAATCACTAGTGACACTGCACGTGCTGCTCCAGTAGTAGTGGGAATGATATTTTGAGCTGCAGCTCTAGCTCGTCTCAAATCCTTGTGAGGCGCATCTATAGTGTTTTGGTCATTAGTGTAAGAATGAATGGTAGTCATTACTCCATACACTATTCCAAACTCATCATTTACAACCTTAGCCGGTAATGCCAAACAGTTGGTTGTACAGGATGCATTTGAAATAACGTGATGAAGTTTTGGGTTATATTGATCACTATTTACTCCAAGTACAATTGTCAAATCTTCATTCTTAGCCGGAGCCGAAATAATCACCTTCTTGGCTCCTCCTTGAGCGATATGAACATTGGCACCGACAATTCCTTTATCAGAGTCTCCTATGGCATTCACAAATTTACCCGTAGATTCAATTACGATATCTACACCCACACTTGCCCAAGGAATATTATCAGGATTAACCTCGTTGAATACACTCAATTTGTTGCCATCAATTACCAATGTATTGTCATCTACATCTACAGACCCCTTATAGGTACCATAGGTGGAGTCGTATCGAAATAAATGAGCACTAGTATTAATATCTGCCAAATCATTAATAGCAACAACTTCAAGCTCACTATCATAATTCTGCTTTACAATTCTAAATAAGTTCCTACCGATCCGACCAAACCCATTTATTCCAACTTTCTTTCTCGTCATAATTACTACCTCCTACAATAACAATATTTTATCCATCAATCAAATTTATAATACCGCCATAACTGCTCTGTCTTTTAATAAACCCATCAATGCTACGGCCAATTTTTTTGAATCATGTCTCCAAGGACGAGTTTCATCAACAAGATCACGGGCTATAATCTCCCAACCGTCAATTAAATCGGTACTAGCTTTCACCCAAGCCATATCAGGCAATAATTTCCCTACGTATCTATTATTAGATAATACTAGCGTAAAACTTTCATCTGCATACTGATTGATAACCTGAGTATGCATCGACAAGGAAAATTTTTCCGTTTCTCCTATCTGGGTTGCCAGATTAGAAACATACACTTTCAAACCTCGACTATTCTCTACTGCAGATGCAATATCTCCAACCAAAAGGTTAGGGATTACACTAGTGTACAAACTTCCAGGCCCTAATACAATTAATTCCGCACTCAATATCGCCTTCAACGCCTGAGGGTGCGCCGACACATCCGAAGGGTGGAGTTGAATACGTTCGATCGCCCCAATCTCTCGCGGTATAGACGATTCGCCCTCAACACGATGTACAATACCTCCAACCTGTTTGCGAATATCTGCCATCAATGTCACATCCTCAAGTGTAGACGGCAATACTTTACCTCCAATCGCCAGTACTTGTCCGGATACTGCCAAGGCACGTTCAAACGAGCCAGTTACCTCACTCATAGCAGTAATAAACAAATTGCCAAATGAATGCCCATTAACTCCTTCACCATCACCAAATCTATACTTAAACAATTGTGTCAGCAACGCCTCGTCATCCGCAAGCGCTACTATGCAATTTCTAAGATCACCAGGCGGCAGAATGCCCAAATCCTTCCTCAGCTTCCCAGATGAACCACCGTCATCAGCCATAGTCACGATGGCAGTTATATTGGACGTATAATCTTTCAAACCCCGCAGCATCGTAGACATCCCAGTTCCTCCGCCCATGACTACTATTCTTGGCCCTCTATTTTTTCGTCGTCGCTCTGCTACAACAGAAGCAACCGAACGCCCAGAAGGTGCAAATGGAGCGATAATTTCCCTATTTACCCTCACTAGTGCATAAAATATGACGATTGTTCCCAATAAAACCAGCAAGGTCACTGTAGCCCAAATTGACCCTACCCCTAAATATCCGTTTGATTTCATTAGAAAAGTATAATAATAACGAACTATAACAATCGCTATTGCAACCGAGAGAAACAATACACCACAACCAAGCAGCACACACCATCTCTTAATCCCAACCCCTGGTTTAAGCCAATATATTATTTTGCTAACCATTTTATTTGACATATATATCATTAAAGACAATTATCTAACAATAAAATCTTTACACAAAATAAACCCTAAGATATAATTCACGCATTCGGGGCGTGGCGCAGCCCGGCTAGCGCGCACCGTTCGGGTCGGTGAGGTCGGAGGTTCAAATCCTCTCGCCCCGACAGTACATGGCACAATGATTTACTGCTATTAGCCATACTATTATTCTTATAGTAGATGTGAATGTTCCACTTAATTGAAGGCAATACCAGCAAACCAAAAGGGGGTCGAGAAAAAGCAGTCCCGGCCCTAATTGCTACGTTGTGACAACCCTAGCGCTTTGTATACGTAGGTGCCTTACGTGCTCGCTTTAGACCAGGCTTCTTTCTTTCTTTTACACGAGCATCTCTAGTCAACAAACCAGCTCCACGGAGTCTCGAGCGAGTCTCTGGATCCAATTTTAACACTGCCCGAGCTACCGCATGAGCCGTAGCATCAACCTGACCCGTGACACCACCACCTTTCACATGTACTGATATATCGACACTATCTGATAGTTCAGTCAACAAAGTTGGCAATCGCACTTTTTCAACATCGCCCACACGTGGGAAATAATTGTCGACATTTTTATCGTTAACTATAAACTCCCCTGCTCCACCCACAAAAACACGGGCACGTGCCGTACTTTGCTTTCTCCGTCCCACAGCTTCATGATATATATTTTCACTCATAGCGTTATACCTTTCTCTCAATAATCATAGACGCGCGGCTGCTGTGCCTGATGTGGATGATCATCACCACCGTACACTTTAAGTTTAGCCAACATTTTTCTACCCAACTTAGTTTTTGGCAACATACCTTTAACTGCATAACGAATAACCCGATCAGGATGTTTGTCCAACATTGTTCTAAGAGGTATCTCAACTAATCCGCCAGGATAACCTGTATGCCTCCTGTACATCTTATCATCTAACCGATTACCGGTCACTACTATCTTAGATGCATTAATAACAACAACAAAATCACCCATGTCAATGTTGGTGGCATAGTTGACCTTGTGTTTGCCTCTCAAAAGACTAGCAATAACTGTCGCTAATCTTCCAAGCGTTTGACCAGCAGCATCAATCACTAACCATTCTCGATTTACATCAGCCGCTTTAGTTACATATGTATTCACCAGATCAATACTCCTCAAAACTCTATATTTATTAATGTCAATCCTTGTGGAGGAGCCAAAGGACCACCTTTATTTCTATCCTTCGCATGAAGCACTTCTTCCACAACACTTGATTCCCATGATCCGACACCTACCATATATAATGTTCCCACAATACTTCTCACCATCCTATACAGAAATGAATTAGCCACAATTTCCATAATAAAACTGTACTTATCCTCTCTCCAATCTAGCCTACTCACCGTACGTGTGGTATGACCTATTTTGTCTGGAGATCTACCAAAAGATGCGAAATCATGTTCGCCAACCAAACATTCTGCACCAGATCTCAATGCACCTAAATCAAGTTCCGCTTTTACATGCCAGCTCGTTCGCATGTGCAATGGCGATCTAATTGGAGCATTATATATCCTGTATTGATAACTCCTCCATCTGGCACAGCGCCTTGGATTGAAATCAAAAGATGTCAAACCCAGGGTCCTAAGTACAATGTCTTGCGGTAAACATGCATTAATCGCACGCAACAAATCATCTTCTGTATGCCTCCATTCCATATTGAAGGCAATTACCTGACCTAAAGCATGTACTCCTGTATCAGTCCGGCCAGACCCATGGATTATAATCCTGTCCCTATCAGCTACCTGACTAACGGCTCTTTCAAGCTCACCCTGCACTGTCCTGCGGTCAATCTGAGACTGAAACCCACTAAAATCTGTACCATCATATTCCAATACACCACTATAACGACGTAGTTCTGTACTAATCTTCGACTAGTTCCAAAACAACAACGGGTGCCGCATCTCCGCGACGAGCACCAACTTTAAGCATGCGTGTATACCCACCAGGACGGTTCTCGAACCTAGGAGCAATTTCTTCTAGCACTTTGTCGACAACCTTTCTATTATTCAATCGCCTCATAATAGTTCTACGAGCATGTACCTTAGCCATCTCATCGCCAATACGTTGACCACGTTTTGCGATGGATATGACACGCTCCGCATCTCCGCGAATTGCACGTGCTTTAGCTTCCGTAGTATTTATTCGTTCGTGAATAAACAACTCATTCATCAAGTTCCTTCGTAAAGACTTCCGATGCCCTACAGATCTATTGAGTCTACGACCGAATGTACGGTGTCTCATCCGGCTATCTCCAAACCAATCTCAGACTCTTCTAACACTTCATCTGACATATCACCCTCAATATAACCTCTTTCAACCAATTTATCTCTTAGCTCGTTAAGCGATTTATCACCGAAATTACGTATGGACATCATCGCCTCGTCACCTCGAGACATATGGTCTAATACCTCACCCACAGACGTAATACCTGTACGCTTAAGTGAATTAAACACGCGGACTGAAAGATCCAACTGTTCTATTGGAACCTCGTACACTTCATTGGGAACCAACTCTTCCTCAACCTCTTCTATAACCTCCATGAGCATCTCTTCAGTAACTCCTGAAATATCCTTCAAATGATGCATCATAATGGCAGCACTCCCACTCAATGCCTCTTCGGGTGCTATAGTACCATCAGTCCATATTTCCATAACTAGTTTGTCATATCCTGTGTCTTGACCAACCCTAGCACTGTCTACATCCCAATTTACACGTCTAACTGGACTATAAATAGCATCTGTTGGTATATCACCTACTGGCAGTACACCACGATCTTCGGCTGGAGAGTATCCGCGCCCACGCTGTACAGTTAACTCTATCTCTATTTTTGCAGTTTTCTTATCCATCGTAAAAAGATAAAGGTCCGGATTGACAATCTCTACCTCAGAAGGACATTCCACATCGGCAGCAGTTACAGTGCCTTCACCACTAACTTTCAATAGTATTCGTGCTGTCGAACCTTCGTGTAACTTCATTCGCAACTGCTTAACCTGCAACAATATTTCTGTCATATCCTCACGAATTCCTGGTAAATCAGAGAATTCATGATAGACGTCAGTGACTCTAATAGAGGTCACTGCAACACCTTCAAGAGAAGATAGTAAAACTCTACGCAAAGCATTTCCGATGGTTACCCCAAAACCAGTTTCCAAAGGACTCACAAAAAATTTGCCGTAATTTAGCGAGACAGCATCACGTTCAATTCGTGGTGTAACCATATCTGTTGTAGAAATCAAAATAAATCCCTCCCAGTAACAATATCTGCAAATTGATCCAACTTGCACATATAAATCACCTAGAATAAAACTCCACTATAAGTTGTTCATTTACTGGCTCAAATATCTCTTGTCTATTTGGAATATCAATCATCTTCCCTGTCAGTGCAGCAACATCCCTACTTAGCCACGTAGGAATCGTTCGTCCCTCGGCCTCATCTAGCAGTGCTCGAAAAACCACACGCTCTTTAGACGCTGAACGTACTTCAATCTCATCACCAGAATTTAGCTGTAATGAAGGTACATCTGTTCTTTTACCGTTCACCAAGAAATGACCGTGTGACACTAACTGTCGAGCCTCTGCCCTACTGCGCGCATAACCCAATCTGTACACTACATTGTCAAGACGTACTTCAAGCTCCTGTAGCAATGCCATACCTGTCAAACCTCTAGTACGAACAGCTTTGCGATAATAGTTTCGAAACTGCCTTTCTAATACGCCATATATTCGTCTAGCACGCTGTTTTGCACGCAATTGGATTGCGTAATCAGACTCGCGCTTACGCCTCCACTGGGCCTGCGGACCATGCTGACCAGGTGGATATCCCCGTTTCTCGAACGAACATTTCGGTGTTAAGCACCTAGATCCTTTTAGATAAAGTTTTTCGCCTTCTCGGCGACACAATTTACACACTGAACCTGTATATTTCGCCATAATTTCGTAATTTTCCTAAATACCTATATCTGCAAAAACTATAATCTTCTTTCTTACACACGCCTTTTCTTTGGGGGCCGACATCCATTATGGGGTACTGGAGTAGTATCTGTAATGGAATTTACGACAATACCTAAACCCTGGATAGCACGAATAGCAGATTCGCGACCAGGACCTGGACCCTTAACAAACATGTCCACCTCCTGGAGTCCCATGTCGATAGCCTTCCTACCTGCTTGCTCTCCTGCCAATCTAGCCGCATAAGGTGTACTTTTACGCGACCCTTTGAACCCCGCAGTACCGCCACTACCCCACGAAATTACTCCTCCACTTCTATCTGTGACTGTAACGATTGTATTGTTGAATGTCGCATGAATATATACCCTACCACGCGCCACTGTCCGTTTTTCACGCCTTCGCTTTGATCTTTGTGCCATATTATGTACTCATCCTATTTCTTTCTCGCACCACGTCTACGACCACGTCCAGCTACTGTTTTCTTTGTACCCTTAGATGTCCGTGCATTAGTTTTAGTACGCTGTCCTCTAACTGGTAAATTCATCCTGTGACGTCTTCCCCTATAGCATCCGATTTCAGTAAGCCGCTTAATATTCATCTGAGTTGCGCGACGCAGATCACCCTCCACCACATAGTTTCCAGCAATATTTTCCCTTACCGCTACTATTTCATCTTCCGACAATTCGCTTACTTTTGTAGATGGGTCAATACCAGCATCAGATAGCACAGCCTGTGCTGAAGATTTACCTATGCCATAAATATAGGTGAGTGCAATCTCAATACGCTTCGTTCTAGGTAGATCTATTCCCTCAATTCTTGCCATTTCAATTCATCTCCAATGCGATCAAACTAACCCTGACGCTGCTTATGACGCTTATTTTCACATATAACATACACACGCCCGCGTCTACGAACAATTTTACATTTGGGACATCGTTTTTTTACAGATGCAGATACTTTCATATCTAGTTACCACCATTAGAATTCAATTGTGTCAAAATCTCTGCGTCATCATTTGTAATGGCAATTGTATGCTCAAAATGAGCAGTTAGGTGACCATCACTTGCTGCAACTGTCCATTGATCGTTCATTACCGTTGTATCATAATGACCCGCTAGCACCATAGGTTCTAATGCAATTGTCATACCTGGTTTCAATGTTGGACCACTTTTAGCTCGCCCATGATTTAATATTTGCGGATCCTCATGCAAATCACGACCAATACCATGACTAGTATGATGCCTGATTACATTGTACCCTCTATCCTCAACAGCTTTTTGCATGGTTTCTGCTACATCCCCGGTACGATTACCAGCTCTGGCAGACTCAATTGAAGCATAAAGAGCCTTCCGAGTTACGTCCAGTAAATCATGAGCACCATCACTTATATCACCAATCGGAAAAGTCCAGGCACTATCAGCCATCCACCCTTTGTACACCGCACCACAGTCAATAGTTAGAATATCTCCCTCTACCAACTTTCTATCACTAGGCACTCCATGAACTATCTCCGAATTAACTGACATACATGTCACTCCGGGGAATGGAACATGTGAACTCGTAGGCCGATATCCTTTAAAAGGAGATTCGGCGTCTAATTTTGACAATTGCTTTTCAGCACATTGATCCAATTCTTGAGTAGTCACGCCCGGTCGCAATAATAACTCTAGTTCATGTAAAACCGTAGCTACTACATGACCAGCTTTACGCATAAGACCAATTTCCCTGTCAGACTTTATAATAATCATGCAAAAACACGACCCCTTATGACCTTCAACAAAGCTGTAGTAACCTGATCAATCGTGTTTTCTCCATCAATTTCACAGAGCAAATTGCGCTCATCATAGTGAGCAAGCATGGGCACCGTCCTTTTACGATAATCATCTATTCTACGTAGTACAGTATCTCTCTTATCATCAGGTCGTTGCTCAAGATTCGCATTGTGTGGTGGAGGATCATAGATAAGATGATATGTATTCCCCGTATCCCTATCAGTACGTCTGCCTGTAAGTCGCTCGATCACAGTACTATCACTAAGACTAATTAATGGGGCCAAGTCTACTCCTTTAC
>PVBE010905837.1_pt1 | contig 29842 bp, 20 predicted proteins | sample 1631181 | NCBI WGS metagenome assembly PVBE01 (sample SAMN08397723, study PRJNA350692) | Marine metagenome, whole genome shotgun sequencing project. | isolation source: water | place: Pacific Ocean | collected 2012-04
GCGCACCTAGTACTGGGCGCTCGGGGTGACGTTCATGCCGCCCTTGTGCAGGCCGACGGAACGCAGGCTGCGCAGGTAGACGTCAAAGGCCTTGGCCTCCGCACGCGCCATCTTCCAGTGGCCCGAACGCAAGCGGTTGGTCGCACGCCGCTCCCACCAGCCGACCTTTCCGCGGGTCAGACCCTGGGAGAGGCTCGAGAAGTGCTGGAACAGCTGGCGACGCTTCAACACATCGTCGGGGATGCGGCCTTCCCAGGTCTCGCTGATGTGGTACTCGCCGAACTCGCCCCACTCCTGAATGGTCTGGGGAGCTTGGAAGCCCTCCTCAAGGGACTGGTCGTAGAAGGGCGTGCCGGGGATGGGCTGGTAGATCCAGATCCACGGGTGGGCCAGAGGGGTCGCAGCACGGATGTCCCGGGCCTGGTCCACCGTGGCGTACATGGACTCCTTGGTCTCTCCGGGGAAGCCGATGATGTAGGTCAGGTAGCTGTCGATGTCGCGCTTGGCGAGCTCGACGGCGGCCTGGAGGTTGTCGTCACCGGCGGTGTGCTTGCCGATGCGCTCCATCATGGGGTCGGAGCCGGCCTCGGCACCGATGTTCACGATGTAGCAGCCAGCCTCGGCCATCAGGTCCACTGTGGAGGGATCGTAGTGCAGGACGGAGAAGGGCTCCATCAGGGCCAGGAAGGGCAGGTTGAGGTCGCGCTTGATGGCGCCCTCGCAGTACTCGCGGGTGCGTTTTTCGCGCACGCCCCAGTTGGCGTCGTAGAAGCGCAGGACGTCGAAGTCAAAGCGATCCTGGAGCTCCTCGATGTCATCGAGCATGCGGTCCGCCGGCATGGCACGCCAACCGCGGTTGGTGACGGCGGGTGAACAGCAGAAGGCGCAGGGCTCGGGACAGCCAAAGCTCGCATGGTAGACCATGGTCACCACGGGGCGGTCTTCCTTGAAGGATCGCGGACGCGGGTTGCGCTCAGTGATGCGCTTCCCTGCAGATCCAAGCTGAGCTTGTCGGTACGGCTCGAAGTCCAGGAGGTCCCAGCAGCAATTGAGAAGCTCTTCCCAGCGGGCGATGGGACGGCGCTCGGTCTTGATCAGCTCACCATCGCGCAGGAGGGCAAGACCGGCAACCTCTTCCAGGTCCGAGCCGGCCTCGACAGCTTGGATGAACTCGCGAAAGGTGATCTCCCCTTGTCCCAGGCAGACGGCGTCAAACACGCCCGACTCCAGCTCCATCTTGGGCATGACCGAGGCCCACCAGCCACCGATCAGAGTCACCAGATCGGGGAAGCGGTCCTTGACCCTCTTGGTGCAGTTGTAGCTGTCGGTGACCTGATAGCCGACCATTGCCGTCGTGCCGTAGACCAGCGCACCGTCGCAAGCCGACACGACCTTGTCATGGGCTTCGGACGCATCCTCGTAGAGCGCACCGTCGATGATGACCACCTCATAGCCGTCGTGATGCGGCCAGGCCGCGATGGTCAGGAGCGACAGCGGCAGAACGTGGTTCCCCGCCTGGGTCGATCGACGCGAGTCGCAGACCTGGGGGTGGTAGAGGACGATTCGGCCTTTGCTTGTCATCGTGCTGGTGAAGGTTGGGGGCGGGAATGAAGGTGCGCTTGCGGGGGGGCGAATGGGTCCCTGGCTACCTAGGTGTCCCTGGTATAACTCTACCGCAAACGGGAGCTTTGGGGTGGTGGTCCCGGATGCAGGCTTTCGGCGTTATCGAGGGGTAGCTGTAGGGGTGATCCTCGGGAGGGGTTGTTCAGATGGGGAAGAGGGCCAAGAGAGAGGCCCTGCGGGCGTTCATGCCACCTCTCGGTCACGCCCACCAAGGAAGCGCTCCTCGAATCGCTCTGCGGGGATTGGAGGACTGATCAGGTAGCCCTGGATCTCGTCACAGCCCAGGAGCCGCAGGAGGGTCTGCTGGTCGGTGGTCTCCACACCCTCCCCCACGACCCGCAGACGCAGGCTGTGGCCCATCAGGACGATGGCCGTGGCGATGGCCGCATCGTCAGGGTTGGTTGTGACTTCATCCACGAAGGAACGGTCGATCTTGAGGGCGTCGATGGGGAAGCGCTTGAGGTAGCTGAGTGAGGAGTAGCCCGTGCCGAAGTCGTCGATGGACAGGTGCACGCCCAGGGACTTCAGGTTCTCCAGGGTCAGAGCGGTCGCGCTCGGGTCCCCCATCAGAGTGCTCTCGGTGACTTCCAACTCAAGCCACTCGGCGGGCAGGCCGGAGTCCTTGAGGGCTCGTTGAACGGTGCCGAAGAGATCCGCGTCCTGGAACTGGACCGCAGACAGGTTCACGGAGACGCGCACGTCGGGGAAGCCCTTGTCGCGCCAGTACTGGGTTTGATTGCAAGCCTCGCGCAGCACCCACTCTCCAATGGAGATGATCAGACCCGTCTCCTCTGCAAGGGGGATGAACTGGTCGGGCGGCACGCATCCGAACTGAGGGTGATTCCAGCGCACCAGGCATTCCATTCCCAGGAGTGCGCCATCGGCCGCATCCACGCGGGGCTGGTAGCAGACGGCAAGCTCGCCGCGTTGTTCGGCTTCACGCAGGGAGGCCTCGAAGGCGGCCCGCTCGGAGGCCCAACGGCTCATGGAACCCGGCTGGGATCCGGACTCCTGCAAGGCGCCGATCTGTTCGAGACGCTTCAGGCAATGCACGATGAGGGCGGGATGGGTGGGCGCCGCAAGGACCTCCACGACTCCGGCCTGCTCAAGTCGCTCCACGCGACCTGTGCTGATGTCGCTCACGCAGGCCACAACGGGCAGGCCTTCGATCAGCTCCGAGCGCTGGAGGGTGCGGCAGAGCTTGACGATGGAGGAGTGGGTCGAGTCCTCGTCCACCAGCAGCACGTGGGGTCCAAAACGCAGAGCCGTCTCCACGCAGGTGCCGTTGCCGCCCTGGACGCACTCCACCTCAAAGCTCTCTCGCTCAAGGTGCTCCACCAGCTCCTGCCGACGATCGGACTCCCCCTGACAGATCAGGATACGCAGGGGGGTGCTTACGGAGTCGGGGGACGTCATGGGGCGCGGTGGCCGGGGGACGGCCAACCCTCAATAATCGACCGCAGATGGCCCCGGACTTGACCCTAAACAAGGGGCCAAGGGCCCCCAGGAGCCTCTGGAGGCCTACTGCCCGGCCAGACGCCTCAGCACGTACCGCAGGATCCCGCCGTGCTGGTAGTAGTGAGCCTCTTCGGGGGTGTCGATGCGCAGGTCGACCCGGAACTCGGTGGTCTGACCATCGGCTCGGGTGGCCCGTACGGTGACCTGGCCGCCGGTGGCTTCTCCGGCGGCGTAGCGCTCGGCGAGTCCGACAACGTCGTAGATCTCTGACCCCGTCAAGCCCAGGGACTCGGCGCTGTCCCCTGCGCAGAACTGCAGGGGCAGCACCCCCATCCCGACCAGGTTTGAGCGGTGGATGCGCTCGAAGCTCTCCACGATCACCGCGCGCACACCCAATAGAGACGGTCCCTTGGCTGCCCAGTCCCGGGAGGAACCGGTGCCGTATTCCTTGCCCGCCAGGATGATGGTCGGACAGTCCTCACTCCGATAGCGTTCGGAAGCATCAAAGATGGACATCTCGTCGCCGGAGGGCTGGTGGGCAGTGACGCCACCCTCGGTGCCGGGACGCAGGCGGTTCTTGATGCGCACGTTGGCGAAGGTGCCACGCATCATGACCTCGTGGTTGCCGCGCCGTGAGCCGAAGGAGTTGAAGTCGACCGGTGCCACGCCCTGCTCTTGCAGGTAGCGGCCGGCGGGGCCATCGGCGGGAATGCTGCCTGCCGGTGAGATGTGGTCGGTGGTGATGGAGTCGCCAAACAGGCACAGCACCCGAGCGCCCTCGATGTCATTCACCGCACTGGGGCCCTCACCCATGCCCGCGAAGAAGGGCGGGCTCTTGATGTAGGTGGATTCCTCGTTCCACTCGAAGGTCGCACCGGCCGGGGCGTTGATGGCCTGCCAGGCCGCCGGTCCCTCATACACACCGTCGTAGCTGGACTGGAACATGTCCCGGTCGATGGATGAGGCGAGGACCTCCGCTACCTCCGCGGCACTCGGCCAGACGTCGCGTAGGAAAACATCCGCACCGGACTCGTCCTGTCCCAGGGGCTCTTTGAGCAGGTCGATCTGCACGTTGCCCGCCAGGGCATAGGCCACCACCAGGGGCGGGGAGGCCAGATAGTTGGAGCGCACCTTGGCATGCACGCGCCCCTCGAAGTTGCGGTTGCCTGAGAGGACCGAGGAGACCACAAGGCCCCCATCGTCGATGGCCGCGTCAATGACGCCCGCCAGGGGGCCGGAGTTGCCGATGCAGGTGGTGCAGCCGTAGCCCACAACCTGGAACCCCAGGGCGTCGAGGCCGGGCGTCAGCCCGCCCTTGTCGAGGTACTCGGAGACCACCCGGGAGCCGGGCGCCAGACTGGTCTTGACCCAGGGTTTCACCTTCAGGCCACGGGCGGCAGCCTTCTTGGCCAACAGACCGGCGGCCACCATCACCGAGGGGTTGGAGGTGTTCGTGCAGGAGGTGATGGCCGCAATGACCACCGAACCGTGGCCCAGCTCAAAGGTCTCTCCCCCATGCTCCACGCTGACCTTGTTGTCGTGATCGTCGAGACCCACGGCACCCAGGATGTCCTTGCGCGCCTGCTCGAAGGCGGGGGCCATGTTGCTCAGGGCCACCCGATCCTGCGGTCGCTTGGGCCCGGCCAGGCTGGGCACCACGGCGGCCAGATCGACCTCTAGCAGGGCCGAGTACTGACAGTCCGGAGAGTCGGCCGTGTGGTACAGGCCCTGCTCCTTGGTGTAGGCCTCCATCAGCTCCGCCGACTCGTCACGGCCGGTGAGGCGCATGTAGTTCACGGTCACCTCGTCGATGGGGAAGATGCCGCAGGTGGCCCCATACTCGGGTGCCATGTTCGCGATGGTGGCGCGATCTGCCAGGGGGAGCGAGGTCATGCCCGGTCCGCAGAACTCCACGAACTTGCCCACGACGCCGTGCTCGCGCAGGCGCTCGACGATGGTGAGGACGAGGTCGGTAGCGGTGGTGCCCTCGGCGAGTTCACCGCTGAGCTTCACGCCCACGACCTGGGGGATCAGCATGGACACGGGCTGGCCGAGCATGGCGGCCTCGGCCTCGATGCCTCCCACTCCCCAGCCGAGCACGCCGAGGCCATTGATCATGGTGGTGTGGGAGTCGGTACCCACGACCGTATCCGGATAGGCGTAGCCGTCCTGCCCAACCATCACACCGCGTGCGAGGAATTCCAGGTTGACCTGGTGCACGATCCCCATCTCAGGCGGTACGACCTTGAAGTTCTCGAAGGCGCTCTGGCCCCACTTCAAGAACCCGTAGCGCTCCCCGTTGCGCTCGAATTCCTTGGCGGAGTTCACGCCCTGGGCGTCTGCACTTCCGGATGCATCGACCTGCAGCGAGTGGTCGATGACCATCTCGGCGGGCTGCAGGGGATTGATCGCTGAAGGATCGCCGCCCATCGAGGCCATGGCATCGCGCATGGCGGCAAGGTCCACCACTGCGGGCACGCCGGTGAAGTCCTGCATCAGGACGCGGGCGGGTCGAAAGGCTATCTCGGTGGAGGGCTTCGCCATCGGATCCCAGCTGGCCAGGGCCTCGACGTCGCCTGCGGTAACGCTGGAGCCATCCTCGTTGCGCAGCAGGTTCTCCAGCAGGATGCGCAATGCGAACGGGAGACGTGCCACATCAAACCCGCGCTCGGACAATGAGGAGAGGCGGGCGATGGAGTGGACTTTGCCTCCGACGGTCAGGGTGCCGCGGGCAGAGAAGGAATCCTGGAGGGGACTGGACATGCTGGGGGGAGCTGGGGGTCAGTGGAAGAGGGTCCGCCGGGGGGCGCACGGGGACAGAAATCGCCCCTTGAGCCGCGAATCGGGCGACATCCTAACACGCGCGAAGGCCCTCCGGGATCGCCAGGGGTCGGGGCTCCGGGTCTTCCCCTGCATCGGAACCGACCCTACAATCCCCGCCCGGTCGGGGAGGTAGCTCAACTGGTAGAGCGTCGCGTTCGCAATGCGAAGGTCGCGGGTTCAAGCCCCGTCCTCTCCACCATCCCGCCCAGTGGCCATGTCCGCTGCAGCCTGGACGGCCTTGGAGGGTTCCGGCTCCGGCGGACTCAGCGCCGCCAGTTCTTGCGCTTCGGCAGATTGCCGTCCTGGACGTCCCGCTCGAACCGGGAGACCACCTCCAGGATCCGGGCCCCGAACATCTCGCCCTGCCAGTCCCAGAAGCCCTCCATACCGTTGAGGGCGGCATCATCGGCGGGCCGCTCCACGGCCACCCGGCACAGCAGAAGCCGGTGCAGGAGATAGCTCGATTCGACGCCGAGCCGGTCGGCCTCTTTCTTGCGCAGTCGACGCAAGCGGTCGTAGAGCTCCAACTCCTCCTCGGACAGGTTTTCCGTCCCATCCTTCTTGGGCATGCGGGGGGCATGCCGGATGGGCTCTGCTGCAAGTCCACGCTCGATGGCGTCGAGCACCTGCTTGCCCATGCGACGCTCCATGCGCGGTGAGAAACCCTGGACACCGGTCAGCTGTTTCGAGGTTCTCGGGAGGCGCTGGGCCAGGGCCAGGAGCGCCGCGTTGTTCATGATGCGGAACAGTGGCTCGTTCGCCTTGGCAGCCAGCTCTTCGCGCAGGATGAAGAGCTCTCGCAGGACGGCCCGCTCCCCGGGCTTGAGCCCACGAGCGCCCTTGATCCGTACCCACTCATCGGGGTTGAAGACGATGGGAGCAGCCTCCATGGCTTCCAGGCGGCGACACTCGCTCTCCAGGATCATCAGACGCCCTTCGGCCTGCAGGGCCTCGCGCTGACGGTGCATCAGGGGGATCAGGAAGCGCGTGTCAAAGCGCGCGTAGGCCACCTGCTCCGGGGAGAGTGGCCGTCGTCCCCAGTTGGAGCGCTGCTGGGACTTATCCAGCTCCACGTCGAAGTGCTCCAGCATGACGCTGGCCAAGCCGGGGGCGGTGCTGCCCAGGGTCGCGGCGGCCACGCGTGTGTCAAACAGGCCCTTGAAAGTCAGGCCGTACTCGCGCTGGAGGATCAGGACGTCGTACTCGGAATCGTGGAAGATCTTGGTGCGCTCGGGATCCGCAAACAGGGGACCGAGGCGCTTCAGGTCCACGCCTGGGGACAAGGGGTCCACCAGGTAGTCGGTCTCCCCAAGGGTGATCTGCACGAGGCAGACCTTCTCTCGGTGAACGAAGAAGGAGTCCGCCTCCGTATCCACGGCGATCTCGGTCTCCCCCTCCAGGTCACTGAGCAGGCGGTCCATCCCCTCTTCGTCCTCGATGAGGATCGGGGGCGGAAGGTCGGGAAGCGCCATGTAGTCCGGAAGCCGGGGTGCGAGAGTTGCGTGGTCGGGCGAGAGGGGCGAGCCCCGGGTAGACCTCTAGGCGGTCTGCTGTGAGGCCCTCTTGCCACAGAGAGCGGATGGGATGGCGAGGATGACGGGACTTGAACCCGCAACCTCCGGCGTGACAGGCCGGCACTCTAACCAATTGAGCTACATCCCCGCGTTGTCGGGCGGAGTATAGCCGCCCACCGGGACAAGTCCACCCCGGCTGGGGGGATCAGGCCCCAATCGAACCCCCCCCTAGCCCGTCCGTACCGAGCGCACGGCGTCGGTGCGGTTCATGCGCCAGATGGGGTAGAGGCTGGCCAGGAGGGCCACGGAGACGGCCCCCAGAAACCCGATCCAGGCCCAGGGCCCGGCCCCGGTCATGGGCAGGCTGAGACCCGCGATCTTCTCCAAACTGCCCACCACGAAGGGCACGCCGAGGACTCCCAGGAGCATCCCGAGGCCTCCACCCACAAGCCCGACGGCGGCCGATTCGAGCAGGACCATGCCCGCCACCTGGCCGCGGGTCACGCCCAGGGCGGAGAGGACTCCGACCTCCTTGGCACGCTCCAGGGCCGAGAGCAGCTGTCCGTTGAGGACACCCAGCCCGGCGAGGGCAGCCGTCAGCACGATCAGGATGTCGAACAGGGTGAAGTCCCGCTGGATGTCGGCCAGGTGATCGTCCAGAACAGTCTGCCCCGTTCGGAAGTGGATCCCGTGTGGGCCCTTGTGGAAGTCAAACACGGCGGCCTCGACGATGTCCTGGTCGGCATCCGGCGCCAGCCGCACGGCCACCTCGGTCACGGTCTCCGCATCCACGCAGTAGTAGGCCTCCATGTGGTCGTCGGCGATGAGTCCGTACATGCGCTCGTCGGGATAGGGGTAGTGACCATAGGCGTCACTTATGGCGCTCACGTGAAAGGTCTCCACCACGCCGTTGGCGCGCGACAGATGTATCGGATCGCCCACCTTGTAGTCGAGGTCCTTGGCGAGCCGACGGGAGAGGATCATCCCCTGCCGTTGGCTCAACGACCGCATGAGGCTGGCGTCCTCGGCGCAGGGGCCATAGCCAGCAAGCTCGCTGACCTCCACCCCCATGATCAGGAAGGGCGCGTGCACGCGCACATTGCCCTTCTCCAGACCGAGCACACCCGGATAGGTGTGCAGGTGTTCGCTGAGGTCATCGAAACTGGTGGGCGGCATGTCCCGCACCCAGATCTTGTCCTGCACGGCTTCGGCGGCCCAGACCTCGATCTCTCCCTCGAGGCTGCGGGTCATGCCTTTCAGACCCACGAGGCCGGCGGTGACCAGAGCGAGAGAGGCAGCGCTGACGCCGATGCGAGCCGGCGATGAGCGGATGCTGCGCACGGCCATGTGGGCAGCGAACGGAAAGAGGGCCAGCAGGGGCCGAATGAGAACCCCGGCGACCGTCGACAGGATGGCAGGCAACACCATGGCCAACATCCCCAAGAGGCCCAGCACCCCCACCGCCGACAGCAGGACGATCACCAGTTCGGTGGTGGCCTCCCCCACGATCGGCACGACGACGAAGTACGCCCCGGGCAGGATCAGGCCCAGCAGCAGGGCGTAGAGCAGGTGGAAGCGCAGCCCCAGGCGGGTGTCGCGCAGTGCCGCGTCCCCGCGCAGGGCCCCCACGCTGCTCGTGCCACCCAGGGCCACGAGCGGGTAGACCGAACCCACCAGCGCGATCAGAAATCCCAGGGCACCCAGGGGCACGACCACGTCCCAGGGCACGAGGAAGATGTCCACGTGCTTGCCCGTCCCGAGGGTGGTGATCCCGCGCGTGAGCAGGCTGCGAGCCAGAGCCAGGCCCCCGGCCACTCCTAATGCTGCCCCGCTTCCGGCGAGCATCACAGCCTCCAACAGGAAGATACGTCCCACCTGGGCGCGGGTCGTGCCCAACGCGTGCAGGGTGCCCACCTCACGCATGCGCTCGGTGAGTGACATGGAGAGGGTATGGAAGATGACGTACAGGCCGAGCAGGAGGGCCATCAGCCCCGCCATGTTGACACCCGTGCGGAAGGCCCGCTCGTCGGCGGCCTGCCCCAGCACCGCGGCCTTGTTCAGTTCGTAGGAGTGAGTGCGCGCTAGAGTCGACTTCAAACGCTCCACGTCCACACCGGTATCGCGGCGCGCCCACCAACGCCGGTCGATGTGCACACCCGCATACAGCTGCTCGCCCAGGTCAAAGTCCATCACCACGACCATGCCCGCTGCTCGCCGGCCCAGCTGCTCGCGGGTGAGCACTCCACTGACCTTGAACTCAAGCTCCAGGGGCTCGGCCTCGGGTGCTTCGGTCTCGATAAGCACGCCATCCTCGCAGACCTTCTTGCCCGGACGACGGGGGCGGGAGATCCACAGAGGGTCGCCCAGCCCCACCTCCAGCTTCTCCGCCAGCTTGGTACCGATCAGGACCCCGCGCTCACCCGTTTCGGCGTGCACGGGCAGATCCTCGCCATCGGCCAGGCGGTAGACGCCCAGCTGGGGAGCCAGCGCGGAGTCCATGGCCACGAGACCCGCGCGCTTCCTGGACTCACGACCCTCAGCACCAGGCGGCTTGCTGGAGACGCTGGCGTCGGCCTGGAAGTAACGGGTCGCCAGACTGACGCCCTCGATCTCATCCAGTTCCGTCACTCCATCCACGGCGCGCAGCTCGATATCCGGGGACCCGGCCGCACGCAGGGGCCCGGTCAGGCCCACGATGGTGTTGTGGTCAAGCACAACCACAGCCACCACGGTGGCGATCCCCAGGGCGATACCTGCGAGGGAGAAGAGAGTCCGCCCAGGACGCTGCAGCAGGCTGCGCCTAGCGACGGTGGTGGCCAGACCCATGAGAGGACTAGATGGACAGGCCCTTGAGGGCGTCGTGAACAGCCTCGACGGTCAGGCCCGGGCCCTGCAGGGAGGCCTCGGGGGCCAAGCTGCCGTCCACCAGGAACAGAACACGGTCCGCCCGGGCAGCGTCGCGCGGGTTGTGGGTCACCAGCAGCACCGAACGCTCCGGCTGGCCCTCCCGCTTCTCGTCCACGCACGCGCGCAGGAGGTCCATGACCTCCGCCCCCGCCTTCTGGGAGAGGTTGCCCGTGGGCTCGTCGCAGAGAAGCAGGGGCTGGCCACCGATCAGGGCACGCGCGATGGAGCAGCGCTGCATCTCACCGCCGGAGAGTTGGTGCGGGAAGGCATCCAGCCGCGCCTCGATGGAGAGGCGGCGGGCCAGCTCTTCGAGCGCGGCCTCGCCTTTCGCTTCCGCCCCGCCCGCTATGGCAAGTGGCAGGAGGATGTTCTCGCGCACGGACAGGTTCGGCATCAGGTTGAAGAACTGAAACACGTAGCCCACCTGCTCGCGGCGCTGCAGCGTGCGCTTGCGGGTGTTCAGGCCCGCGAGGGAGGCGCCCCCCAGCTCGACCGTTCCAGCCGAAGGTTCGTCGAGACCAGAGAGCAGGTGCAGGAGTGTCGTCTTGCCAGATCCACTGGGGCCCATGATGCAGACGAACTCGCCCGGCTCAACCTGGAAAGAGACGTCACGCAGGATGGCGTTGGGATCGCCGCCCTGCCCGTGGAACTTGAAGAGTCCCTGCGCTTGAACCAGGGGGCCACTCATCACGGCCTCTTCACGAAGAGAACATCCTTCACTCCGAGCCTGATCAGCGAGTCGTACATGACAAACGCCTCGGCTGCCGTCACCCCAGGCCCCACGTCCAACTTCGCCCGCTGACCCTTGAGGGTCGACTGCATGCCTTGCAGTAGTTTCTGGAAGGCACCGCTGCCTAGCACTTTGGAGCCACCCACCGAGTACTCCACGTGGCGCGTAGACATGTCGAAGCGGAAGCGGCCCGTTCCTCCCCAGGGCTTCGCACTCGCCCTGTGAACCTCCAGTCGATCGCCGGGTTGCTTCACGCGGATGCGGAACTCGGGCAGGCGAGGGGGGGACGCTCCTGTGCCTCCGTTGTCCACACCCTCCTCCTCCACCGCCTCGTCAAGGTCCAGGGGAATGGAGTAACGCAGCACATGCTGAGGAACAGATTGGGGCACAAGGCCTATGGCGGGATCGATCTTCGGTGCCCGGGCGTTGCCTACGGCAAAGTCAAGTCGATGGACACGCACGGGCTCGGAAGCAAGCACCTCCATCACACCCAGCGTCATGGAGAACGGTGAGTTCAGGTCGGCGCGGATAAGGACGCTGCCGCCGCGCACCTTGGGGCCACCCCCGGGCAACGCCTTGAGCTCCATCGGCCCACACATGCGCGTCAACTCCTTGCGCAGATTGGTCCACCCGCGCTGGGCCATTTCTCCTTTCATTTCCGCATCCAGGTAGATGGCATCCCCCACGACAACCTCCCCACCGATGCGGATGTTCACCACAGGCCGCTTGGGATCGAATCGGTCCGGCTTGCCGGAGATCACGTGCGGCAAGACCATTTCCGGATAGCGTTTCTCGACGTCCTGTCCGCCGTCCTGAACGAGAATCGAGAGGGCCAGTGCTAGCGGGAGATTCATGGATCAAATGGGAGTGGATGGGTTCTAGTCTTCGCGTTGCTTGACCTGGTTCCAGGCGACGACGAGCTCATCCAGGTCGCGCTGCAGGTCGCCATCGAGGTCGGTTTCCATGGCACGGAAGCGCTTTTCGAAACGGGTGAGGGCACGCTTGAGGAGGGTCTCAGGGTCACGACCAAGGTAGGAGGACAGGAAGGCGGCCGCCATTAGCACGTCCCCCAGTTCGTGGTCGATGGCCTTCCAATCCCCACTGGCCAGGTCTGGGGAGCCCAGGCTGGCCAGGGCCTCGGGAGGTAGAGCCGACTCCAGCTCGCCCATCTCCTCACGGAGCTTGTCGAGAGAACCCGCCACGTCGCTCCAGCGGAAGCCCGCTGTGACTGCCTTGCCCGACACGCGCATGGCGCGCAGGAGGGCGGGCATGCCGCGCGGGATTCCCGCTAGGGCACTGCTGTCCTCGTCGGCCTCGGCGCGCTCGGCCTTCTTGATCTGCTCCCAGCGGTCCAGAACCTGGGCACTGTCCTCAGCCTCGGCGTCCCCGAACACGTGCGGGTGGCGGCGGATGAGCTTGGCGCAGATGGCCTCACAGATCTGGGTCAGATCGAATCGCTCGTTGTCCTGAGCGATGCGTGCCACGAGCAGCACGTTGAGCAGCAGGTCCCCCGCCTCGTCCGAGATGCTCTCATCCTGATCCGTCTCGATGGCCTCGACCAGCTCGTGGGCCTCCTCGACCAGGTGTGGGGTCATGGACTCCAGGGTCTGCTCGCGATCCCAGGGGCACCCGTCCGGTTCCCGCAGGCGATCCACGATGCCCACCAGCAGGCGGAAGGTCTCCACCCGCGGATCGTCGGCACCGACGGGCTCCGGGGGGCGCAACCCGGTCTCTTCAAATTCACCATCCATGGCAGCCCATGGTACGGAGTCAGAACCGCTCTGCCATTGCCCTTTCAAGTGCGAGGGCTGCGGGACTTCGACCGCGATGCCGGAGAACCGTGCCAGGTTGGAAGAGTGGGATGGGAAGAAGTGGTCGCAGTAGAGAGGAGGGCACCCCCCTTTCTCGGGCGGGCAAGGGTCCTCTGGTGTATGTCTCCCGTTCCGGGCAACCCACCGGAGGGCATGCCCGCAATTGAGCAGATCTCGTTGAGTCCCCCCACCCGATAAGCAAGGATACGCTCAATGAGGAACAGGCTTGCGCACCAGACCCGCACAGTGGTCCGGCCCCTCTGGATCCTCGGCCTCAATCTTGTCTTCTTGGGGCTTGCACGGATCACCCTTCTCCTCCTCAACGGCTCCGATTTCGGCGAGCTGGACCCCGTGGAGATCTGCGGTTCTCTCTTTCGGGGACTTCGATTCGACGCCTCCATTGTGGCGACCTTTGTCGGGCTGCCTGTGCTGATGCTCATGCTCCCGTTCCGCTGGAGCGCAAGTCGACCTTGGCAGTATGTCTGGAGCCGCATGAGCCTCTTACTGACCTGTGTCGGGGTCATGGTTGTGGTCATCGACCTCACCTATTTCGGCCTGGTCCATCGCCACCTTGGATTCGAGGTTGCGGCCAGTGAATCCGAGTTCGGGGCCCTGGCAGCCATGGCCTTCTCAGAATACCCAGCTCAGTTGTTGGTGACGATCCTGCTGCCATTCGGGGTTGCTCTCTGCTGGTCGAAGCTCGAGTCCTGGGATGAAGGGGTGTGCGGTGGACGACGCCCTTCCTGGCTCGCCTTTCCGATCTCGCTGGTCCTGCTCGGCCTTGGTGTGAGAGGTGGCATCCACGGCAAGCCTCTCAATATCGTCAACTCCTTCGAGTCCGGATCACTGGCACGCGGGTACCTGGAGCTCAACGCTCCTTTCTCTCTCTATCACTCGCTACGGAACAGTCGCTCCCAAGCCACCGCATATATGCCCGACAACGAAGCTGTCGAGGTGGCCCGCGGACTGATCCTCGACCTGGACTCTGAGGCCCCTGTAGACAACAACTTCCCATTGCAGCGGGATCGGACTGGAGGCGGCAGTCAGCCAAACGTTGTCGTCATAGTGCTTGAGAGCTGGGGGTCGCACTACGTCGACTCGATCCGCGAGGCGGCCGGATTACCACCACTCGGTGCGACTCCGCATTTTGACGCGCTCGCCAGCAAGGGGCTGCTGTTTACGCAAATGTACTGCGCCGGCCAACTGAGCATTCAGGGCCTATCCGCCGTCCTCGCGGGCGTCCCTTCCCTTCCGCAATTTCCTTGGATGGGACGCGGTCTGGAGCAGAGCGAACTGTCCTTCCTCGGGCACATCGCCAAGCAAGATGGTTATAGGACGCACTTCCTGCGCGGTGCGAAGCGCTCCTCCTTTCGCCTCGACGCCATTGCCGCCCTCGCTGGCTTCGACGAGTACATGGGTATGGAGGACATCGTCCGCAATACGGGACACGAAGCGATGGAAATGTGGGGGGTGTGGGACCAGGATCTCTTCGACGAACTCAACCGAGTGAACATGAAGGGTGCAGATCCGTTTCTGAGCTTCTGCTTCACCGTCTCCACCCATGAGCCCTATCAGGTGCCCGCTGGCTTCAAGCCGGACTTCTCCGCCGAAGGAATCAACTCCGACTACTTGGCCAGCCTATCCTACTCCGACGCGTGTCTCGGCCGGTTCATTGAGCAGACCAAGCATGCCGGCTACTTCGAGAACACGGTTTTCTTGATCACATCCGACCATGTGATGCGTAGCTACGTCTCACCGGGTAACGAAGCCGGGTTGTTCCACATCCCCGCGCTACTCATCGGTCCCGGGATCCGACCCGGCATTCAGGACAAGGTGTGTGGCCAGACAGACCTGCTGCCCACACTTTGCGATGCAACTGGATGGTCTTCCTCCTACTCGGCCATCGGCCGCTCCCTGCTCAGGCCCCTACCCGAGGAACACGGGGCGCTCTGTCAGAAGGGCAGCCTCATCCTGAGAGTCGAAGATTCCGGGTACCTCGTCCACAACCTGCGCCACACGGTGACCTCCAAGGCCACCAGCGAGGCGTTTGACGAAGAAGCTGTAGAGCAACGCCTTCGTGCCCTGATCCAGGTGACAAGCCAACTACTGCGTGAGAATCGCTTCCACCGGGCAAGCATAGCCTCCTCTTCCGGCAGACAACTGAAACCCTCCACTGACGCAGGTCGATGAGCTGCACGACTTGGCCCGAGAAGCTCTCCTAACACGCGCGGCCCCTGTGCCATCCTTGAGAGGCATCATTTCTCGAACGCTCTCCTCACCGAGGGAAGCTCTCAAGAGGTGGCCTTCCGCACTCTCCAGCGCAGCGCGTTCTGCGGCGTTCCGCGAGGCCTTGTCAACGACCCGCTCGTCGACGACCTGAAAGTCCAGGACTTCACCCTCGTCCGCTGCGTACCGGGAGACAACAACCGCAGCAACGCCCAACGAAACGACGGTTAGATAGCGAGGGTCAGGAATCTTGGAGAGGGGTGACTCATGGAGGAGATGTCACACCTCTAGGGTTGCTCAGCGTAGGGCAGGGGGTCGGAACCGCCCGCCTCCTTGAATCCTTTGAGACGCAACCTACAGGCGTCGCAGCGGCCGCAGGCCAGATGAAGGTCCCCTTTCAGGACGGGGTCGTAGCAGGTGTGGGTCAGACCCAGATCCACACCCAGCTCGGCTGCGCGACGCACGATGGCGGCCTTGTCCAGATTGAGGAGAGGGGCCCGAATATGGACTCGCGTCCCGCTCTCCGTACCTGCCGCCGTTGCCAGCTGCGCCATCTCCTCAAATGCACGTAGGAATTCGGGTCGACAGTCGGGGTAGCCGGAGTAGTCGACCGCGTTGACTCCCAGGAAGATCTCGTCCGCTCCCAGAATCTCGGCCCAGCCAAGGGCCACTGACAAGAACACCGTGTTACGGGCCGGAACGTAGGTGGAAGGCACGCCCTGTCCGATGTCCTCCTGGGCGCGGTCTTTGGGCACGGGTAGGTCGTCGGTCAGCGATGAGCCCCCCAGGGCAGCCAGGTCCAAGGTGACTGTACGCCACTCGGCGGCTCCTCCCTCGTGGGCCACGCGTGCCGCAGCCTCCAACTCTATCTGGTGACGCTGGCCGTATTGAAAAGAGAGGGCGTAGACCTCCCTTCCCTTCGCTCGGGCTTCCGCCAGGGTCACGGCCGAGTCCATGCCCCCTGAGAGGAGACAGACGGCTTTGGGTGTAGAGTTCATGATCGCCACAAAGAGGAAGACCGCCCAAGCCTGAGGCTCGCGCGGTCTTCACTCAATACTTCAGTGGAGAAGTGGTCTACCAGCGACCACCGCCACCACCGCCGCCGCCGCCGCCGCCGCCACCGCCGCCTCGGGGCTGGCGCTCGCGAGCTTCGTTGACGGTCAAATCGCGGCCGTCAAGGTTGGTGCCGTTCATGGCCTCGATCGCAGCTTGCGCTTCGGAATCGGAGGACATCTCCACGAAGCCGAAGCCACGCGGGCGACCGGTTTCGCGGTCGGTCATGATGAGAATGTCCGAAACGGAGCCGCCAGCGGCTTCGAAAGCGGTGCGGAGAGAATCTTCTGTGGTGTCGTAACTCAGGTTACCGACGTAAAGGCGTCTGCCCATGGGTATCAATCTTAGGTTAGCGAGACGTCTCTACTGGCACTGGCACAGAAGTGTTCGGAACGAGAAGTGACGAATCGAGCATGTTGCTATTCAGGTCGGGAAGGCTCTTCGCCGCCCACTGTGGGCGTCGGATATCCTCCCCTCGGCGAGCTGACTCTGACGGGTCGTGCAACGCACGTTATCCGGGAACCCAGTGGGCCACGCGGATCTCCGAAGGAATCAGCCCTTCAAGTGAGCGCGAATCTTAGCTCCACCCCAGAAAAGGGACTACCCCTGCTGGACGTTCGTGTGTCAGGAGGGCGTCCCTGGGGCCCGTGAGAGCCATTCCCCTCGATAGTTGTAGTGATTCCTAGGGATGCGGATCTGGTCTGGTGCGACGGTCTATGGGGTCAGATACCCTGGAAAATGCCTCCACGGACCGGGTGAGGCGGCTCCTGCCCGGCCAGTTGGCCCGCAAGATAGCCCCGGAAACGTCCGATTCAAGACTGCGGGCCAGCCTGAGAGGACCGCCCACACACGATCGATGCCCCCCTGCGCGAGCCAATGGACCTGATCCTCACCTTTCACTCCCTGGATACGAGTGGGTCGGTTGTCTCGTACAACCCCGACGAGTTCCGGCAAGTGGTGGAGGGGTTGCTGGAAGAGGGTGTGGCCCTGGTGGGCCTGGACGAGATGCTGCGGGAGGAAGGTACAAGCGGTCAGCCACGGGCACTACTGACCTTTGACGATGGGTTCAGCTCCGTACACGAGCACGCGCTGCCACTGCTGGCGGAGCTGGGCGTGCCGGCCCTGTTGTACGTGGTCACGGGTTGGGTTGGCCGTACCAATCGCTGGCCGACGCAGGGGGCAGAAGCTCCGGAACTTGACCTCATGGACTGGTCTCAATTGCGCGAGCTGCAGGCGGCGGGATTTGAGCTGGGCAGCCACACAGTGGAACACCCCCACCTGGCAGACCTGACGGAAGAAGAGCTGGAACGGGAACTGGCAAACAGCAAGAGACAGCTGGAAGACGAGCTACAGCAAGGCGTGCGACATTTCTCCTACCCCTACGGCACCTACAAGTCGTCCACGACGGAGGCTGTTCGCAAGCACTACGGCACCGCTACGACCACGGACATGCGCTGGCTGGAGGCCAACGATGACCCGCTCCTGCTCCCACGTGTGGATGCCTACTACCTGCGGGAACCCAGGCGCTGGGCACCCATCTTCGGAGCACGCACGCGAACCTACCTGAAAGGGCGAGCTGCACTACGCAATGTAGCCAGCCACCTACGCAGATGAAGTCCCTCAGCATCGTCATGCCCCTGTACAACGCCGGGGCCGATCTCCCGCGCGTGCTGCAGCCCCTGCTTGCCGCGATCAGCGAGGGTACCGCCCTGGAGTTGGTGGTGGTCGACGATGGCTCCACGGACGGGGGCCCGGAACTGTGCCGCAAACTGGGAGCCCGAGTGATGTCATCGGGCGGCAAGTGCCTGGGACCCGCCAAGGCGCGCAACACGGGGGTCGCAGAGGCGCAAGGGGAATTGGTGCTCTTCGTGGATTCGGACGTGATCTTGCACGACGACGTCCCGGCTCGCGTATGCGAGCAGCTCAGCAGTGACGAGGGCTGGGTAGCCATGTTCGGCTCCTACAACGACCGTCCGCCCCACCGCAGCCTGGTGTCCCAATACGTCAATCTGCGCCACCACTGGGTGCACCAACACGGAGAGCGCGAGGCGACAACCTTCTGGAGTGGTTGTGGGGCAGTGGTGCGGCAGGCCTACCTGGACGTGGGCGGATTCAATTCGGCGCAGTTTCCGCGCCCCATGGTCGAGGACATTGACCTCGGCTATCGCCTCCGCGAGCAGGGTGGCCGCATCCTGCTGGACAAGAACATGCTCTGCACGCATCTCAAGCGCTGGTCTCTGCACAACATGGTCGTCACGGACATTTTCGGGCGCGCCCTCCCCTGGACGCGCATGATCATCGAGCAGAGAGGGGGGGAGACCAACCTGAACGTCAGTCCGGCGGAGAAGTTGAAGGCGGGCCTCTCGGGAATCCTCACGCTCTCTCTGATAGCCGGTTGCTGGGACACACGCATCTGGGCCTTGAGCGCAACCTTGTTGGCCCTCGCGTTCTACGTCAACCGCGGCTTGTTCTGCTTGATCGGTCGCCGCAACGGAATGGTGCACGTGCTCGCGGGACTGTTCCTGCACCAGTTGTACTACCACTACAGCGTCCTGTGCTTCATCTACTGCCAGATCGAAGCCCGCCTGCGATCGGGCAGAGCCCGCACCACATCCTGAGTCACTTCCAGAGCATTCCAAGCCAGTAGTTGCGCATCTTCTCCGCGGCTCGAGTCCCTGGGAAGTCCTTGACCATGGTCTGGAAGCGTTTCTCGTTCTTCCCGTACCCCATCCGGAAGAACGACTCGACGAGGTTGTCGTAGACCTTCGCCGCCTCCAATTCGGTCTGGTGCTCTTCGTCGTCCTCGAGTTTGGCGGCCAGCTCCAAGAAGGGTTTACCAGCTGGATGCCTCTTGAGATCCTTGGTCAGGGCTTCGAGAGCCGTCTGGGCCAGGACGGCTTCGCCCGCGGCGAGAGACTCTTCGATCTGCTCGAGCACACGCGCCAGATGCTCGCGGGTCTGGTCGGCAAGGGTCTTGGCCTGGGCCGCAAGTTCGCCGTCCTCTTTGGCCTGAATGGCCTCGAGGTATCCGAGGGCCTTGGCCAACTCTCCCTTGGCCAGGGCGGTCACCGCGCGCTTGGTCCCGCGCAGCGGCTCGAGCGAGACCGTCAGCTGTCGATAGGCCGCTCCCCCCGCTGACCGAGACCCGTTCACACTCTTCCGCAGCTTGCCGTTCCACACACCATTGCTTGCGCCCACCCGATAAAATTCCTCACCCTGATGGTCGATCAGCACTTGACCATAGGTGTCCATGCTCCAGGCTCCGGCCATGGCACTACCCGTCCCGATGGCAAAGGGGAGTGGGTAGAGCTTGAGCAACTGCTTGACTGCAGAATCGGAGTCCGGCGTCACCGCCAGAATCACGAGCCCCCGATCCACGAACTCCCGGTGGAATCGGATCAGGCCGAGCCAATTGGACTTCTCGGGTTCCTCGCACACGAAGAAATGCAACATGACCGCGCGCCCCGCCAGGCCTTTCAGGGTGGGGTCCTCACCCACCCAGTTCAGCCACTTGTCGGCCTGCAGCGGGGGCAAGTCCAACCGCGGCGCCATTCCGTGAGCCCCGGTGAGACTCAACAGAAGAAGGGGAACGCCAATGCAACGGGTCGCAGTTCGCACGACCCGGTTATACACGGGAACGTGTTTCCTGGAGAGCGTCCAAGTAGCGCTGCAGGTACAAGGCGGGTGTGTAGCACTGCTCGTGCCGCCTGCGACCCTCCTGACCCATCCGCTGAGCCAGCGTCGGATCACTCCAGATGCGATCGAGGTCACGCAGCAGGCCCGGTTCGTCGGAGTAGAGGGTGCCCACATCCGGGGCCACCACCTCTTGCACTCCACCGCTGGCTTGAGCGATGACTGCCGTCCCACAGGAGAGTGCCTCGGCGGCGGTGAGCCCAAAAGTTTCGGCACAGATAGATGGAAATACCAAGGCTTCGGCAGCGGCATAGTAGGCGCCCAGTTTCTCTCGAGGCACCCGTCCGGTGAATCGCACATTGGAACCGGCAAGGGGAAGCGGGCCACCCCCGTCGGGCTCCCCCACTACGATAAGTGGGTAGTCCGGACGCTGAGCGAAAGCCGCGAGGAGGCTATCGACACCTTTGGCTGCCGAGAGTCGACCCACGTAGAGAAAGAAGCGCTCTGGCAGATCGGCGGGTGGAGACCCTCCACCATCCAGAGGGATGGAGTACTCCGGAATCACCCGCATGGGCACATCCACCCCCGCCTTCTTCATCCACTCTCGGTGGTGGCTTGCAGTGAACTCACTTGGACTGACCACGAGATCCACGTTTGACAGACAGCGGCCCATCCAAGCTTGCGCCCCGCGCCACAGCTGGGGTGGCCTGCGGTGAGCCAGCGTGCATCGCAAACAGGCGCGCTCCTCACAGAGCTCACCGGTGTACTTGTAGAGGATGTGCGTGGGACAAACCCACCAGTGTTCATGAAGGGTGAAGACGCGAGTGGCCGCACCCATACCCAGCACCCCAGGACCGCCCACCAGCGAGATGTTGTGGAAATTGATCACGTCGAAACCGTCCGAGAGGATTCGTTTCAACTCGGACGTCTTGAAACTAGGCCGACCCGTCTGCTGGGTGACGAGAGGCGAGAGCTTGCCGAATCGACTACGCAGGCGATGCACGACAACCCCGTCCGATGTATCGGCAGCTTCTACGGGCTCGCTCTGGCCAGACACAACGCGCCAGGCATCCGTGCAGTGCACCACGTGCACCTCATGCCCGGCCCGGACCAGATCCCGTGCCAACTGCTGCACGAACGCCCCATCCCCGCCGAAGCTATAGGGCGGGTAGAAGGTCGTCACCATGCAGAATTTCACGCCAGACCTCCGGGGTCACCGCCACAACCGATCACACCCAAGTGGCACTCATGGTCTTCGGGGAGTCGCTTCAGTTGCATGGAGAGATGCAGGTCGATGGGCGTTGATGAGGGCGCACGCGGCAACCGCCCCAGCCTACCTAATCACCCTGCGCTCGCGTTCACACCGTCCCCGGAGTTCCCCGGCTCTGAGTCCTCTTCCGGCAGCTTGCACAACACGTTTCGGATCTCCTCGTGGTATTCCTGGGCCGTGTTGACACTCATGTGGTCGATATCCTCTCCCAGGAGCCGCTTGGCCAGCAGCTGGCCCATCTCCACGGAGTGATCGGCGTTGTTGTAGCGGAACGTTCCACCCCGGCCGACCAGATGCAGCCCCTCGTGCTGATTCACGAAGCCGTAGATCTCGGTCACCTTGGCGTAGTAGTCCAGATCGTAGACAGGGTAGGCGTAGAGGGTGCGGATGATACAGACGTCCAGCACCTCGCTGCGGTCGATGAACTCAAGCCTATCGGCCAGATCCGCCACGACGCGTTCGCGAATCTGCTCATCACTCAACTGCCACAGCTCATCGTCACGAGAGCAGAAACACTCACAGACGACCGACGTGTACTCGGGCCCTGGAACCATCGCCGCACTCCAGTTCTTGGGCTCGTGGAGCCTGGCGAACAGCAGGTCTTCATCGTGCACGTAGAGCCAGGTATCCGGGGTCACCTGCTCCTTCTTCAGCATCACGGTCGCGGTGATCAGATCCCGGAAGCGCAGAGAGTTGGCCGCATCGGTCACCGCCTGCGAGCACTTGGGCTCGATCATCTTGACCAGATGGGTCGCGGGGATCGTTGAGATCACATCCGTGGCGTGCTGCTCGCGGTCGCCATCAGGAGTGTCGTAGGTCAGCGTGAAATCGTGTGGGCCGTTGTAGACAATGCGTTTGACCGGCGACGAGAGATGGACCGTTCCGGAGCTGCTCTCGATGTCCTCTGCCATGCGGTCACAGATGCGCTGATAGCCGTCTCGAGGATAGACGAACTCGTCCACCAGGCTGACAACATCGCGGCTCTTGATGATGGCGTCCTTGATCGTCGTCAGAATCGAGAGACCCTTGCTGCGCTGGGAGACCCAATCCGAGCTGATCTCCTCGCACGGGCACCCCCAGACCTTCTCGGTGTAGCGTCTGAAGAACATGTCGAAGAGCTTCTCTCCAAACTGTGAGACGAAGGCCTCGCGCAGGTTGACGGGCTCCTTATCGCTGAGCAGGTCACGAGCAGCAGCACGGCAGTAGCTGAGCACAGCGTAGACACTGGTGAACAGGCCCGCGTTGCCCAACACGTTCTTGATCGAGATGGGATACTCGTAGTACTTGCCGTCAAAGTAGATGCGGCTGGTGCGCTGCACGGTGACAAGCTCACCCTCCATCAGCTTCAAGAACCACTCATGAAGCTCCTTGTTCTTGGTGAACCAGCGGTGCCCACCCAGGTCGAACTTGAAGCCGTTGATCTCCTCGGTCAGGCACAACCCACCGACGTAGTCATTCAGTTCAAGCACATTCAGGGGGACGTCCCGCGAGGCGAGATAATGGCCCGCGGCCAACCCTGCAGGGCCTGCACCGAGGATCGTCACCTGTAGGTCCCGATTGGGGCCGTCCCCACCCTTGGCGGGCTGTTGTTGATCGGCTTCGCTCACCCTATCCCTCGTTGGCCTCCACACGGCGGTTGTAGACCCATGCCACAAAGAGCGCGGCGGTCCCGGCCAAGATGCTCAGATAGATGAAGCCCAGGGCGCTGCCTACCCAGGTGACCTTGTACCCAGGAAGGAAGAGGCCGAAGAGCTTGAGATGCGGGCCGAGCGGCTTGCCCGGTACGTGATTGACTATCAGGAGAGCCGTTGCGATGAACATCGCCGTACCCGCCAAGAGCCCGATGGCCATTGCGAACTCGCGCTTCTTCAGGCGGGCGACCTCTTCCTTCAGTCGTTGGCCTTTCGAAGGAGCCGAATCGGTGGGCTGTCTGGAGAGCAGCTTCAGGTAGTACAGCATGGCCACTGGAGTGGTACTGAAGAAGGCCACTGCACCGGCCCACAACGCGCCGACCACTGCGCCTGTCCAGGTTATCGAGTAGCCCGGAAAGAAGTGGACCAGCAGACCAAGGTGATAGGAAGACCCGTTTTCCTGCAGCACGAGCCAAAGCGTCGCGCCTCCGAGAGCCGCACCAGCCAAGAGTGCACAACTCAAGCCCAAGGAGATGGCATTCATGCGGGCCAGAGATCTGGCAACGTTGGGAGATTGATCAGCCATTGGACAGAGCCTCTCTACGCAGACGCCGCTCAATCACGCGCAAGTAGACGCGATGGTGCAGGTTGAGGAATCCGGCAAAGACGTGTCCAACGAGGTATCCCGCAACCATACCCCAGCCGAGGCCAATAAAAGCGCCACCCCAACTGACTGAGTAACCCTTGAATAAGTAGGCGAGCAATTCCAGGTGGGGTCCATAGCGCAAGCTTCTGCTGGGATCGAGGCAAGCCATGCACGGGGTCGGCCCCTTGACAGTCATGGCTATCGTCATGAGAAACAGAACCCCCGCGGCAACGATGCCGCAACTCATACCCAGGGCGTGCCGATCCAGGTGGGCGAAAGCCTGAATCAACCGCTGCTGGTCGCGCTTTTCGGTTGTGGGGTCTTGGGGGTCAGTCATGGCAGGGGCTCCTAAACACATGGGGAATGCACTCAGCAACGCAACGTGCGATGCCGAGGGTCCCAGCAAGCCCCAGGATTCCCTAAAAGGATCCCCCAATTCCACGGGATTGTCTAACAAACGGAATCAATTCCTCGGCCAGGGACGACCGTCAGGCCAACGGTATTGGGTTCTTTTGCCTTTTGAGACAACTGGACCGCCAGAACACCCACGGCCCAGCGGTTTTGGGCCCCGGGACATCTCCCTGCCTTGGATACGGACCAGAATGGAGCCCCCCAACGGTCCGCCATTGAAAAGGAAGGCCCCGGCCTGCGGATCTGGCCCCCACAACGGGGCTAGAATCACGAAGAGCCCATGCGACGATCATCACCCAGCGACCGCCTTACACAGCCGACCCGACGGGTTCCGCTCGCCCTCCTACTGTTCGCCGCCTGCTCGGGCCCCGAACCCGAATTCCAGCAGCCCGACGTCCTGTTCCTGGTCGTTGACACCCTGCGTGCGGACCGACTGGGCAGCTACGGGTACGAGCGTGGCCTGACACCCGTGATGGACCGCCTGGCCGAGGAGGGTTCCGTGTTCACGCGCGCTTCCGCTCAAGCCCCGTGGACCGTGCCGTCCATGTGCTCCATGGTCACGAGTCAATACCCCACAGCTCTATTCGAGCACCCGGATGAGTCGCGCACAACGCTGGCGGAGGCCTTTCAGCAGGTCGGGTATACCACGGTGGGCGTGGTCGCCAACGCCCTGCTCGATCCGGGAACTGGTTTCGAGCGCGGGTTCGATGTCTACATTCCGCGGGAAGGCGCGGACGGCAAGCGCAAGATGCCGGGGCACTTCGACGCCGTTGCATCATGGGTAGACGAGGCACTCGTCAACGCCCTGGCCCACGATGAGAACGGGGGGCGCAAGCCGCTGTTCCTCTATGCGCAACCGAGCGACCCCCACGCTCCCTATCACGGTCGCCAGCAATTCCTCGCTGATCAACCCGTCAGCTCGGTCCCGCCCATCCTGCCGGAGAATTGGCAAGAGCAGATGCTGGCCGCCCAAGGCCCAGCCGCTCCTGCCGACGATCCCGAATGGAGCGAAGCTCTGCAGGACATCCAGAGGCAACGCAACGCCTATGACCACGATGTCCGTTTCACGGACGCCGCGCTGGGACGCTGGCTCAAACGGCTGGAGGAGCTGGGAGTGGACAACCTCTTGGTGGTGATCGCCTCCGATCACGGCGAGGAACTCTGGGAAAACGTCACTCCAGCACCAGCAGACCGATTGAAGGAGATGCCCCCGAAAGCTTTCTTCTTTCAGAGTCACGGCTACAGTCTGGCGGAGCAGGCCCTGCGCACCCCGATCATCCTCTCGGGCCCGGGAGTTCCTGCGGGGCGCAGGTTCCCGGAGCCCGTAGAGAACGTCGATCTCTTCCCCACTCTCGTCACCTTGTGCGGGCTGGAGCGGCCAGATGACCTCCACGGGATGGATCTGACTCCCCTCATGCAGGGCCGTGTCGAGCCGGGAGACTGGCGCCTTGAGACCTACGCCTACGTCAACCACGGGTTCAGTATGCGGGACGAAGCCAGCGGGCTGAAGCTGGTCTTGCCCACCCCCTTCGGGATGGAGAGAGGCCTGTCCCCGCCTCAGTTGTTTGATCTCAATGCAGACCCAGGGGAGCGCACGAATCTCGTGGAGCAGCGCCCCAAGGATGCCAGTCGGCTGACCAAACGCATGATGCAGTACCTGAAACGCTACGACTCCGACGGGACGAGCGTGGATGAAGGAACAAAGCGCGACGAGTGGCTCAAGAAGCTGAAGGCGATGGGTTACGATGGCGAGTTGGTAGGCGAGGACGACGAATAAGAGGACGAAGAAGGAAAGCAGTAGAACTGCCAACAGGCCTTGCGCATCCCTACCAGGGACCTACTCTTGTCCCCCCAACATTCCCCCCCAATACCCTTCGGGCCCCAACCCAACGTGACCCAAGCCACAAAAGAACAGGTCCTCGACGCCCTGCGCCAAGTCATCGACCCGGACCTACATCAGGATATCGTCACCCTCGGATTTGTCACGCGCTGTGATGTGGATGGCTCCAAGGCGGATGTCGTCATCAACCTCACGACCCCTGCTTGCCCGGTCAAGGACCAGCTACGGGATGAGGCGCGCAAGTTCGTCAGCGCCGTACCGGGTATTGAAGAGGTGGAGTTGGAGATGACCGCCGAAGTCCGTAGCAAGGACGGCCCCACCCACAAGCTGGCCGAACACATCAAGCACATCATCGCCGTGTCCAGCGGCAAAGGTGGTGTGGGCAAGAGCACGGTGTCCGTCAACCTGGCCTGCGCCCTGGCCGCCACGGGAGCGCGGGTGGGCCTCTTGGACTGCGACATCTACGGCCCCGACATTCCCATGATGATGGGGCTCAAGGGCCAGCCTGATCACGGTGGCAGCGCGGACCGACCCTCCCTGGTCCCCAAGGAACGCTACGGGGTCAAGACCATGTCTGTGGGCTACCTATTGCCCGACGACAAGCCCGCCGTCTGGCGTGGTCCCATGGTGCACAAGCTGATCGAGCAGTTCTTGAGCGATGTGGAGTGGGGCGAGTTGGACTACCTCCTGGTGGACATGCCACCTGGAACCGGTGACGCACAGCTCTCTCTTGCGCAACTGGTACCCCTCACAGGAGCGATCATCGTCACCACTCCCCAGGCCGTGGCCACCTTCGACGTGGGCAAAGCCATCACCATGTTCAATCAGGTCAACACCGAAATCCTGGGCATCGTCGAGAACATGTCGGGCCTCATGGTCGAGGGCATGGTGGAAGGTGCGCAGGAGGGATCGCAGGTGCGCCTGACCCTGGGTTCAAAGGAAGAGGTCTGCTCTGTGGACAGCGAAGGACGCTTCCGCACCGTGGCTGAGATGTTCGGTGCGGGTGGTGCTCAGATGCTGGCGGAGAAGCATGGTTTCCCGGTCTTGGGCCGTGTGCCACTAGACCCCGCCGTGCGAGTGGGTGGCGATGGTGGCGATCCCATCGTGGTGGCCGACCCGAATTCACCCATAGCGCAGAGCTTCCACAAGGCTGCGGGCAAGGCCGCACAGCGTATTGCTGTGCGCTCCTTTGCCTCTCTACCCGTCTTGGATTGATCCCGATTGGGGGATGTGGCCCCGGTTGACGCAATCCTTGCAACGCGCTCTGGAGCGGGTTTTTCAAGTATGGGTAGAATCTGGGTGTGGATCTCGTCCTGTCCCCCCACAGAGCTCCCAGCTTCAACCATGACCCACCTGCCCCGTCTGTCGACCCTGATCGTCTCCCCTCTTCTTCTCGTCGCGCCGCTCCTGGCCGCCGTTCAGGATGATGAGGTTGCCGCCGAACCCACACAAGAGGAGGAGGCCGAAGCCAAGGCTCCTGCGCCCCCGAAGGCCAAGGTGCGCAAGCGCTTGCAGGGGAGCTTGCCGCTCTCCTGGTCCGAGCAGCTGACTTGGCGCTCCATCGGGCCGGCGAACATGGGCGGGCGCATCACTTCGATGGATGTGCATCCGAATGACGCCAGCACCTACTGGGTGGGAACGGCTGGCGGTGGAGTTCTCAAGACCACAAACAACGGGGTTACTTACGAACACCAATTCACCAACCAGGATACGAGTTCGATTGGAGCCGTGGCAGTCTCACCGTCCAACCCCGATCAGGTCTGGGTGGGAACCGGGGAGAACAACCCGCGCAACTCCGTGTCCTGGGGCGACGGTATCTACAAGTCCTATGACGGCGGCGCGTCCTGGCACCACATGGGTCTCGGGGACTCATTCCAGATCAGCACAATCATTGTCCACCCCGAGAATCCGGACATCGTCTACGTCGGCGCCCTGGGTCACCTCTGGGGACCCAACCCCGAGCGCGGCCTGTTCAAGACCACGGACGGTGGAGAGAGCTGGGAGAAGGTGCTGTTCGTGGACGACCTGACGGGTGTCATCGACATCCGAATGCAACCGGGCAATCCCGAAGTGCTCCTGGTCGCCACCTACGAGCGTGAGCGCGACCTGTACTGCAGCAATGATCCCGCGAAGAAATGGGGCCCGGGCAGCGGGCTGTACCGCACCGCGGATGGTGGCGCCACCTTCACGAAGGTCACGGACGGTCTCCCGTCAGTGACCCTGGGACGCATCGGTATCGACTGGTACGTCGCCGACCCGAACGTGGTGTACGCCGTGGTCGAATCGGAACGCATCACCCAAGACCGTCTCAACGCCCCGTACATGGGACTGAACGGGGAGAGCGCCGGTGCTGTTGGCGCGCGCATGACGGCAGTGACTGAAGATGGGCCTGCGGCGGAGTCGGGCTTCAAGAAAGATGACATCCTGGTGCGCTTCGACGGCAACACCGTCCTGGGCTGGGACTCTCTCGTGGATTCCTTGCTCGATTACAAGGCCGAAGACAAGGTCGAAGTGGAGGTCGTGCGCGACAAGGAGACGGTCACTTTTGAGTTCACCTTGGGCAGCCGCCCTGTTGAAGAAGACAACACCGACTCTCTCGGCTACCCATCCTCCGGGCCTTTCGGCGGTGGCTTGGGCGGGCAACGCGAGAACATCCAAGACCAACAGGGGGAAGAGGGACACGAACATGGAGGCCTCTTCCGCTCCGACGATGCAGGCCTGACCTGGACGCGCATCAACTCGGTCAACCCGCGCCCCATGTACTACTCCGAAGTACGCGTGGATCCGAGCGACTCCAACCACATCTACGTGCTGGGCACGTCACTGTATCGCTCCAAGGATGGCGGCAAGACCTTCACCTCGGATGGGCACGATGGCTCGGTACACGTAGACCACCACGCCATGTGGGTCGATCCCCGCGATGGCCGCCACATCATGTTGGGCAACGATGGCGGCCTGTATGTCACCTGGGACCGCATGGAGAACTGGGACCACCACAACCACGTGGCCATTGGCCAGTTCTACAACATCACCTGCGACCCCACGCCTGACTACATGGTCTACGGCGGCCTGCAGGACAATGGCTCTTGGGGCGGGCCCAACCGCTCGTACTCGGGCCAGGGCACCCTGAATACGGACTGGATCTCGGTGGGCGGCGGGGACGGGTTTGTCTGCCGCGTGGATCCCGAAGATCCGGACCTGGTCTATTACGAGAGCCAGAACGGCGGCATGGGTCGGCGAAACCTGCGCACGGGGCAGGGCGGATCGGCACGACCGAGCTCCCCCCGTGGCTCCCGCAGTCGCTTCAACTGGAACACCCCCTTCATCCTCTCCAACGCGAACTCGCGCATCTTCTACAGCGCGGGAAACCGCGTCTTCAAATCCCTCGACCGAGGTAACAAGGGGCGCGCCATCTCGCCGGATATCGCGCGGACGGAGCGGGGCACGGCCACTTCGCTGGCTGAGTCTCCCAGCAACCCCGACATCTTGTACGTGGGCACCGACGACGGCGCCCTGTGGACCACTCGCGATGGAGGCCAGGAGTGGATCGACCTGTTCGCCTTGAACGCACCAGAAGAAGAGGAGGCTACCGACGAGGAGCCCGCCGAGGGCGACGACGCTGATGACGGCGCAGGAGCTCCCGCAGCCACCGAGGGCGCGGCCCCCAAGGCTCAAGCAGTGGCATGGCGTGGCCTGGGTCTGCTCATGAGCGACGATCCGATCAGCGGCCACTGGGAGTGTGAAATCACCGAAAATCGGGGGGGCGAGAACGAGGAGTTGCAGTTCACCCTGGATCTCGTGCTGGCAGCAGATGGCAAGTTGACGGGCACGGCCAAGGCATCTGTCGGCTCTGGCGAGCTGGCTGCCGGCGCCTGGGATCCGGAAGCAAAGTCCCTGTCTTTCACCTTCAAGCCGGGGGATGTGCTGTTCTCCTTCAAGGCGGCACTCGACAAGGGCAAGTTGAAAGGCAGCATCTCTGTAGCCGATGGGACCGTCACATACGACTTCGAGGGCCAGCGTGATGGAGAGGCCGCAAAAGACCAGGAGATCGCGGAGCCCGAAGAAGAGGTCATAGAACCCGAAGAGGTTGAAAAGCCCGAAGAGGTTGAAGAGCCTGAAGCGCAACAAGAACCTGAGGTTACAGAGCCAAAGAAGGACGATGACGACAAGGGCAAGGACAAGCCAAAGCCCAAGAAGTTCATCAAGGACACCATCGACCAGCTCCTGCCCGGTCGCTTCTACGTCAGCTCCATCACGCCCTCCGCC
>PVBE012344214.1_pt1 | contig 29837 bp, 23 predicted proteins | sample 1631181 | NCBI WGS metagenome assembly PVBE01 (sample SAMN08397723, study PRJNA350692) | Marine metagenome, whole genome shotgun sequencing project. | isolation source: water | place: Pacific Ocean | collected 2012-04
CCAGACGCGCGCCGGCCTCGAGCAGGCCCTGCGCGGGATGCAGCCCCAGGTGCTCTACTTCTACGGGCACGCGGAGGTCCGCGGGGCGCAGATCTGTCTGCTGCTCACCGACGGCGACCGCACCGACCCGCTGTTGATGGCCGACCTCAAGCGGATGCTGCCGCAGGAGGCGCCGCTGGTCGCGTGCCTCAATGGGTGCAAGACCGCCGCCGGCGGCTGGTACTCGGCGGGCAACCAGCTCTCCCCCGAGATCCCGCTGGTGGTCGCGAACCGCACCACCGCGTGGACCGAGTACGCCGGGCCCGCCGCCGTTCGCTGGCTCGCGCGGGTCCTCGGCGACGGCGCAGACCCCGTCGAGGCGCTTTGCCGGCTGCCCGCCAACGAATGCACGCGCAGCTTCCAGTGGGCGACCACGACGGTCCACGCGAATTACCGCAGCTGGAGCGCCGACCGGGACCCGAGCGGCGTCCGCCGTCCCGTGGTGGGCTTGCGCCTGAACCGCGACCAGCTGCCGACGGAGGCGCCCCGTCCGGCGTCGGTGAGCGCCGCGCCCGCCTTCGCCGTACTCACGCTGGTGGCGGTCGCGGTCGCGGCATTCCTGCTCTGGCCCGAGTCGAATCACGCGCCGGACCCGCTCCCCCCGCCGGACCCCGACGCTCAGCTCGTCGTGCAGCCCGGGCCGGACTCGCCGCCGCCCGTGCAACGGGTCGCGGAGGACGTCGTAGCCGCGACCGGATTCGACCTCGCAGACGCGGCGTACGCGGGTCTGCTCGCCATCGCCGGGCTCGCGACGGCGACCTTCCTCTGGCGCAACGGCGCGCCGGCGCCCCTCCCCCACCCCGAGGCGCCACCCGCGCGTCCCGGGCCGCCACGCATCCGGGTCCGTGCGCGCCGCCGGCTCGCACGCCAGCTCGTAGGTGAAGCCGAGGAGGATGTGCTCGTCTGGGGCGTCGGCCGCTTCGTGTCCGACCAGCTGACGGATCGCCTGGCGGTGGACGCGACGGTGGTCGAGACCGCCGCCGCAGCCGGCCGCCCGGTCCTGCGCTACCGGCACCAAAGGCGCCAGCGTGCGGTCTGGCTGTGGATTGACGAGTCCGCAGAGACGCCTGCGCTGCGCCGCCTCGCGGACGAGATAGAGGCGGCGTTGGAGCAAGCCGGGCTACCGGTCGAGCGCGCCACTTACTGGGGCGTGCCCGAGCGATTGACCCTCGAGTCCGCGCAGATCGTCTCGCCGGCGGAGCTCGACGAGCGCCGCCACACAGCTGCCGTCGCGCTGCTCACCGACGGACGCCTGCTCGCACGACGGCTCGGCCAGGACCACGAGCGCCAGAGCGCACGCGCCCTGCTGCGAACGCTCTCCAACTGGCCGCACCTGGCCTTCGTCGACTTCTCGGATGGTGCCCACAACCTCGCCGGGCTGGTCGACCCGTTCCAGATCCCGGTGGTCCCGCCTCCCGAGCTGGCCGGCTTCCTCGGCGGCGGCCGCGTGCGCCCCACGGCCGCGTACGACGGGGCGGAGCACGCCTGGGCCGCCGTGCTCTCGCTGCCCAGTGACCCGGTCGACCCGAGCACCGCGTACGCGCTGCGCGAAGCGCTGGGTCTGCCCGCCTCGCCCTGGGCCCTCGACACGCTGCGCAGCGGCGCACGCGGCCCCGGCGACACGCTCGCTTGGAAAGCCCCCGACCGGCTCGCGCTGCTCAGGTGGCTCGCGGCCGCAGAGGCGGACCTCGGCGCCGATGGGCTGCTCGGTCGGGCGGTCGCGTTCTGGACCGTGACGTACGCGGCTGAGGACGCCGCCCGTCGGGCCGACGAGCCCTCGGCACCGTGGGTGGATACGCCGGCGGAACGGAGGCTTCGCGCCGACCGCGCACTGCTCGGCCTGTGGACGGCGCCGGACACCGCAGTCGCCGAGCTGTACGCGCTCCGCGAGGGCGACGTCGGCGGTCATGTCCGCACGCGGCTCGCCGAGCTGACCTGTGCAGACGCCCCCTCCGAAGCCGCGATTCCCCTGCCCTGGTCTCTCTCCGAGTGCGCCCCCGAGACTGTCGCGATGCTCGCGGACCTCGACTTTGGCCGCGCCGCGGGCCTGCGCTTTGTGGGCAAGCTCTCCAGATCCGCTCGGGCCGCCTTCGCGGTGGGTGTGTCCGCCGGCCTCGCCGTCGCAGCGTTGCTCGGATATCTCCTCGGCCTGTAGCGCGCTATCGAGCCGCCGCCGGCGAATAGCCAACCTGGACTGGAACATCGACTGCGTGGCGCAGCTTCGCGGGCAGCGGGGTCGCGCGCAGGGCGTCGTCCACGCACCCCGTGCCATCCGAGCGTCCCGGGTGTCGGAGCCGCAGCTCGCGCCCTCGCGCCCGAATCCAGAGCTCGTACGGCCCCTCTGGCTCCGCCCAGCACCGCCGTATCTCCGGCCAGCGCGCCTCGAGCTCCGGGATGAGCCAGCCCGCCGGCGGCTCCACCGTGTCCGGAAAGCGCAGGGCGACGTGTCGATACGCACTCTTGTTCATCGCCCTCACCATCGCCGCCCCCAGATCGCGCAGCGGCCGCACACGCATCGAGTAGCCCTGCGCCGCAGCCTCACGGCGGGCATCCGCGCCGATGTCGAGGGCCTCTTGAAGCTAGCCGACACGTTGTCGCACCTGCATCCTGCGTTGCGCGTCACGCCAGACCACCGCTGCGTTGCGGTAGGCGGTCAGCGCGCGCTCCACTTCGTCTGCACCCGGCTCGCCCGCGTTCTTCCTCAACGCTTCTTCGGCCCGCCTCGGATGACCGAATCTCACCCACCGGACTGCCCGCCGCGCCCATTTTGCCGCCGCGACGGCGGCATCGGGGCGGCTCGCGTCCGGCGCCGGTCGCGCATCGGGCGCGCCCGCATCCACCAACACGCCTTCGTCGACGGTGGCGTCCGAGCTCGGCTCGTCCGCGACCTCGGCGGAGAGCGCCCAGACCACCCCGGCAATCATCACCATCGCGACCACCAGCGCCGGCGCCACGTCCGCCTCGGCGCCGTCCACGACGGGTGGCGCGCGCCCCCAGAGGAGCGCGCCGAGCAGACCCGCGCCGAAGACCACCAGGCCCCACCCGGGGTGGCCCATCGCCCACAGGCCGCTGAGACCTCCGACGCCGAGTCCGGCGACGAGCGCGGTCGCGACGCGCGGGCTCACGGGGTGCGCACCCGCGCCAACACCACCGGGACCTCCTGAGCGAGCAGATGGTCATGCCACAGCATCTGTTCGAGAGACAGAGAGTCACCGGGCCCCTTTACCTCGACGAGCACGCACGCGCACTCTGTCCACACGAACAGATCTGGCATCCCAGAGCGATGGCGTCCGGGGTGCCGCGCGTAGCGTTCGAGGATCGGCACGAGGCGGGCCCCTCCAAGCGTCGCCGCCGCGCGTGCGAGGACATCTACATCAAAGCGCCAGCTCGCACCACGCGCCCGGAAACCTCCGTACGTCGTGTGCGCCCGTCGCACCTCCGCATCCAGATCGACTTCGCGCAACGCCTCGAATCGCGCGCACAGCTCCGACTTGCGCAGCCGGTAGAAGGCGTCGCTCTCGAAGTCGAGCGGCGCGTCCTGATACGCGTGCTGGAACATCCCGGGGACTGGCGCGAACATCTCGCACCAACACAGCTTCGAGAACAGCGTGCGATACAGCGCTCCTTCGCAATGCACACCGTCCCCGCCCATCGCCTCGAGCACCGCCTGCTCGATCGTGCCGTGCTCTCCACCCGCCAGCCCGTAGAGCGCCTTCGGCCCCTTGTACCCGCAGGGTTCGAGCGAGAACTCACGGACGGGGGCCACCCGCAGCGCCTTGCGCGGGTCGGGGCCGCGGCCGAGGCGGGACGCGCGCAGCCGGACGCGGAGGCGGGACGCGTCGTCGAGGTCGAGGGCGAGGGCTGGCTCGGGGTCGAAGGCCTCGCCTCGGTCCTGGCGATGCAGCAGCAGCCCGAGCCGGTCCGCGGCCCGCGCGGCGCGGCGTGGCACTCTCCGGGTCCGAAGGAGCGTCCGATAGAGGGCCTCCGCCCGGCCCGGGTCGGGCACGCGCTCGTACTCACGCGCTGCCAGGAAGACGAGCTCCTCGTCCTCCGCGGCGGGGTCGGCCCAGCGCCGATGCGTCGCAACGGGCGGCCGGTGCTCGAGCGCCTCGGCGGCCTGCTCGCCGAGACGCAGCACGGTCTCCCGGTCGGCGTCGATGGCGCGGTCCAGACGCGCGCCGGCTTCGATGTACGCCTCGAGGTCGGCTCGGCTTGCGAAGAGCGGCACGTCGCGGTCGACCGTGTAGGGGCCATACGCGTAGCCCGGGCGGCCGAGCTCGTGCAGCACGAAGGTGGTCCAGCCCTGGTAGCGGTTGCCGAAGAAGACGACGCGAGCGCGATCGAATGGGCGTAGCCGTCGGGCACGCCAGATGTCGGCGGCGCCCGGCAATCGTTCTGCGAAGCCCGGCGTGCTCACGAGACGCGCGACCACCTCGGCGCGGCGACCGCGGTTGTCGACGCCGAGCTCGGTCGCCACGGGTCGCAGGTCCGCGAGGGAGAGGAAAGGCAGCCGCTCCTCGACGGTCAGCTCCGGGGCCAGCTCGACGTAGCCTTCGGCGGCGAGGAGCCGTGCAGCCACCTCGACGTCGCCAATCTCCGGATAGACGAGCCGGTCACGACGGAAGAGCGCACCGCGCCGGATGACGAACCGCGCGAACAGCATCTGCGCGGGCTGAGGGAGCTCCAACACACGGCGCATCAGCGCCAGCTCGTCGTCGTCGAAGAGGCCGTGCGACGCCTCCAACACGGTCTCGACGACGGTTCGGAAGTTCACCCAATAGTAGTCGGGCGGCAGGTCGGGGTCGTCGGCCATCGCCGGGCACGTTAGCATCGCGAGGCATGCGCTGGGTGGCCACCGCCGTCGTCGTCCTCACCGCGGTGCTGGTGCTCGGCGGCACCGGCCCAACGGTCGACGACGCGCGCGCCTTCTACGCCAGCCAGTCGGTCTATCTGCAGCCGTTTCCCTACGCTGCGACGCCCGCCGGCCTCCCGAACGTGCGCGCGGAGACTTGCGGTAGGTGCCACCGCGAGATCTACGACGAGTGGCGGGTGTCGACCCACGCCCACGCCTGGCTCGACGACCTCCAGTTTCAGGCCGAGCTGGCCAAGTCGCGCAGCACGCACGATTTGGGCTGGATATGCGTCAACTGCCACACGCCGCTCGAAAACCAGCTCGAGCGCCTCGTGGTCGGCCTGGAGGACGGGCACGTCGGGCGGCCTCGCTACATCGACAACCCGAGCTTCGACCGGGCCCTTCAGCTCGAGGCCATCACCTGTGCCGTGTGTCACGTGCGCGGCGGCGTCATCCTGGGCCCGTATGGTGACGCGTCGGCCGCGCCGCATCCGGTCCTGAAGGCCCCAGCGCTCCTGACGCCGGAGTTGTGCACGCGCTGCCACCAGGCGAAGGCGTCGTTCCCCGAGGTGACCCTCGCGTGCGTCTTCGATACCGGGGCCGAGTTCTCCGGGGGCCCGTACGCCACCGATGGCGCGGCCTGCCAGACCTGCCACATGCCCGTCGTCGAGCGCCCGCTGACCCACCTGGGGACCCCGAAGCGGAAGACGCGACGTCACTGGTTCGGCGGCTCACTGATTCCCAAGAAGCCGGCGTACGCCGCGGAGCTCGAGCCGCTGAAGGCGCACTACCCGGACGGGCTCGCGGCGCGGTGGATGGAGCCGCCGAAGCAGGTCCGCGCCGGCGAGACGGTCACTTTGCAATTCGAGGCCCACAACGCGGCGGCTGGACACATGCTGCCGACCGGCGACCCCGAGCGGCACGTGCTGCTCAGCGCACACGTGACGGGGCCAGACGGCGCGCAGCTCGCCCACCAGGAGGTCCGTTTCGGGGCGGTCTACCAGTGGAGCCCCACCATCAAGAAGCTGGGCGACACCCGCTTGAAGCCGACCGAGCGGCGGACCTTCTCGTTGCGCTTCACCGCGCCAGCCACCGGGCCGTTGCAGCTGCGCCTCGTCGCCTCGAAGTGGCGCATCAACGAGGACGCGCTTCGCTACCACGACCTCGAGGGGAAGATCGTGGCCGGGCGCACCTTCATCGACCGGACGACCACGCTCCCGGTCGCTACCATCGACCCATGACCCGTGTTCGCCGCGCCCGCCTCGCCGACGCCTTCGAACTCGCGCGCGTCGAGGTGGCGAGCTGGCGCGAGGCCTACCGCATCCTGCTCCCGGCGCCGTATCTGGCGCGCATTTCGGTCGACCGATGCCGGGCGCGTTGGGTCAAGCGGCTGGCTCAGGGCGACGAGGGCGGCGACGACCATTGGGCCCTCGAGCACGACGGCGCGCTCGTCGGATACTGCACCGCCGGGCCATCCCGAGCCGATCCGGACTTCGCGGCCGAAGTCTTCACCCTCTACCTGCACCCCGACCGCTGGTGTCGCGGCCTCGGCAGCGTCGTCTTCGAGCGCGCTGTGGAATGCCTCGCGGAGCGAAGGTTCGGCTGGCTCTACGTCTGGGTGCTCGCCCGGAACGCCCGCGCGCGCCGCTTCTACGTGCGCCAGGGCATGGTCACCGACGGGCAGCGCCGCCTCGACCGGACCGGCGGGCGCCGCGTCATGGTGGTGCGCTACGCACGGCCGCTCAACCCGCTCCTCCCTTGGCCTGCACCAGATCTGCACGGGTCGGATACCGACCAGGCTGACTGCTGATGGCTGAACGCTGCGCCCGTCTCGATGAGACGTGGGCGTCTGGGTCTCGCGTCGATTGGAACACCGCAAATCTGAGGCGCGCTCGCGAAAATCCACGAGGCCCGAGCCCCGAGACCGCGTAGTTCCTGGGATTCAGGCGCTGGCACGCTCCGTGCTCAAGTGCCGTGGCGACTGAATTCCAGGAGCTTCCAATGACTCTTCGCACCCTGCCGATCCTCGCCGTCGCCCTCCTCGCCACCGGCTGCATCCTCGACCCGAACGACCTCGAAGGGGGTGGAGACGGCGGGCCGCCACCCAACTGCGAAGCGGTGCCCATCTGCGACGACGGCTGGGTGGAGGTCGACGAGTGTCCACAGGACGACGTCGACTGCCGCGAGCGGAGCCTCTGCGGCACGACGATTCACTGTATGCCCGCCGCGCAATGCCTCGCGTTCCCGAGCTGCCGGCCGGACGAGGAGCAGAGCGAGGAGCCGTGCGGAGAGGGCGAGGCCGACTGCCGCCAGGAGAACCTCTGCGGTGCGACCATCTACTGCCGCGACGGCGGTGACCAATGCGCCGCGTACCCGAGCTGCCACGGCGAGGAGGTCCCGACCGAAGAACCCTGCGAGGAGAACGAGGAGCTGTGCCGCGAGGTTTCGCTGTGTGGTGCGACCATCTACTGCCGCGAGGACATCGGTCACTGCGAGGCGTACCTGGTGTGTGATGAGGGCGACGAAGAGAGCGAGATCGCCTGCGACCCCGACGCAGACGAGCCCTGCTACACGCGCTCCATCTGCGGCTACACCATCAACTGCCGCCCGGGGCCCATGTGCGACGCCGAGCCCACCTGCGAGCCGTGGGAGATCGCCAGCAACGAAGCGTGCTTCGACGACGAGTGGGGCTGCCGCGCCGAAGAGGAGTGCGGTGGGATCATCTACTGCCGCGAGGATCCGTGCGCGGACGGTGCCGCCGAGCCCGCCCCGCCGCCCGACGACGACGACGACGGTGAAGAGGACAGCGAAGAGGCACCCCGCGACCCGATCGTCGCCTGCCCCTGAGTCCGCTCAGGTGCTCAGGTGCTCAGGTGCTCAGGTGCATCGGGTAGCGCACCACGACCGTCCCGCGGGGCTTCGGAAACCGCCAGGCCCCCGCCTTCTCGGCCATGCACTCCGAAGTGTCCGCCAGGTTCGGCGAGGCGTTGGCCACGGTCACCACGGGTCGGCCATCCGAGGTGATGAGGAATTGCAGCGTCACGTCGCCATTCGGGTCGCTCGTCTTGGCAAAGCACAGCGTGAACTCCGCCGTTCGGCTGTCGACGATCTGCTGGATGACGCGCGGTGAGAGCGACGCCGGTCCGGTGTCGGCCGCGGAGCCTCGACGCTTCAGGGCGGACGCGTCATCCGTGCCCGGCAGCCGCACCGTGACCCTCACCGCGAACGCACCTCCGTTGTCGGACGTCTTCAGGTCATTGATCGCCAGGACCAGCAGCCCGGCGGTGCGGGCCGTGAACTTCATCTCCTTGCCGACCATCATCGAGCGGGTTCCGAGCTGGGCGATCAGCGCCGCGTGGTGCTGGCCGTCGCGGAAGCCCGGCTGGTTGTACTGGACCTTCGTCGAGATGGTCGGGATGCCTTCGGGCCCCGAGGTCCGCTTCGGGTACTTGCGCGCGTTGGGGCGGACGATGCCGAACGCCTTGATCTCGACGACCTCGCCTTCCGAGACCGGGACCGCCACGTACTCGTCGGCCTTCTGCACCGTGGGCGCCTCACGCGCGAGATCGGCGATCTGCTTCGTGGCCGGGACGTCGTACTCGTAGACGCGCGCCGCCGTCTTCTTGATGCGCTCCACGCGCCAGACCAGCTTCGCGGGCCCCACCTGCACCGTGTGCTTGCCCGGCTTCAACTTCACCATCTTGCGGCCCAGCTCCGTCTCTTTCTGGGCGGTGACCCAGTCGTAGAGGATGAAGGTGCCGCTGCGGTCCTTGCCCTTCAGGACCGCCTCGTCGACCACCACGCTGTAGTCCCACTGCGGGCTGAGCGTCGACGGGATCGGGTAGGTGCGCACCACGTTGTCGCCGAACTCGAGGCGCACCATCGGGTCGACGGGTGCCTTCTCCGGGAGCGGCTTCGCCGGCAGCACCGTGACCCCGTCGGCGGCCATGTGCACGCCGCACGATTGCGCGATCGCCCGCAGCCCCGGGAGCGCGTAGCAGGCCAGGTCCGAGTACGGCGTCGTCGCCCGCGACTCGGCGCCGGCCGGCAGCTTCTGGGCGTCGATCTGCGCCGACACGATGGTGATCCGCAGGTTGCCCGCGTGGGCCGGCAACGCGCAGAACATGAGGAGGCAGATGGCCGCGGTCGCGGGTCGGATGTGCATGCCGTGACGATAGCGCATCAGGCGCCGTCCGTGCGCCGGCTCAGACGAGCAGCTTGAACTTCCGGACCGCCACGTTGTCGTGCTCGATGACCCAGTCGAGGAAGGTGGATTCGTCGGTCCCGGCGGGCGGGGCGCCGGCCGCGTCGTCGGGGCCGCGCACCACCGCAGCGACGTACAAGTCCGAGTACGCGCCGAACCCTCCGAGCTCCGTCGCGAAGTTCACCGGCGGCGCCACGGTCTTGCTACCGGCTTCGACCCGCCCGACGCGGACGGTCGGGCGCGCTTCGCTGGCGCCGATCGAGCCGGCAGCCATCGGGATCACGTACACCTCGAGCGGGACGTCGACCGCGTCGGCGCCGCCCTTGTTCCGGACGACGATGTCGAGCTGGTAGCGCGGATCCGCGTCGCGGACGAGGGACTCGCCCTCCGAGATGGCATGCCCCAACACGGCGTCGAAGGTGGCCATGTCGGGGCTCCAGCGAGCCAGATCCGCACGGATCTCGAACGGGGTGCCCGTGTCGAGGACGTCGTCGCGCAGCCACAGGTCGGGCGGCGACGCCGGTGCCCCCGCGGAGAGCTCCGCGACGAGCCGCGGCTCGAGGTCGGGCATCCGTCCGATCGGGTAGGTCGCACCATCACCAGAGGCCACGCCGCCCTGGTAGAGCCGGGACCGCACCTGCTCAGGCGACAGTGGTGTCGGGTTCTGGCTCAGATGCGCGCTCTGCAGCGACACGGCGGCGCAGGCAACCAGGGCGGTCGCGGCGCTCGTCGCGCGGAAGTCGGTGTTCCAACTCGTCCGGTCGTAGGGCGCTTGCGGGCTGCCGATCGTGGCGACCTCGAGGCCCCACGCGTAGTTGTCGATGCGCGTCCCGTAGTTGCTGGCGGCGGCGTCGGATGCATAGCGGTCATGGGGCGGGTCGTTGTCGGCCGCGCCGACCATGACCGAGCCGGAGTGGTGCGCCGGGTTTCCGAAGACGCGCCGGCCGACGGGGTCGATGTAATCGTCGAGCGGGTAGCCCCCGTTGCCAGCCGCCTCGACCACGATGACGCCGCGCTTCCGGGCGACGCGGACCATGTAATGCGTGAGCGGGTCGGCCGTGGCCGGGAACAAGGTGTAGACGGTCCGCCCTTCGAATTCGGCCGTGTCGCCGACCTGGTGCTCGAGCACCAGCACATCTCCCTTTCGCAGCCACGTGAGCGCCGCCAGGATCGCGTTGGCCGTGTTGTGCACGAGCGGCCAGCCGAGCGCCGCGAGCATCTCCTCTTCGGTGCCGAACGCGGGCACGCCCCAGCCCTGACCACGGTCGAAGAGCCCGCCTTCGTCGACCGACCAGACAGACGCCACGCGCCCCTCGGCCCGAGGTGCGACTCCCGCTCCGTACCCGTCACCGTGGGTGGCGTTGAGCAGCCCGAGGACGGCGGTGCCGTGGTGCCCGTACGCGAGGTTCACCCCCCACAGCGGGGTGATCGCAGGTGTGCCGTCGGCGGCTTTTGGCAGGTCGTCGTGGCACAAGAGCCACCCCTGCTCGATGTCGACGAAGCGCACGCCCTCGCCGTAGACGTCGTGGTCCCACGCGCTCTCGAAGCCGATCGACTTCGGCGACGGATTCAGAAGGGCGGCCTGTCCGGCGACGTACGGGTCGGTCGGCGTCGCCGGCGGGGGCCCGGGGAGCGGCTCGACGTAGCCCCACTTCAACAGCGGCTTCTCGCGTCCGTCGACGAGCAGCTCCTGGAGCGCCCGCAGGACCTCGTGGGGATCGACGCCGGGCCGCACGCGGACCGCGTAAGCGCTGTCGGAAGTCTGACCGAGCAGATCGCGCCGCGTGTCGTCGGAGACGCTGGTGAACACGCGCTGGAGGTGGACGCCACCTTGGGTCGCCCGGTCGAGCCGCTTGAACGCCCTGCCGACGTCGGGCTCACGGAACACGTCTCCGCCGTCCTGGTAGAGCCCGAACGGCGGCTGCGCGAACAACAGGATCACGCGCGGGGTGTAGGGCATCGGCGTGAAGTCGAGCGGCGGCGTCCGTCGCCCCCCCGGCGGCTGATCGTCCGGGTCGACCTCGCCGGGGGCGGCCTCCTTCGGGTCGATGCGCACGTTGACGGGCTTCTTCGACTTGAGCCCGCCGGGCATCAAGCGGGCGCGCAACATGCCGTCGACGTCGCCCTCTTCGACCGCCGCCGCCGCGGCGCCTCGCGTCCGAATCAGCCCCGCGCGCAGCCTCTCCGCCACCGTCGGGCCGTCACCGACGATGCGCGCGACCGGGCGCCCATAAATGTCGCCGAAGCGCGGCATCAGGACGGTGCCGGCAGCACGAGGACCTGGGATGCGATCGAGCCGAAGGCGCTCTCCTTCTCGACGCCGTAGGACGCGCTCGGCGCGCTGACCACGAACGCGTAGTACGTCTGCGCCTGGGGGAGCTTCACCACGAGGTCGGCTTTCACTTCGAGGCCGGGCGCCCACAATCGGTGGCCGTCTTCGACGCCTACGCGGCCGACGTACCGGCCGACCAGCACATCGTCGCGGACGCCATCCGACTCGTCCCGGTGGCGCCGCCCGACGCCGCACGCCCACCCCCGGCGCCCGACGCGGTCGCACCCGACGCCGCTCCTCTGGTGCCCGACACGAGTCTCGCGGACGCGCAGCCCGACACGCAGGACGCCCCGACGCTCTCTCCTCGTCCGACGCCCGTCGAACCGACCCGGCACTGTGAAGACCGGCGACACGGCCGAGTTGGCCTGCCCATTCGACCGATCATGAATGCTCAGGGACCGTGGCACACGTCGACGCTCGACGCCCAGCCGTAGTACGCCCCGACGTCCGCCTCACACACGAGGCCAGGCGCACACTCAGCGTCCGAGTCGCAGTCCCCGAGCGCCCATCCGCACATCATCGCCCTGCCCCACCTCTGCCGCGGTGGTGTGTTCGAACAACACACCACACGAGGGGGGGGCAAGGATAGAATCGACGTGACATCAGCGCCCGAGAGCGCCCCGCAGATCGGCGGTAGGCTGACGGGTCAACAGTGCCGCTACGCCGCGCGTGCGTCACTCCGATCGTGCGGTCACCAGCGCTTGCAGCCACACATCGAGCGCGTCGAGATCCGCACGCAGGGGCTCCCTCACCCGCAGCGCCTGCTCGCGCAAGGTGCGGAGCTTGTCCGGATCGAGCGCGACAGCGTATGCGTGCCGGAAGAAGTGCCGGAAGCCGAGCAGGTCACGGAGCCCCTCGACGGTCTCCGCGGTGAGGAGCGCGGGCCGAACACCCTCGAGCGGACGCCCCATCTCCTCGAGCAGCTCGCGGTGCCACGACCGGCCCTCCGGCAAGTCGCCCTCGATGGTCCGCGCGACTCGCTCGAGGATCGCCTCGACCGCTCCGTAGAGATAGTGCAGGTCCACCGCCACGAGCGCGCACATCGCCGCGTCCTTTTGGAGGCGTGTCGGATCGCACGTCTGGAGCTCGGCGATGCGCGCAGCGATCGCTCTGCGGTCGGCGGCGACGGCGGCCCTCAGACGCTCGATGCGAACGTTCACAACGGGCGGCCCTCGGTCTCGATGTGCGCTCGCAGTGACGGCGATGCGCCCTCGAGCTGCACGAGGTCCACCTCGGCGTCGAAGAGCGCGACAAGGTGGGACAGAGTGCGGAAGTAGACCTCGTCGGGCAGGCCGCGCACAGCGAGGTCGACGTCGCTGAGGCGATGCACATCACCGGCCACGAGGGAGCCGAAGACCCAGACGCCGTCGGCGCCTTGCGACCGCAGGAGCGCGGCGGCGGCGGGGAGCGAGCCACGGAGCGCCTCTGCCCGCCGCGCGACCGCCGCGGTGCGCACCGCCTCCATGCGCTCGAGATGTGCGACGGTGACCTCCGGCTGCATGAGCCGATCCTACGCGGGCAGGCGGCCGGAGTTCCAGCGGGTGGTCGCCGATCAGCGGCAGGCGAACGACTTCAAAGGCTCGATCGAGGTCATGGGCGGCTGACAATCCGCGAGGTCGTAGGTCCGCGTGGTGCCCACCACCGCCGAGCGTTCCACGCAGTACGAGTCGCCGCGCTCGCACCTCCGCACATCCTCCCAGACCCGGTGCGTGGAGCTGCCGTCGTCCAGCGCCTGGCAGTCGCTGGTGAACCCAGGGGCGACCGCGCCGCACTGCGCGTTCTTGTAGATCCGCGTCTTCGCCGTCTCCTCGATGAGGTCTGGCCCGCGCACCTCGGCTTGCAGAGCGGGCACCGCAGCCTCCTGCACCTGGAATTGCACCTGCGCGTCGCCGTCGTTGACGACGAAGAGGCCGTCGCCCAACGGACGGGCCTCGAGCACCTCCAGGACCGAGTCGCGGTCTTCCGGGATCACGAAGAGCGTCTGCCGCGAGGGGACCAGCAGCCCGGCGACGTCGTGCACCGGGTCGGGGCGCTCGACGGCCTCGCCCTGCTCGGGATCGCCGACGACCAGCCGCTTCGTGTCGACGGTCTCGCCGCCGCGCGGGTCGATGGCGCGAATCTCGACGTCGAAGGCGCCCGGGATCTCCGGGGCAGTCGTGAAGCCCTCGAAGCGCACGCCGTCGTCGAGTGACTCGGCCGGCTCCAACGCCACCGGGCCGTTGCCGGAGTCGACGGTCACCACGAGCCGCAGCGGGTCGTTCGCGTTCGTCGCGATGACCGTCGCCCGGAGCGCGCCGCCGGGGACGACCGGATCCGGCGAGATCGCGACGAAACGGATGTCGGGCGGCTCGTTCAGCGTGACGTTCACGTCGGCGTGCCCATCCGGACGGCGCCCGGCCCGCGTCAGCGGCAGCGTCACCGGGTGCCGCTCACCGAGCCTGACCTCCAACGGCACGCTTCCACTCCAGCCCTCGCCGATGCGGCTCCCGTCGGGCGCGGCGAGGGAGAGCGGGCGCTCGAAGAGCAGCTCACCGTCGACGCCGATGATGCGTACGGCGCCGCGCAGGGTCAGCCCCTCCGGCGCGTCGTTGGCAGTCGCAGAGCCCTCGATCTCGTAGTCGCCGGCGGGGAGCTGAATCTGCATCCCCCGCGCATGGGTGAGTGCGTCTGCGTTGACGCTGAGTTCGACGGTGCCGTGCTCGGGCATGTCCCACGAGGCACGAGCGAGAGCGACGCGAGGGCGAGCAGCCAACGGCCGCGGAGTTGATGAAGTCGAGACATGTGAATCCTCCCGGAGAGCGGGCCCGCTGGGCAGACCGGGTTGCCTCTGGGTGTTGCCGAACGAGTGGGCGGGTCTTTTCGCCGGCCTTCGAATTCACCTGGGCTATCCCTCGAGCTTCTCGACCACCACCTCGACGAACTCGTTCGCCCGCAGGTCCCGGTAGCTGTACTCGTCCTCGAACCACGCCACGATGGGGTCCGACTCGCCTTCCTTCGCGAGCCGCGCCGCCTTCGGGTAGCGCGTGCACAGCTCGGCGAGGCGGCCGAGCACGCCGTCGGCCGCCGGGTGCGACGACGGATACCAGGCGCGGATCCACGCGAAGACGAAGTGCACGAGCGCCGGGTCGGCCTGACCGATCAGGTGGTAGGTGTCGGTCGCGTTCAGCTTGCCGTCCTCGATGGCGGCGAGGATGCGGCGGGCGGTTCGCTTCTCCTGGTCGAAGGACACGGCAGGCTCCTCGCAAAGGGCGGTCGCGCGGCCACCCTAACCCACCTCGCTCCCCCGCTTGACATCGCATGTGTCGCAGCCGAACAGTCGACGGGCCAGCTCTACTTCAACCTGGGCGGGGCCACCTTCGGGCGGGTGAATTACTTCCTGCCGCAGTCGGGCGCGGGCGCCTGGGAGAACGGCAAGGGCGACATCGACGGGGATGGCGACATCGACGTGCTCGTGGCGCACGGGAACCTGCCCGCGCTGTGGATCAACCTCGGCGACGACACCTTCACCGACCTGTCGCGCACGTTGCCGCAGACGCCCGGGCCGTACCGGGCGGTGGCGCTCGGTGATCTGGATGGGGACGGCGACCTCGACGCGATGCTCGCCGCCCGCCCCGGCCGGCTGCGGGTGTGGCTGAACTTCGGCCGCGGGCAGTTCGTGGACCGGCCGGACCTGGTGGACGACACCGTGAGCAACCACGAGAAGTTGACGCTGGCGGACATCGACGACGACGGCGACCTGGACGCCATCGTCGGGACCTACCGGGCGCCCCATCGCATCCTGACCAACGACGGCACGGGCCGCTTCACCGATGTCTCCGACGCGCAGATGCCCGACCGGGCGGCGGCCGAGTTCTCCGACATGGTGGTCTGCGATGTCGACGGCAACGGTGCCCCGGACGTGGTCTTCGCGATCTACAGCCGGCAGAACCGGATGTACCTCAACGACGGCGACGGGCACTTTACGGACGAGACCGCGCGGTTGCCCGCCGTGGCGGATCTCGCCGACGCCGTCGCGTGCGTGGACATGGACGGGGACGGGGCGCTCGACCTGTACGTCAGCCGCTTGCAGGCCACCGACGCGATCTACATCAACCAGGGCGATGGCAACTTCGAGGTGCACCCGAACGGCCAGATCGTCGACACGGGCCCGAGGCCGCTCGTCACCGAGCACATCCTGGCCCGCGACATCGACCATGACGGCGACCTCGACGTGCTCAAGCTCGGCACGCAGCTCAACCTCAACGGCGAGGTGGCCCAGCACTTCCTCATCAACGACGGTGACCTCGGCTTCATCGACGGCTCCCTGCACACCGCCGACTTCGTGGGCTCCTACCGGGACGTGCTCGTCCACGACTTCGACCACGACGGCCGCGACGACCTGCTGCTGCTCGGCACCGAGATGGCCGACATCGCCTACACCGTGTGGCGCAGCGCGGGCGTTCAGCTGCGCTGATCCACGAAGCGACGGGCTCTTCGAGGCCCGGCGAGTCTGTTACTTCTTCTTCCGGTTCGCGCGCGCCAGCTTGCGTTTGCGCTTCTGCTTGGCCTTCTCCTTGGTGGACTTCGTCCTCCGTGGAGGCGGGGGCGGCGGCTGTGCGGCGCGATGCGCTTCAGCGGCCATCTTGGCCAGCATCTGGGCACGCGCCATGCGGACCGTGTCGACGGCCTCCTCCTCGTCCGGCTCGAGGTGACCGCGCAGCGTCTCTAGCGCCCCGGCCAGCTCCACGAGTTCATGCCGATTCATCGGGTCGGTGGGATCGAACGAATCGAAGGCCGCGCGCAGCTGAGGGATCGCCGCCGGGTCGCCGTACTCCGCCAGGCACCCGGCGACCAGACAGGTCTCGTCCGACAGCCCTGAGGTGAGCGCCGAGAACACGCGCGGGTCGCGGACGCCGCAGCCACCGAGGATCTCGACCAGCGGCCCGGAGCGCTCCTCCCACGCCTCGCTCAGGCGCGCGAGAATCGGGTCGACGACCAGCTCGCCCATCGCGCGCAACGCGGAGATGCACTCCGAGAACAAGATGTCGAGCGAGTCGAGCGCCTCGAGGCGGTCCAGCAGCGGGTCGACGACCGCCGCCGTCGGCCGCTCGCCCAGGAGCCGTACGGCATGTATGGGCGCCCAGGCATCTCCCGGCGAGTCCTCCAGTGAGAGGTCCTCGGAGAGCGCGATGGCGAGCAACCGCTCAGTCGGCGGCGGCTCCAAGCGCCCTATCCCGCGGAGCACCGCAACGGAAGGCGAACGACCGCCGACGAGCAGCCGCTCGAAGAGCACCTCCGCGCCCGCGTCTTGGCGGAGCACTTCGATGTCTGCGAGCAGCAGCTCCAGCGCGTCGTCCAGCCGGTCCGCGTCGCCGTTCGCCACGAGAAGGCAGCGCTCGAGGCCCCCAATCGCCTCGTCACGGTCGAACCCGAGCCCGACCAACCCTTCCAGCGCCGCCGCGAACCGCTCGTCGCCTGCGGCAACCCGTCGCTCGACCTCTTCCCCGAGCGCCAACTCTTCAGCGTCCAACATGAGCGATGTGTACCTCGCCGGCCCGCAGTCCTCCATCGTGATCGCGGAGCGAGTCAACCAACCAGCAACGTGGCATCATGCTGCCGAGCGAGGGGAGGTCCCAAGTGCCGAACATCGAGCTGAAGCCCAAGCACGACCTGTCCACGTTCCGGCGCATCGCCATCGGCACCTGGACCACCGTCGGCGACCCGTCCGTGTACGGATCTCAATCGTGGGGGTCGCGAGATCCCGGCCAGGAGGTGTTCCGTGCCTAACATCGAGCTGCATCCCAAGCACGAGCTCTCGACGTTCCGGCGCATCGCCATCGGCACGTGGACCACCGTCGGGGACCCAAGTGTCTACGGATCCATGGACATCGAAATGGATGCCGCGATGGACTACATCGCGCGCTACCGGAAGGCGACCGGCAAGCGGCTGACGGTCTCACATCTGGTGGCCAAGGCCATCGCCGGCGCCCTCGAGCGCATGCCCGACGCGAACGCCATCATGCGCTGGAACAGGCCGCATCGGCGCAAGACCATCGGGGTGTTCTTCCAGGTCGCCATGCCCGGCGAGGAGGGCCAGGAGACCGACCTCTCCGGCGCCACGCTCTACGACGTCGAGAAGAAGTCGGTCGACCAGCTCGTCGACGAGTTCGCCGAGAAGGTGAACATGGTGCGCGAGCGCAAGGATCCCGCGCTCGAGAAGACGCGCAGCACGTTCAAGATCATCCCGCTGCTGATCATCAACAAAGTGCTGAAGCTCATCGGCTTCTTCAGCTACACCCTCAACCTCGACCTGCGCTGGGCCGGCATCCCGTCAGACCCCTTCGGCTCCATCATGGTCACCAACGTCGGGTCGTTGGGTCTCGACACCGCCTATGTCCCCCTCGTCCCCTACTCCCACGTCCCGATGCTGCTCGCCCTCGGCGCCGTCAAGAAGACCCCGGTCGTCGACGATGACGGCCAGATCGTCGTCCGCCAGATGATGGGCATCCACGCCACCTTCGACCACCGCATCATCGACGGATTCCACGCCGCCGTGATGTCGAAGGTGCTGCGCGAGTACTTCGCGAACCCGGACGAGAAGTTCGGCGCCATCCCGGAATCGAAGGTCGAGCCAGCCGTCGAAGCCGAGCCAGCCGAAGTGAGCGAGGCTGGGGACGCGGAGGAGGCCGTCGAGCCACCCAAAGCGGACGAGGGGGGCGACACGAAGCCGGAGCCAGCTGTCGAGGCGCAGCCCGAGCCAGAGCCCGAGCCAGCGGCCAAGGCCGACGCGGCACTCAGCTCAGGCGACTGACACCAGCCCCCCCTGGCTCGAGGCGACGCGAGGCGGGGAACAGCTGACCGTCCGACGTCCAGGACTGACCCCGAGAAGGTCTTCACGCCCACCCAGATCGAGATGGTGTGCCTGTGCACCCACACCGCCAGGATGGGCGGCTTCCGCAACTTCCGCCGGGTCCGCTGAAGACCCCGTTCGCCTCCACACCGTGAGTTCCTGAGACAGACGGCGAGAGGCGCTGCTCTGAGCAGCATGAGCGCACGTGCTGTCTGCCTGGCGACGCTGGTGACGTTCGGATGCGTCCCGGAGCCTGACCCGCCGGTCGGGGACGATCCGTCGAGCGACCCGTTCGGCGCGTCCGACGCGGTCGTCTACGACGGCGAGAGACCGGGTGGAGGTGACGCGCGGCTCGCCGACGTCCCGCTGCTCGCCGACGTCCCGCGGCCCGCCACCGATCTCGGTGCGCTGCCGCCAGACGCGGCGCCGGACGTACCGAGCCTGGCCGTGCGGTGTGACAACGGCGTTCCGGACGGGGACGAGACGGACGTGGACTGCGGCGGCTCGTGCCCGCGTCTCTGCGGCAATGGCGCGGGCTGCGCTTCCGACCCGGATTGCGAGACCGGGGTCTGCCGCCAGCAGGTGTGTCGAGCCGCTCGTTGCGACGACGGTGTGCTCAACGGTGACGAGTTGGTCGTGGACTGCGGAGGTGCCTGTCCCGGGTGCGAGGACTGTCACCCGGACTGGTTCGAGGTCTGCGACTTCGTCGACAACGACTGCGACGGTCGCGTGGACGAGTGGGTCTACGACGAGCCTGAATGTGTCGACGTGCTGCTGCCCGTCCCGCCGTTGGGACCCGGCGACGAGTGCCACGCCGTCGACCGTCGCCCGGAGCCGCGCAGTTTCGATTGCACGATGGTCGTGGACCAGACGGGCATCGAGCGGCCGGATCTGGATGCGTACGAGCTGCAGGAGGGCACGCCCGAGCGGCCGACCGTCCTGTCGCGCGACCCGTGTGGGGGCGTCGACGGAAGGCACTGCGTGGAGAGGCTGACCCTGGAGTGGGACGCCGAGGGTCGCATCGTGCACCTGAGGGGCCGCGGGGGCTTCGAGGGCACGGATTGGGATCAACGGGTCGCGTACGCCGGGCCGGAGGCGTTGGTTGTCCGCAGCGAGTGGTGGCGAACGGTGGCGCGGGAGCACGGGTGGGGCGGGCAGCGGGGCACGGACAGATGCGAGTTCGTCGACGCCCGCCCGTCTATCGCCATGTCTTCGGATTGCTTCGCGCAATCGGGCGACGACCTGGCTGGTGACACGTGCGACGGCACGCTCGCCACCTGGACCTACGACGAGCGCGGACGGTTGCACCGGTTACGAGTGGAGTCGTCGTACGGCGAAGGCGTGGATGGCAACGCCGAGCTGGACCCACGGGACTTCTGGGAGGTCGAGGGGGTCTGCAACCTGCGGTGGTTCCACGACGAGGGGCGGGTGGTCGAGCGCTGCAGAGCCGACTACGAGCCCGTGAACGTGCACAACTACTACGACCTGGAGGGCGTCCTCCGCATGCGCGACACAATCGACTGGCAGACCGGCGTTCGCACCCGAGTCTTCTACGGGGCGCAGTGCCCACTCGAGGCGGACTGACGGCGATCCCCAACTTCCCGCTGGTTCTCCGAAGGCCGGGGCGCGACCCCGCGCGCGAGTCTGGTGGCCAATTGGGTGGTGTGCGAGCGCCATCCCCTACAGCGCTGACTCGACGCCCTCGAGGGACGTCCTACATCAGACCCGTGGGCTACCCCTCGACTGGCCGCCGGTCTCCAAGCTCGAAGTCGCGCTCGTGTCGCCATCGCCCCCGGCTACCCACGCTCCCCAAAAGCCCACCCGCCGCCGGGCGAACGGAACCCGTGCGGGAAGAGGGCCCGGCTGAGCCGGGTCAACGAGGCCCTTGACGTGCTACCAGACCTTCTCCGTACAGCCTCGCTCACCTGGAGTTCAGGTCCCCTCGCGATTTGGGTGGCACCGGTGGCACCGGAATTTTCATCTACGTGCGCCTTCGATCAAAGAATGTCCAAGGGGCAGTTATCACTTTGGACGGTCCTGCGAGGTTCACCGCCGATTATTCGTGGACGTTTTCTGGGATGCGGCTTCGGACTCGTGGAAAGCCGATCACATTGCATCGATGCTCCAGGCCGGGGTTGGCAAAGTGCTCTCGCCAATTGCCCGCTCGCAGGCTGCCCACGCTCGGTGGTCTGAAATGCCGGGTAAATTGAAACTGAACACCATCCTACCGAACGCAACGTCGGAGGCGGGTCGCCAAATGTGGCTGGAAGTCCTGCGGTATCCCGACAAATATCCAAAATACGGTGCTAAGAGCAGGAAACTTGTCGAAGGCGAAGTGTCCATAAGTGCCCTCAGCAAGAAAGACGAGAAAGCATCGAAAAAATATGAAGCACTACGACGATCAGGAGGACATTGCCGCTAGGGAGTGATGCTTGCGTCTCATGACAGACTATACGCGACGATACGATGGGAGCCACGACCATGCGAACGAACACGACCTCGATCCTCTTCCTGTGCGGCCTCCTGCTCCTCCTGGGTTGCGGGTCGGCGGGCACGGACGCCGGGAGCGCTCCCAAGGACGCGGACGTGACCGAGCGCGACGGCGGCGCGACCGACGCGGGTGACATCGACGCCGGCGACACGGACGGTGGCGACGGCGACGCCAGCGACACGAACGGTGGCGACGTCGACGCCGGCCCGCCGCCGCCCCCGCCCTGCTCGACGACGCGGGTGCGGGAGAACCTCGCCATCCCGACCAGCGACGGCCACACGCTCAACGGGTGGATCGACCGACCGGACGACCCCGAGTGCCAGCTCCCGACGATCCTCATGCAGACGCCGTACGACGCGGAGACCTCGTACACGTTGTTCTTCAGCACCGAGGAGCGCGCGTCGCGTCCGCTCTTCGCATCGGACCACTACAACTACGTCGGGGTCGATTGGCGTGGGCGCTTCGGCTCGAGCTCGGTGCCCGACGGCGACCAGGGCCCGCTGCTGGCACAGGACACATACGACATCGTCGAGTACATCGCGGCGGCCGATTGGTCCGACGGTCAGGTCGGCACATGGGGTGTCTCGGCGCTCTGCGGGGTGCAGTACGTGACGAGCATCGGCCCCAGGCCCACCATGATGCATCCTGGGCTCGACGACGGGCCGCCGGCGAGCCTCGTGGCGATGGTCCCGATCATGTGTCCGCTGCGGGAGAGCTACGACGCGGTCTACCCCGGCGGGGTCATCCGGCACGAGCGCGTGCACGCGCTCGACGTGCTCGGGTTCGGCCTGCGCCGTCTCTACGAGAGCAACCCTCGGGAGAATTTCCTCTGGGACATCGCGGCGAGGGTCCGCCCAAGCGAGCGCATCGCCGTGCCTGCGCTCGTGGTCGGCGGGTTCTACGACATTCAGCCACGCACCACGGTCGACGCGTTTCGTGAGCTCGTCACCAACAGCGACCCGAGCGTGCGCACGGACCACCGGCTGCTCATCGGGCCGTGGATCCACTTCGCGGCCGGGGGCGAGACGAGCGCCGGCGCTGGCCGCAGCCTGAGCGCCGAGGAGCAGCAATTCCAGGACCTCGAGCGCCGCATCGACCGCGACTCGCTCGCGTTCTTCGACCATCACATGCGCGGCCTCGACAACGACGTGCCGCGCTGGGAGCTGGTGCGCTACCTGCACGAGAACGTGGGCTGGCAGGCCGCCGATGATTGGCCCCCGAGCGGCGCCCCCGCGCTCACGTTCTACCTGCACGAAGACGGCACGCTCTCGGAGACGGCGCCGAGCGCAGGCACCCGGTCCTTCGACCACGATCCGAGCGACCCCTCGCCCACGCTCGGGGGCGCGACCCTCTCGCCCTTCAACTGCCTCACGAGCGCCACCCCGCTCGCGTGTGCGTTAGGCACGACCTCCGCCGAAGCGCTCGTGCATGGCCCGACCTCGCAGGCCGCGCTCGCGAGCCGGACCGATCAGATCACCTTCCAGACGGCGCCGCTCGGCGCTCCGCTCACGCTGCTCGGCTCGGTGCGGGTGTTCGTCGACGTCGCCACGACTGGCGCGGACGGTGACGTCGCGGTGCGCCTCCTGGACATCGACGCGTCAGGCGACCCGCTCCTCATCGGCGAGGGAATCCACCGCATTTCGGCGCGCACCTCCATGCGCACCCCTTCGCCCGTCGTCACCGGCATGCGCTACTCGCTCGAGATCGAGCTGCTCGCGGACATCGCGCGCGACCTGCCGGCCGGGCACCGCCTCGGCGTCATGATCTCGGCGACGAACTGGCCGCTCTTCGGCCGCAACCCGAACGACGGCGCGGTCTTCTATCGGGGAGACACGGCGAGCAGGACCCCGGGCAGGCTCGTCGGGGACGGTCGCGCGGCGACGCACACGCTACACCTCGACGGGGTGACGCGCATCGAGGTCAACGGCGGCACGTAGTCGCTGATGTTCGGCGTGATTCGGCTAGCGGCAAACGTCATACAAAATACACTATGTGAATTTCCGATTACTGGCCTGGAGCCATAGGAAGTTCAAAGCCCCTTGCGCAAGTACAACCAGCGGATAGGGACTTCAAAGCCCCTCGACCCAACTCAACATAACGCACATAGTGCGACATTAGCGCACATCTAGAAGGGTCGTTCTACAGCCCAGTCTCGAGAGAACGCTGGGTGGGTCCGGCGAAGGCGGCGCGAGCGCCCGCGTAGTCACCGAGGTGCAACTGCAGCTCCGCCTGCCCGCGGCGCACGAAGGCCAGCAAGCTCAGCTTCAGCTTGCGACTCAGCCCCTCGGCGACCTCGAGGGCGGCGAGCGCGCCGCGGAAGTCCCCGGTCTCCGTGAGCACCACCGAGCGGTTGAACTCGCGCTGAACCTCGCCGGCGGGCCAGGTGCTGCTCAGATCGGGGAGCGGATCGAGGGCCGCGCGGGCCGCCGCGAAGTCGCCGCTGTCGTAGGCGACGAAGCCCTGGAGGACCCGCGCCAGCCGACGCCCGGAGAGCGTAGCGCTCGCCTTCGCCGCCTCTTCGAAGAGGGCCCCCGCGCGTTTGGGCTCGCCCATCCGGCGGGCCTCCAGCCCCTGCGCCTTGAGCGCCGCCCACGCCTCGTCCGGGGTGGCCTTGCCCAGTCCTAGCCGCCAGCGCGCCCCGGGCGCGTGGAGCTCCAGCGCAGGACCGGTGCCCCTCAGCCACACCAGGTGCCCCCCCTCCACCGCCTCGACGCGCAGCTGCTCGGCGCCCACGACCTTGCTCGGCGCGGTGGGCAGCCAGACGCGCAGCTTCGAGTCATCGTCCAGCAGACAGACCGGCCCCTCGGCCACAGCGGCGCAGCCCGCGTAGAGGGGCAGCGCCGGGGGCGGTGGCGGCGCCTTTGGCGTGCAGGCCGCCAGGCACAGCAGGAGGGCCGCCCGCCTCACCGGGCGCGCACCAGACCCTCGATCGGGGCGGCCAGGGTGTGGCTCGCCGGGCAGGCGATGGGCGAGGATCCGCGCTCGTTCCAGCAGCCGCCGGAGCGGTTGAAGGGGGCGCGCACGTGCTCCGCCGAGCCGTCCCAGAGGTCGACGCTCAGCTCGGTGATGTTGCCCAGATCGTCCCCCACGAAGACGCGCTGACCGTCCTCGCTCACCACCAGCCCGGTGACGCTGCCCTGCACCCCCACGTGGTAGCTGTCGCGGCCGGTCATGCGCTCGCCGACGTTGACGGTGCCGTGGCCTGCCAGGGGCGTGTCCTCCACGCCGAAGAGGTTGCCGATGAAGAGCCGCTGATCCCCCGGCGCCCAGGCGAGGGCCGTGGGGATCTGCCCCGCGTCGAAGTAGGGGTCGCCGCGCCACGCGATGTTGGTGGGCGCACCGGTGAGGCCGTCGAGCACGCGCACCTGAGCGGTCGCGCGCGCCCCTACGGCCAGCTGCCCGTCCCCACTGAGGGCGAGAGGCCCGGGGCGGCGCGCCCCGGTGAGGTAGCGGGCCACGACCTCCCCGCCCACGTCATCGCAGGCGGTGAGCGCCGCCGGGCTGAGGCGGGCGACCTCCTGGAAGGGATCGTTGAGCATGCCGGGCACCGCCAGCCATGCGTGGGCGCCATCCGGGGAGAGCAGCAGGGTCGAGGGGGCCTCCTGAGCCTCCACGGCGCCCACGTCGACCCGCTTGCACACCCGGCGCTGCTGCAGATCCAGCACGGCCACCTCCTCGGCGCCACGCAAGGCGATGAAGGCGAAGCGCCCGTCGGCCGTGACCGCGGCGCCCTCCGGTCGGCTCTGCTCGCCCAGATCGAAGCGGGTGACCCCCTCCGGCGCGCCGCGGGTGGTGCTCATCGGATCCCCGTCGAGGTCCACCTCGGCGTTCTCTTCGAACTCGACCAGGGCCACCGTGCCGTCGCGCCGCGCCAGCACCGCGCGCCCCCCGCCCACGCCGAGGACGCCCCGAGCGTCGCTGGGCGCGGCGATGAGCTCACCCTCCAGCGCCAGACCGCCGGTGGCGTTCAACAGCTGGACGCCCTGGGCGGTCATGGCCACCAGACGCTCCGGCTCCTCCTCGATGCGCAGGCTCAGGTCCAGCGGGTGGTGCAGCGGGTTGGCCACCACCAGCCACCAGCGCGCCCCCGGGGTGGGCGCCAGCACCGTCGAGCTCCAGGCCTCTTCCGCCGCAGCGGTGGAGATCCGGTCCAGGCTCCAGACCTCCGTCGAGGGGGCCTCGCCCACCTTGCGCAGCAGCCGGACCCCGACGTGCTCCACCCGCTCCTGAGCCTGCCCGCTCACCCGCAGACGGAGGGCCGGCTGGCCCTCCACGCCGAGCTCGTAGAGCCGGGCGGTGTAGGGCGCGAGGACCTCCTCATTCGCGTGGGGCAGGGCCATCACCTCGATCACCTCGGTCGCCATCGGCACCGGAGCGTCCAAGGCCGGCTCGAAGCCCTCGTCCCAAGGCCCCCAGAGCTCCCCCGCCACCTCCTCCGACAGGCTCAGCCCCAGGGCGTCCGGGCTCGGATCCTCGCGCTCGAAGTCGTGCCGGAGCAGCCACTCGGCGGCGAAGTCGGCCAGCGCGCCGACGCGGTCCGAGTCATTGAGATCGGCGAAGAGGAGATCCATCGCGGCCCACCCCTCGCCCACCGTCAAGGGCGGGACGCTGTCGGCGAGCAGGGCCATGAAGAGGGCCAGGGGTCGCTGCCCCGAGCTCGCCTCGAGCCAGCGCCAGAAGGCGTGCATGCGGTAGGGGTGCAGACCGCAGCGGGACCAGCTCGGCGTCTGCCAGATGCGGGCCGGGCTGGGCTCGGAGAGGACGCCATCGAAGACCTGCTCCGCCGCGGCCTCCGCGCCCCCCTCGGTGAAGATCCAGGGGCCCCCGAAGTTGAAGGGCTCGCCGTCGACGTTGTCGTGCACCCAGTGGAAGATCTCGTGGGCGACGATGTGCTCGAGCTCGTCGGGGGCCGCCGCGCTGTTGAAGCCAGAGGACTGCCACTCGATCGGATCGCAGGCCGGGTCCCCCTCCGGGGCGAGGCAGCCTGCGTAGGGCTCGAGGCAGGTCGGGTTGAAGTAGACGTCGAGGCCCATGCCGTTCGCCGTCGCGAGGGTGGCGGCGCAGGCAGGCAGGAGCGCGGAGGGGGTCAGCCCCTCGCATTCGCCGTAGTCACCGGCGGGCCCTTGGGGCAGGCCCGCCTCGGAGGGGAGCTGGGCGCGGGGGGTGCCGGGCGGGGAGGCGGCGGGGGGGTGTTCGCACTCGCCCGGCTCGGCCACCTCCACCCGCTTGGACCAGCCCAGCGTCACGAGCAGCGGGCCGCCGACGGGCAACTGCATGGGGCCCTCGTAGTGGGCGAGGGTCTGGGCGGCGGCCAGGCAGACGCGGCCCACGAAGCGCTCGATGTCCTCGGCGATGGAGGGGTCCTGCAGGCCGCAGTCGACGCGGAAGGAGGCGTGCATCGAGAGGGGATCGGCGATGAGGACGACCTGCGCGTCGAGGCCCTCGATGGGCTCGAGCCCCGCCGCCGCGAGGGCGGCCTCGCAGCTGTTCGCCACGGGCACCGAGCGGGCCTCGTTGCGCTGGATGAGCCGCTGCCCGTTCTCCACGACCTCCACCTCGGGCAGGCCGCGGGCCACCACCCTCCAGGCCCCTTGGCTGCGGCCCAGGTCGAAGCGGGTGACGCCCGCCTCGCGCCCAGCCGGCTCCCGACCGACTTCCATGAGGCCCCTGGTCGCCCCCCGCGGCCCGTCCAGCACCCCGCCGGCCGCCGAGACCAGCCGCGCGGTGGCGTCACCCACCTCGACCTCCACGCCGATCGGCGCGATGGGCGGCTCGACCACGAAGCTCGGGCCGACCGCCTCGAAGCCGCTCTGCAAGAAGATGCCCGGCGGCAGCTCGACCGCGCGCAGGGTGACCTCCACCGGGGCGTCGACCGCGTCCGCGGGCACCCGCACGGTGATCTCACCGAGCTCGATGGTGCCCCCTTCGGGCCCGATGAGGGCCGAGGCCTCGTCCACCCCGCCGTCCGGGGCCGGCTCGGCGTCCACGCCCTGATCCGACGCCGCGCTGGCGTCGGCCTCCGCGTCGGGCTGCACCTCCGCGCCGTCGACCCTTTGATCGGGCAGGGCGTCCTGGGCGTCCGCGGCGGCGTCGCGCGCAGCGTCGCGCGCAGCGTCTTCGGGCGCCGCGTCCTCGCTCATCGCGGGCCCGTCCGCGGCGGCGTCCCCACCCTCTCCTGGCCCATCGCCGCGAGCGTCCTGGACCGAGGCTTCCGCGCCTGCGTCGTTGGGGTCGGAGGCGGCGTCGTCACAGGCGCCGAGCAGGATCAGCGCGAGGCAGAGTCGGTTCATGCCCGGAGACTACCAACGCCGAAGCGCGACGGATATGCGAGGCCGACACTCGGCACGCGCAGAGCAGAGGGGTCAGGCGTAGCCACTTGACACTTAGCACGCAGAGCAGAGGGGTCAGGCGTAGCCACTTGACACTTATCGGTGAGCCCCGCACGACAGTCGTCGTGCGGGGCTCACCGATAAGTGTCAAGTGGCTACGCCTGACCCCGGCTTCGTCCAATCGAGCACCACCGCCGCAGATGACGCTCAGCGGGTGTCCGCGCCCAGTCTGGGACGCGCCGACTCACCAGTACTCGCCGTCGGCGGTCAGGATCACGCCCAACGACTCGATCGATCGCCCGTCCACGTTGAACTGCCACGCCTCGATGTCGTGCGGGGCCTCGCCGGTCTCGTCGAAGTCGAGCGGGCCCGACACGCCATCGTCGTGGTCGACAGCGCGCAGGGCTGCGGCGATGTCGGCGCGGTCGTCGAGCTGGTCGAGGGCGCGCGCGAGCACGATGTAGGCGTCGTAGGCATGTGCTGCGAAGACGGCGGGCGGCTCGCCGAAGCGGCGCTGGTGGGCGGCGGCGAAGGTGTCGTGGGCGGGGCCACTGGGCGGGGCGCTGCCGACGCCGATCACGCGCCGCAGGACACCCGGGTCCACGACGCGGTCGATCACCTGTTCTCGGCGCAGACCCTCGGCGACCAGAATAGGGACGTCGCCAAGGGGGGCCAGCTGGTCGAGCACTGTCACGCCGTCGTCCAGGAACGTGACAAGCACCACCAGCTCAGGATCGACATCGGCCACGCTCGCAACTTCGTCAACGGTGAAGCGCGTGCACTCGAGCTCAGCGCACGCCTCGGCCGCGAACGCGTCGGCGATCCCCTCGCCATAAGGGTCGTCGCGGTGGACGACGGCGACGCGCGCTGGCCGCAGCTCGAGCGCGTGACGACCCAACGCGATGCCTTGACGAGCGTCGTTGGGCGCGGTGCGCCAGAGCAGATCATCGTCTTCCACCTGAGCGATGACCGGCGACGTGGCCGAGGGGCTGATCAAGAGGACCCCGTCGCGCCGCGCCGCGTCGAACGCGCCCAGCGTGGTGGAGCTTGCTGCCGGGCCGATGATGGCTGGGACACCCAGCGCTGCCAGCGCTTCGATGGCGCGCCGCGCGACGTTCGGATCGGTGGCCGAGTCACAGGACACCACCGCGACCCGGGTCATCGACTCAACCGTCTCCGCCGCCAACTCGACGCCACGCTCCATCCCCGCACCGAATGCGTCGAGCGGACCGGAGTACGGCAACAGCGTGGCGATGTACGTCACGTCGGCCGCGCCGAGGCGGTCGACCGCTCCATAGACCCGGGCGCACTGAGGTGGTAGCTCGGGCGCCGCGGCATCGGGGGGCTGGACGTCGCGTGGTGCGACGCGGACATCCGGGGATCCGACATCGTCCGGACCGATCGTGCCGTCAGGCGTCTCGCCGTCGAGCATCTTCGCGTCGAAGCCGGCGTCCGGCTGGGGGCACACGCAGGGGTCGAACGTGCCACGCGCGTTGCACGTCTGAATACCCAAGACGCCACCCGGACAAGGGCAAGAGAGGTCGCGGCCCGCAGTGCAGGGCGCGACCGGACCGGCATCGTCGGCCTCGAGGGGCGTGTCTTCCACGCAGGCGGCCGTGAGCACCAGCGGCGCGACCCAGGACAGAAGCAGGCGGACCGGGCTGACCTGTGAGCGGTGCACGCGAGTCATCGTAGTGCACCGTCGACCCTGGCGAAACGACGCGCCGGGATGCGCCCTGGTCGGTGTGGCCATCGTCTGTCCACGGTGCCTGCAAGCTCCGCCGGACGGCGGGGGGCGGGATGGGGTCGGTCTACCGGGCCTCGACCTTCGACTCGACCGCGAGGTGGCCACCGCACGAACGACGGCCCGTTTCTCGCATGTGGTTGAACGCTCGACTTTGCCCGGGAGCGTTGATGGAACAGCAGCGGCCACCACTCGAACCGACGGCGACCTCGGCTGAGCCGGTCCCAGTTCGAGGAGACTGGATCGTCACCGACGGCAACCACGCCATCAGCCGGGTGGCCTACATGTGCAATGGCGGGATCGTCATCTACACGATCACGCCCTCCTCTCCGTTCGGTGAGGAGGCCGCGAAGATGGCGGCCCGAGGTGACCGGAACCTCTACGGGGTGGTGCCTCAGGTGTTCATGGCGTCGGATGAGGCCGCGGCGGCGTCATTCGTACAGGGCGTCGCGGCCAAGGGGGTCGGCTCGGCGACGTGCTCGTCGTCTCAGGGGATCCTGCTGATGATCCCGGAGATGTACAACGCGGCCGGTCAGCTGCTGCCGATCTCGTTCTACATCGGGGCCCGTGACCTCTCGCGTCACTCGTTGACGATCTTCGCCGGGCACTCCGATGTCTACGCCGTTCGCGACACCGGCATCTGCATCCTGTTCTCCAGGGACGCCCAGGAGCTCCAAGACCTCGGAGCCATCGCCGAGCGCCTGAAATGGGAGGTCAGCCTCCCGGTGGCGGTGGTCTACGACGGGTTTCTCACCACCCACAAGCAGACCCAGATCGAAGAGCTGCCGGAGGACTTCTTCTGGTCGTTCATGCCGCATGAAAAGAAGATGCGGCACAAGAGCCGCTCCTTGGATCCAGCTCATCCCACCGTGTGGGGGACCAACGAGAATCCCGACGGCTACATGCAGGCCTCCCTCGCGCAGCGGCCGCACGCCGACGCGATAGAGCAGGTCCTGCCGCGGCTCATGGAGGAGTTCGAGCGGCTCACGGGGCGCAGCTACGCCCCACACAGCTACA
>PVBE010573211.1_pt1 | contig 29835 bp, 26 predicted proteins | sample 1631181 | NCBI WGS metagenome assembly PVBE01 (sample SAMN08397723, study PRJNA350692) | Marine metagenome, whole genome shotgun sequencing project. | isolation source: water | place: Pacific Ocean | collected 2012-04
AGCCGCCGGCTCTGCCTATCGGGTCCGGCCCGGTTGTCGTGCCGCCGGGGATTCGCTCCCCTCGTCCATCCAGGTAATCACGGCAATGTGAACCTGTCGAGGAGACATGTTCAGGCCGGCTGGGAAGTTCTCGGAAGGGGTGTGAACGGCGAGTAGACCCTATTCAAGATAGGCGCTTTCCGGTCGATTTGGCAGTTGATCCGCGGCGGATCGATAGGGTCCCCGGAGGAGGAATATTGGCCTGCACGCAGGCCGGGTCACGCGTACCGCCGGGCCACGACTATCGCCCGGCGACGACTATCGATGGGCCAATTGGCAATCGATTCTCGGCCGCCATCGCAATGCGGCAGGACAGTTCGCGCTAGCCGTAGAAAGGGAAAGCCATCGTGGATGGCTAGATGAGGCCGAGTTGGTGATGGGACAGGCGTTCGAGGCCGTCGGCGGTGACCAGGTAGTTGTGCTCCACGCGCACGCCGTGGAAGGACGGGTCGTAGACCCCGGGCTCGAAGGTGATGACCATGCCTTCGAGGATAGGTTCGTGGTTATCGGGGATGAAGTCCGGCGGCTCCGGGTGTTCGAGTCCCAGGCAGTGGCCGGCATGGCCGCGGAGCGACCAGGTCGGGTCGGCGGCGCGGATGGCGTCGTCCTGGGCTTTGTGTAGTTCGTGGGCGGTGACGCCGGGTTTGCAGAGGGCCTCCGAGGCGGCCAAGGCGGTGAGGGCGGTGGCCATCGCCTTTTCCTGATCGGGTGACGGCTGGCGGCCGGCGTTCAGGGTGTTGGTGATGTCGCAGCGGTAGCCGTTCACGTAAGGGAAGATGTCCATCAGCAGGTTGTCGCCGGGCTCGATGACCCGGTCGGTCGGGTGGCCGCCGGCGGCCAGTTCCGGCCCTGAGCGAAAGTCGCACATCATTACGAAGGGCCCGCCGGCGGCGGCGGTGGCGTCGTGGACCCCGCGGGTGTAGATCTCCAGTTCGGTCATCCCGGGGCGCATGTTTTCGCGGGCGGAGGCGTGGAAGGCCTCGCCGACGCGCATTGCAGCGCGGATGATGTCCAGTTCGTCGGAGTCCTTGACCAGGCGCATCCGGTTGATGATTGGTTCGATATCGACGGTTTCGAGGCTGGCGGCGATGGCGGCGGGTAGGGCGGCGGTCTCGGCGCCGATGACGCTCAGCCCCCGACTACGCAGTGCTTCCTCCGCCGCCTTTGCGGCCGACTGCGGCCCACTGAACTCCGGTGATTTGACCATCCAACCACCGCCCTGGACGTTGTCGGCGTGGATGGTCTCGCTCAGCTTTCCCCAGCCGTCAAAGAGCAGGGTGGTCTCGCCGGAGCGCTCGATCATCAGCGAGTAGGCGGCGCGCAGCTTCAGCGAGTTGGGGCTGGCCATGTAGCCGCAGAAGTAAAAGACGTGCTCCGGCCGGCAGATGAGGACGGTTTCGACGCGTTCGTCGAGGCGGTCGAGCAGGCGGGTTATTCGGGTTCGGCAGCCTTGGGCGGTCAACATCGGTGGGCTCCCTGGAGTGATCCGATCGGGTGGAGTTGTTGCGATGATGATTGCCGCGTGCTGTCCCGCATGCAACTATGCTCTGCACCAGTCTTGTCGGGGAAGCGACAATGCCGCGAAGGGGACTCTATGCCGGACGCGCCCAAGTCATTCCTGCTCTCGCCCGAAATGCATGCCTACCTCATGGAGACCATGAGCCCCATGGACGAGCACCAGGTGGCGCTGATCGCCGAGACCGAACGTCGCGGCGACCCGAAGCTGCTACAAATCGCTCCCGAGCAGGCGCCGTTCATGACCATGTTGACCCGCGCCATCGGCGCCCGCGACGCCATCGAACTTGGCACCTTCACCGGGCTGTCGGCGCTGGCGATGGCGCAAGGTTTGCCCGACGACGGCACGATCGTCTGCTGCGACATGAGCGCAGAGTGGACCGACGTCGGCAGGCCGTTCTGGGAGGCCGCCGGCGTGGCCCACAAGATCGACCTGCGTATCGGGCCGGCGCTGGAGACTCTGCGGGCACTCGCGAACGAAGCGGTCTTCGACCTGGCCTTTATCGACGCCGACAAGTTCGAGTACATTGACTATTTCGAAGAATTGCTGCCACGGATGCGCCCCGGGGGAGTGATGCTGGTCGATAACGTCCTGGCCTATGGTCGGGTGGTCGATCCGGCGGCCGATGGGTTGATGACCGGCGCGTTCCTGCGATTCAATCAACACGTAGCCGCCGACCCGCGGGTCGAGTGCCTGATCCTGCCGCTGGCCGACGGGCTGACTTTCATCCGCAAGAAATGATAGGTAGGACCGCGTGAAATCACTTGAAGAACGGTTCGTCGAAGCCTGGGGCGCTCCCGGGAGGGGATCGAAATGCGGGTCGCGGTGATCGCGCAGGTGGCGGCGGCCGGGAGCAATCTGGACGGCGAGTTGCGCGAAGCGGCGGCCGGCGAGGCCCACCGCCTAACCTGTTCGCCGGGCACCTTCGGATTGTCGGCCGGCTCGGAGGTGGCGTGACGGGTGGAAGCGGTCCTCGACTAGGTACGCCAGATCGTGTTCCACGACGATACCGGCGGTGAATTCTCGATGACGGTCAGCGGTGGAGTCGCCGAATTGTCGGACGATAGCGCCACCTTGGATGACCTGATCCGCATCGCCGACGACGCCCCTTACGAAGCCAAGGAAGGTGGGCGCGACCGAGTGATTGCGGCCGGCGACGACACCGCCCGGTGACCCTGCTGCCGCCGGTGCTCAGGCACCGTAATTTCGCGCTCTTCTTCTCCAGCCTGTTCATTTCGAACACCGGTATCTGGATGGCGCAGACCGCGCAGGGTTGGCTGGTCTACGACCTGACTGGCTCGGCGACGCTGGTCGGGGTGTCGTTTGGCGCGTTTGGCATACCGATGCTGGTGCTGCCGTACTTCGGTGGCCTGCTGGCCGATCGGGTCGATCGCCGCCGATTGATGGCCATGATGCAAACCGGCGCCGCCGGCATCGCGCTGATCCTCACGGCGCTGGTGGCATCCGACAACATCACGGTCTGGCACCTGGTGACGGCCAGCTTCTTGCAGGCGGTGGTGAACTCGTTCGATCAACCGGCTCGCCAGGCGTTGTTGCCCGACCTGGTACCGGTCGAGGATCTGCGGCCGGCGATTGCGCTGAACTCGGTGGTCTTCGCCGGACCGGCCTTCATCGGCCCAGGCATCGTCGGCCTGATGATCGGCACCCTCGGCTGGCCGCTGGCGACGGCCTTCCTGGTGGACGCGCTTTCGTTCTTCGTGGTCGTGGCCGGGTTGCTGCTGATGCGCCTGTCGCCGTTCCTACCGGCGGCGGCCGGACGCGACTCCTTCTTCGCCGGGCTGTACTTCGCGGCCGGGCATGCGGTGATCTTGCCGACACTGCTGCTGGCCGCGGTCACCAGCCTGCTGGGACGTTCCTACCAGTCGCTGCTGCCGGTGATCGCCGAGGACGTGCTTGACGTCGGCATCCAGGGACTGGGGCTCATGGCTTCAGCCGCCGGGCTGGGCACGATCGCCGGGGCGCTGGTGGTGAGCTCGGGCCGGCGCCTGCCGCGCGATGGCGCGCTGGCGCTGCTGTCGGCCGTCGGATTGGGTCTCTTGCAGATCGGCGTCGCGTATTCGACTAACTACGCGATCTCGCTATTGCTGCTGTTTCTGCTAGGCCTGCTCATCACCTTTATGACCACCGGTATCCGCGCGATTCTGCAGCTGCTCACGCCCCGCGAGATGATGGGCCGGGTGATGAGCCTGAATACCATGGCGGTGATCGGCTTGGGGTCAACGGGCGGTTTCATATTGGGTCCACTGGCCGAGGCTACCGACGTCAGCTTGGCGTTGGCGGTGACGGCGGCGGCGATGCTGCTGGGGGTGGCGGCGCTGGCGCTCTCGCGAAGGGTCCTGCGCGCGGCCTAGTCGTTCGCCGGCCGGCCGGCCTCGTCCTTCTCCCAGGGCACCACGTCGCCGGTCTCCAGGAACCAGCGCAACAGCCGGTCGTGCAACTCCGTCTGGATCGCCGCGTGCTCCGGCCGGTCGACCAGGTTCACCATTTCTCCCGGGTCGTTCTGCATGTCATAAAGCTCGTCGGTGTCGTCCAGGCGACTGATGTACTTCCAATCGAGCGTGCGCACCATCGCCGCTTTGCAGACGGCGCTCGGGTCGTCAGTCTGGGAGCGCCCCTTCGGGTAGTACACGTAGTTCGGATCGGCGTCGTCATCGACCAGTTCCAAACTCTGGTGCTCCTGGGGCCTGTGGCCTCCCTCGGCGAAGACCGCGTCCTTGTGCCCGGTCGTCTCGCCGCGGATGAGCGGCAGGAGGCTCTTGCCGAACTGGTCGTGGGCGATGTCGATGCCAGCCAGATCCAGGATGGTCGGCGTCAGGTCGATGGTCTCGGCCAGGGCGTCGGTGATCGGCTGCGGATCGGCACCCGGGATGCGAATCGCCAGCGGCACGCGGGCCAGGCAGTCCTCCAGGCCGCTGGGCCACTTTTCGGTTAGGCCGTAGTCGCCGACGTAGTCGCCGTGATCGGAGAAGAAGAAGGTGGCGGTGCTATCCCAGAAGCCGTTGTTCTCCAGCGCGCCGATGACTTCGCCGAATTGGTCGTCGATCCGCGAGACCATCCCGTAGTAGGTGGCCACGATCTCGCGCAACTCATCCGGGGTGAACTTGTCGAGGTCGCGCGAATGATGGATTTCTGGATAGTACTTCGGTTTGCCGGCGTACTCGGCTGGACTGGGCGTGGGGACGGACTTGCGGTCGTACATCGAGAAGTAGGGCTCTTCGACCCAGTAGGGCGGGTGCGGGAAGAACAAGGGCAGGAAGAGGCAGAACGGCTCGGGTGGTTTCGAGTTCAGGAACTCCAGTGCGCCGTCGACCCACTGGCGGTCCCAGTCGTTGGAAACTTTCGACGGGCGCTCGCCGTAGTACATGGTGCGGAACCACTTATCGTCCGGGTCGATGGGATTGTTGTCGATGCCGCGCTCGCGGTCGTAGTCGACGGTGCCGCGGAAGCTGATGCTCGATTCGACGCTGGCGTCGGCCAGCAGGTGGTTCTTGCCCCACATTTCGACGTGGTAGCCAGCTTCCTTGAGGTAGCGGAAGACGTTGGGCTCGTCGGGCTGCAGCAGGTGCCAGAGGGTGCGGTGGCCACGGACGTGCGGATACCAGCCGGTGAACATGCAGACTCGTGAAGGGCTACAAACGGTGTGGTTGACATAAAAATGGTTGAACCCAGTGCCTTCGCCGGCCAGGCGGTCGACATTGGGCGTCTGGATCACGTTGTTGCCGGTGTAGCCGACGCAGTCCCAGCGGAGTTCGTCGGGCATGAAGATGACCATGTTGGGCGGCTTGGCGGGCATTGAGGAATCCTCCGGTGGGCGTCGTGCGACGGATGAACGGCCGGCCGCGTGGGTCAGATTCTAGGTGATCGGCTGGGGTGGTGTGCGGACGAGCCCGGGCGGGTGGTCTGCTACCGTCATTTCGCGCTGTGCCGGACACGGGAGACGCCCGAATGTACGACCTCATCGTTGGCAACGGCCGGGTGCTGGACCCGGCGACCGGATTGGATGGAGCCAGCGACATCGGGATCAGCGGCGGGCGCATCGCCGCCGTGGAAGAACGCCTCGATCCGGGCGACGGCGCATCGTTCCTGGACGCCGCCGGGCTTACCGTCACCCCAGGGCTGATCGACCTGCATGTGCACGTTTACGAGGGCGTCACCCACTACGGCGTCTTTCCCGATGAGGACGTGCTGGCCAGCGGGGTCACCACGGCGCTGGATGCCGGTTCGGCGGGCGCGGCGACCTTCGCCGGGTTGCGCCGCTACCTGATCGATGTTTCGGACCTGCGCCTGTTCGCGCTCTTGAATATCTCCGCCATGGGCATGCTTGACGAGGCGGTCGGCGAACTGGAAGACATCCGCTGGGCAGATCCGGCGCGGGCGATCGCCGTCTGCGAACAGAACCGCGACGTGATCCTGGGCATCAAGATCCGCCTGACCCGCAACCTGGCCGGCGAAAACGCCCGGCCGGCGCTGCTCAACGCCCGCGAGGCCGCCGACGCGGTGGGGTTGCCGGTGATGGTGCACCCGCAGGCGGCGGCGATCTCGCTGGAAGAGATCCTGGGCGAACTCAAGGCCGGCGACTTGGTTACACACTGCTTCCATGGCCTGGACGGAGGCGTGCTGGACGGCAACGGTGATGTGCACCGCTGCGTCCGCGAAGCCGTTGATCGCGGGGTCATCTTTGATGTCGGGCACGGCAAAGGTAGCTTTGATTTCAACGTGGCCGAGCGCGCGCTGGCGCAGGGGCTAATTCCCGACACCATCAGCAGCGACCTGCACGTCCACAACATCAACGGACCGGTTTTCGATCTGGCCACGACGTTGAGCAAGTTTCTGCTGCTCGGGTACGAGCCGGCCGAGGCGCTGCGCCGCTGCACGGTGACCCCGGCGGCGGTGCTGGGGATGGAAGAGGAAATCGGCACCCTGGCGGTCGACGCCCACGCCGACCTGACGCTGTTTGAGATCGCCGAGGGCGGGCACGGGTTCGAGGACTCCAGCGGGCAGCAGCGCACCGGCGATCTGCGCTTTGTGCCCCGGCAGGTCGTGAAGGCGGGGCACGCCATACCCGCGGTGTCCCGGGGCTACGCGGCGGGTTAGCGGTCGCCGTCCCGGCCGATCCGGTCGCCAGACCGGGTCGCCCATCCGCGCCCGCTCGATCGGCTACAAGGGTCTGATCCTGAGCCTCGTCCGGGTTTCGTAGCGGGCCCGGTATCAGGGGTGCCCGCCCTGAACCCGTCGCGAGCGATATCACGCCGGCGCCGTTGCAGCTAATATCCCCTTCATGACCACCCTGCTGAGCGCCCAGAACCTCAAGAAGCACTACGGCTCTGTCCGCGCCCTGGACGGGGTGACGTTTGACATCGAGCTGGGGGTGACCGGCCTGCTGGGGGCCAACGGCGCCGGCAAGAGCACGGTGCTGAAGCTGTTCCTGGGCCTGCTGCAACCGGATTCCGGGCGGGCCGAATTCCTGTCGATTCCCGGAGCGGGACCGATCGATGCCCGGCAGCGGATCGGCTACATGCCCGAGCACAACTGCCTGCCGTATGCGCTGCCGGCGGCGGAGTTTCTGACCCATATGGCCGAGGTGAGCGGGTTGCCGCGGGTGGCGGCGCGGGTGCGGGCCACCGACATGCTGCGCCACGTCGGCCTGTTCGAGGAGCGCTACCGGGCCATCGGCACCTACAGCACCGGCATGAAACAGCGGGTCAAGCTGGCCCAGGCGCTGGTGCACGACCCGGTGGTGGTACTACTGGATGAGCCGACCGCCGGGCTCGATCCCGGCGGCCGCCAGGACATGCTGGACCTGATCCGCAGCACCGGGCGCGATTTCGGCATCAGCATCGTGCTCTCCTCGCACCTGATGGGCGACGTCGAGCGCACCTGCGAGCGGGTGATCGTGCTCGACGCCGGCCTGGTGATGCGCACCGGCCCGGTGGCCGGCTTCCTAGAAGAGACCGAGACGCTGATTATCGAACTTGCCGAAGGTGCGACGGCGCTGGCGACGGCGTTGGCCCAGCGCGGCCTGGCCACCCGGGCCGAAGGACGGACGCTAATTCTCGATGGCGCGACCGGCGCCGATTACGACACGGTGCGCGATGCCGTGGTCGAATCGGGAGCGCTGCTTTACCGATTGGCTCCCGAGCGCCATTCGTTGACCGAGATCTTTGTGCCGCCCGCCGACGGGGAGTTTGCGGAATGAGCCAGGCTATCGAGCACGAAGGGCCGGCCGACGGCGGCGCCGGGATCGGCGAGGTCTTCGATCTCGGTTACCAGGGCTACGACGGCGAGCGCCACGGCCGCTGGCAGGCACGGCGGGCCATCTGGCGCGATGGCATCCGCATAACCCTCGGCCTGGGGCGGGGGGTGACCAAGAAGGTCGTGCCGTTCACGTTCATCGGGCTCGTCTGGCTGCCGGCGGTGATCGTGATCGTCATAACCGCGTTCATCTCCACGTTCGGCGGCAGCATCGCCGACATTGAGGGACCCAGCTTCGACGAGTACTACGACGGGGCCATGTTCTTCACTGTGCTGTTCGCGGCGGTGGTTGCGCCGGAGTTGTTGTGCCCCGACCGGCGCGAGGGCGTGTTGACGCTATATCTGGTGCGTCCGATCACGGCCACCGACTATATCGGCGCGCGCTGGCTGGCATTTCTGACGGTGACCGTGCTGACGCTGTGGTTCCCGCAGTTACTCATCTTCTTCTGGAAGTCGCTGTCGGCCTCCGACCCGCGTGAGTGGGCCATCGACAACTGGCTGGCGCTGCCCCGGCTGTTCGCGGCGGGGGCGTTGCTGGGCATCTTCCTGGCCACGCTGGCGATGTGCAGTTCCTCGTTCACGGTGCGCAGGCCCTATGCGGCCATCGGGACGCTGGCGATTGTGGTCATCAGCGCCGCTATCGGGGGCATCGGCCGGGAGGCCTTCTCGGGAGCCGTGGGCGAATGGGCGAGCCTCATCAACCTGCCGATGGTAACTGTGTCGGTCGTCCACTGGATCTTCGACGCCGATACGGTCGGCCCCCTGGACGAACGCATCTACTTCGCATGGCAGACGGTATTGACCGCCGGATTTGGCGTGCTGTTGTGGTGGCGCTACCGGGGGCAGGGCCGATGAGTGACGCGCCGGCGACCAACGGAGCGGCCACGCCGACCATCACCGTCGAGCGCGTCTCGCGCTGGTTCGGCAACGTGGTGGCGGTCAACGACGTCTCGTTCGAGATCTTCCCCGGTATCACCGCGCTGCTGGGGCCCAACGGCGCCGGCAAGACGACCCTGCTGTGCATGATTGGCGGCCTCGGCGACCCTTCTGACGGCACGGTCCGCGTGCTGGGCGAAGAAGTGCGCCGCAACCCGGCCATCTTTGGCCGCATCGGTGCGATGTCCGATCACGAATCGGTCTACGACTTCCTCACCGGCCGCGAGCTGGTGGAGATCAGCGCGCGCCTGCAGGGAGTGGCCGACGTGGCGGCAGCGGTTGATGAGGCGATCGAACTGGTGGACCTTGCCGCCGACCAGAACCGGCGGCTGGGCGGCTACTCGCGCGGGATGCGTCAGCGCATGCGCCTGGCGGCCACGCTGGTGCATTCGCCGGAGGTGCTGCTGCTGGACGAGCCGCTTTCGGGCACCGACCCGCCCCAGCGGCTGCATTTCATGGACGTGATGCGCCGGATCGCCGCCCGCGGGCACACGATCGTGATTTCGTCGCACATCCTTGAAGAGGTCGAAACCCTGGCCGACCGGATCATCTTGCTGACCGCCGGCAAGGTGGCGGCCACCGGACAGTACCGGGCCGTCCGCCAGAAGCTGAACGAGCGGCCCTACCTGGTGCGGATCGAAGCCGACCGGGCGCGGGTGCTGGCCGCAGGGTTGATGGCCATCGAGGCAGTGATGTCGGTCGAAGTCGACGACGACGGCCGCCTGCAGGTGCGCAGCCGGCAGGTGGCCGAGTTGCAGCGCGCGCTGCCGCGAATCGCCCGCGACAACGGCGTGCGCATCATGCGGGTTGAGCCGCTGGATGATTCCCTGGAAAGCGTCTTCGAATACCTGGCGCAGCAGCAATGATGGGCGGGGCGTTGATGGTGCTAACGCGACTCTCGATTCGGCAATTAGCCGGCGGCAAGCGCATGTGGCTGGTGCTGATCCTGGCGTCGCTGCCGCTGGTGTTCGCGACGATCTTCGCGCTCGTCGAAGCCGACATGACGACGTTGGAGTTCAGCAACGGTCTCACCAACGAACTGATCGCCTCGACGATCCTGCCGCTGGTGATGTTGGTGCTGGCGGCGGCGTCGTTCGGTAACGAACTGGATGATCACACGCTGCCGTTCCTGGTGCAAAAGCCGGTGGCGCGCTGGCGGATCGTGGCGGCCAAACTGCTCGCGGCGCTGCTGGTGGGCGGCGTGCCGGTGCTGATCAGCGCCTGGTTCTCGACCTTCATTAGCACCGCCGGTGACGCCGGCCACGCCACGGTGACCATCGCGGCCCTGGCGGTGGGCACGGTAGCCTACGCGACGCTCTTCACCTGGGCGGGGCTCGCCATTCGCTACGCGCTGCCATTCGGTATCACCTATATCTTTGTCTGGGAGGCGGCGCTGTCCAGTTTTCTCGGCGGCACCCGTTTTCTATCGGTACGCCAGTACATGCTGGCGATCGTGCGCGGCCTCGACGAGGAGCGGTTGCAGGACGTGACCATCGAGTTGAGCCCGACCACCGGCCTGATCGGCGCGGTGCTGGTGACGGCGGTGTTCGTGGTGCTGACGGTCCGCCGGCTCGACCGGATGGGTATACCCTAGTCGAGCGTCTCCTAGAAGCGGTGCTCGTTGGGTCGGAATCTGGCCTCGTAATACCCAGCGACGTTGGTGCCCGGAGCCGAGAGATTGTCGATGGCGGTCAGGTCTTTGGCGGTCAGTTCGGCTTCCAGCGCGCCGAGGTTATCCCCCAACTGCTTCATGGTGTCCGGGACGATCCCGCCGGCGCGCCCCCGGCCGAATAGCGGAAGCGCCGCCCTAGAGCACCGTCTGCTCGATGGCGTCGATCTTGTCCGGCGTCAGCGGCAACTCGGCCCGCTCCAGTACTTCGGTCAGGGCGATGAGATTCTCATTGGAGACGATGTTCTCGGTGGACATCGCCACCGCCACTCGCTCACCCGTGCCGAGCCCGCGCAGAAACTCGATGGCGTAGCGCTTCGTCTCCTCCGGGCCGACGTTGTAGGTGGAGTCCGGGAACCCGACCCAGACGGCCTTCTCCGGCCACAGGTCCAGGGCCTCTCCGACCGACAGATCGCCCATCGGCGGCGGGTGCAGCGCTTCGACGATGTCCACCGCCGTGCCGGCGATCAGGTCCTTCAGCGAGCCGATTCGGCCATCCATGTGCACGGCCATCAACTTGCCGTGCTTGTGCATAGCCGCCGCCTGCTTCTCGTACTCCGGCGCGAAGAACTTCGCGAACAGCTTCGGGCTGACCAGGAAGCCGTCCAGGTTATCGCCGCAGAGTGCGATCGGTGCCGGCGACTTCGCCGCGATCGCGTACATCTCCGCCCGGCTCTTGGAGATGGCCCGGAAACAATCCTCAACAACGTCCGGCCAGTCGGCGTGGTGATAGAAGAATCGCCCGGCGTCGCTGCCGACCCAATCGATCATCAGCATCTGCATCGGCGAGTGCGGCAGGTGATCCATGACCACGCCGTCGTTGCCGAGCCAGTCGATTGCCTGTTCGATGGGGAAATAATCGGCGACGTACTCCGTGTGCTCGACGATGAACTTCAGGATCTTGTAGTCGTCTTCGTCCTTGACCAAGCGCACGGTGTGCCAGGGGGCGACATCGTTCCAGCTGCGTTGGGCGTGCCACTGGCCGGTACCCGGTTCGCGGATCTCTTCCAGGAAAAGGCTGCCGATCGGCGTGGAGTAGGTCCGCCGGATCACCGGCCGGCCCCGCGAGACGACCGACTTCTCACTGACCTCGACGTCGTGCATGACCTCGACATAGGACGGACGGGTCCAGTTCATGCCCATGCCGCGGTTGCGGCACTCGCGCTCGGCCCAGCCGATCTGGCTGTGGCGCCAGTAGTGATAGAAGGGCAGGCGGTCGGCCATTTGCCCGCTGGTCGCGGCGAGCAGACGCTCGCGTCGGCTCATCTCGGTCACGATGCCGGGTCCCTTCTCCTGGCGGACATTGCGTCAGACGGGCTCAATCCTAGGCCAAAACGGCGGCGGGGCGCGGGTGGGTCGGACCGGCGTAGAATCCGGGGCGCGCGCGGAGGCCGGCCCAGCGAAGGATTAATGCACATGAGTCAGGATCGACGTACCTACAACCCGAACATGCACGACGGGTTGCCGATGGAGACCCCGATGGACGTCCGTCGTGGGCTGACCCGGGCCGATGACATTAACTTCAAGCTCCGCTGGGGCGTGATCGGCGCATCGGCGATCGCTTCCGACTGGATCAAGTCGCTGCAGGATGTTCCCGGGGCAACGGTGACGGCGGTGGCGGCGCGGGACATGGATCGGGCCGAGGCTTACGCGGCAGCCCACGGCATCGCGAGGGCCTACGACTCCTACGAGACGCTCTGTAACGACCCCGAGGTCGACATCGTCTACATTTCCTCGAAGACTTGGGTGCATCACGAGCAGCTGATGCTAGCCATCGCGGCCGGCAAGCACGTGCTCTGCGAGAAGCCTTTCACCGATACGACCGAGCAGGCCCGCGAGGCGTATGCGGCCGCCGCCGCGGCGGATCTGTTTTGCCAAGAAGGCATGTGGCTGCGCTGCTTCCCGGCGGTTGAGCACGCGCGGACTGCCCTGGCGCGCGGCGACATCGGCAATCTGCAGGTGGTGCAGGCCGACTACCCGGATGCGGTCTACGCACTGGACCCGGCGGTGACCGGCTTCGGCGCCGACGAGATGCCGGTGGTCGCGGCGGCCGGGCGCAAGCCGGCTCCTCAGGAGCATCCGGCCGGCGTGTATTCGGGGCACATCCCGAACCCTTCCGCGGTGGTACTGCAGTACACGCAGCAGGAAGGCGTGGCGGTGATCACGTTCCCGTCGGGGCGCTTCCCGGAAGTGGCCGAGTACATCGGCACCACCGGCCGCATCTCGGTCGAAGCCCCGGCCCACCACCCGACCGCGCTGACCATTCGTGCCGGCTGGCCGCCGGTGCCGGGGCTGGACGGCGAGTACGTCGCCCCGGGCGACGCCCACAACCAGCGCTGGGAACTGGACCCGAGCGAAGGCTGGGTGGGCGACTTCTACGAATCGCACTGGGAGAACGACCGCAACCCCAGTCACGGCTCGTTCGACAGCGTGAAGCGCTTTGAGTATCCGGTGCCGACGCCGGCGCCGTTCACCCGCGGGGAGCCGACAGGCTCGCGCTGGGACGGTGAGAAGCTGATCGAATACCAGGGCTGGACCTGGGGCCACGGCAACCAGCACGGCTTCGTGTACCAGGCGCGGGCGGTGCACCGCTGCATCGCCGCCGGGCTGAAGGAACTGCCGCAGTTCACGCAGGCGGAGTCGATTCGAACGCGCGAGATCATCGATGAGATCAATCGCCAGTGCGCCGCTAGGGGCTTCTAGCCGCGGCGCTGATGCCTGTAGATAGCACCAAAGGCCTAGGTCTTCGGGCTTAGCGCGGTTCCCGGCAACTAGGTCGGGCTGACGATTGGCAATTGGGTCGGGGTGTCGGTGCCGGGGGTGACCGCCCGGTCATATTGTCGTGGTGGATGAATAAACATCGACCGGGAGACACCATGAAATAGGCGGCGGCAAGCAAATTCGAGACTTCCGGGGAGAGCATCCAGCTCTCCCCTACGGCGCGGGTGGTGGGTTGGAGCGTGAGCCACCGCTGATGGGTCGTGCTGGCGGCGGTGACGACCCTGGTGCTGGCGGGGTTCGCGTCGAGTACGCTCGAGACGAAGCAGCTGGGCAACGACGGTGGCGACGTCGGCGAGTCGCAGTTCGCCGCGCAGTTGCTGGAAGAACGCTCCGACAAGCGGGATGAATCCGCCGGAGTGGAAGATCAGACGGAATTGCTGGTGGTCGGCCACACGACGCTCCGGGTTGACGACCCGCAGTTTCGCGCCCGGGTTGAAGAACTGACCGATGAACTCAACGGCCTGTCCGAAGTTCAGTCGGTGTTTAGTTTCTACAACACCGGCAGCCCCGAGATGGTGGCGGAGGACGGCCACGCGGTGCTGGCGCAGGTAGTGTTCGCCGGCACCGAAGAACGTGAAATCGTCGAAGCTAGGATCGACGCGGCGCTCGACGTCGTGCGCGCTTCCCGGCAGGACGGCGACGGCTTTGCGATGGCCATGACCGGCAATGTCTGGCCGCGGATGGAGGAGATCTCCGAGCAAGAAATGTCGTGCATCTTGCTGGTTACCCGGCGTTACCGCCTGGACGATATTCGTGAGGTGGCGGCCGACCTGCAGAGCGGCCGCATCGAAGGCCGGGCGATCGTCACTTCTTGAGGGATAGGGCCGGGCTAGCAATGTCCGTCGATATACTCCGTCGGGCGCTTGTCGAGATCAAGGATCGGGCGCCCTACGTCAGGTCCGTTGAAGGAATAGAAGGTCCTCGGGATGAAGATCACAGGCATTAGGACGCGGGTGGTGACGCGGCGTTACGATCCGCCGCCGGCGAATCCGCGCTCCACATGGAACGAGCGCCACGCGGTGCTGGTCTTCGTGGAGACCGACGCCGGGTTGACCGGTCTGGGCGAGGCCTACAGCGAAGGCGGCACCCCGGACACGGTGGTGAGCGTGATCGAGCAGGACCTGGCCCCGCTGGTGGTCGGGGAAAGCCCCTTCGCGCGGGAATTGATCCGGCATCGCATTCAGGAATCGACCGTGGTGAGCGGCAAATCGGGGATGGCCTACGGCGGCTGGAGCGGGATCGATATCGCGCTTTGGGACATCGCCGGCAAGGATTCCGGGCGGCCCATCCACGAGTTGTTGGGCGAGTACCGCGACCGGGTGTTCGCCTACGCCAGCGGTGGTTTATTCGAGCCGGGCAAGACGCTGACGGACCTGGCCGACGAGGTGTGCGGCTACGTGGCGCGGGGCTATCGCGGGATAAAGATGAAGGCCGGGATGACGCCGCTGGCGGACGATGTGGCCCGGGTAGCGGCAGTGCGCGCGGCGATCGGCCCGGATGTGCGGCTGATGCTGGACCCGGTCTTCAGCCTGAATTTCATGGATGCCGGTCGGTTCCTGGAGGCGATGACGCCCTACGGCATCCATTACGTCGAGGCGCCACTCGATCCGCTGAATCGCGAAGGCTGGGCGGAGCTGCGGCGGAAATCGCGAATACCGCTGGCGGGACCCGAATTGAAGTGGGGGCTGCGGATGTTTCGTGATGTGCTGACCGCCGGGGCGGTGGACGTGTTGCAGTGGGACCTGCGGATGGCCGGTGGGTTCACCGAGGGTCTGACGCTGGCGGGGCTGGCGCGGGCATGGCACCGGCCGGTCTCGCTGCATCATTCGTCGTCGGCGGTGGCGCTGGCGGCCTGCCTGCACCTCGGCGTGGCGCTGGCAAACTGTGAGTCTATCGAGCGGCACATGAAGCACGATCTGTTGTTCGACGAGGCGGGCGAGGACTTCTTCCGCCTGGAGGACGGCTGCATGCTGGCGCCAGAGAAGCCGGGACTGGGAATCGAACTGGAGTAGGCCGTGAGCGCAACGTGTTCTCGCATCGTCTGAAGGGGCCCACCTCCGCCACGCCACTGGCACCTGCTGAACGAGCCCGGCGCTTCCTGTTCATGTCCAAACCGTGGGGACGACTAGATCGCGATATTTGCCGCGGTCGTCGGCGACTGCTTCGACCTGAAGAGGTAGAACAGGAAAAAGGTCAGGGGCCGCCGGCATCACCGTCCCATGGGGTCGCCATCGCACTCCAGGGAGAATCGGAGCCGTGGGAGTCCGCCTTCGCGGTGGCGGCTTGCTCGGCGGCGGTCTTGGCAGCCTGGATGTCATCCTGTTCCGCCGTGCCTGCGTCACGCCCGGCGGCGATAGCCTGGATGGTGGAAGCCGGGGTGTAATGGATGAACGCCAGCAGGGCTTCGGTGAGTTGCTCCGCTCCCCCATCCTGGAGGAAATGCCCGACACCCTCGATCGTGACGTGACCTACGCCGGCGTGTTGGGTGCCCGGACAATGGCGCTTCCATATCGCGTCGCCGCCCGCCATCACGGTGTCCTCGTCGCTGAAGGCCAGGAGTACCGGCTTGCTCCATTTCTCGAAAACCGCCCACGCGGCCGAGTTGTTTTCGGATTCCGCGAGCTGGGGGCGCCCGGTCGGGTCGGAAGGCGGGGTTGGGACGAGTTCCGGCAGTTGCCGCGCGCCGGCTTTGTAGCTGTCGTCGGGGTAGGGCGCGTCATAGGCGGCTTGTTCCTCAGCGCTCATCACCGGATTGCTGGGCCCGACGGCCTTCTGAAGCATGATCTGCCCGGGCCACGCCGCGCCGCGTTCTTCGATCCAGGACGAGGATGTCAGTCCGGTTCGGAAGGCGAAATCCTTCCAGGCGTAGAACGCCGGGCTCAACCTGAACCAGTCGTCGTTGGATGTGGGCAGCATGGTGTTGGCGATGACAAGCCGAAGGAAGGTCTCCGGATGAGCCGCGGCGACTCTCAGCCCGATGAGACCTCCCCAGTCCTGGAGCAGGATGGTGGCGTCACGTAGCTGGAGATGATTGACCAGAAGATCGGTGTTCCAGTCGATGTGCCGCGCGTAGCTGTAATCATCGTCCCGAGCCGGCTTGTCGCTTTGCCCGCAGCCGATCTGGTCGAAGAGTACGACCCGGTGTCCCGCCCGCACCAGTGGCGGCACCATCCGGCGATTGAGGTACGACCAGGCGGACATGCCGTGGGTGAGCACCAGCGTTTCCCTGGCCGCATGGGGGCCGATATCGTAGTAAGCGATTCGCACTTCCACCCCGTACAGAGTCGAGGTGAAGTACTTTGGCTGGTAGGGCCAGCCGGGCAGGTTCTCGAAACGCGCGGCCGGTGTCCGCAAGACGGTCATTCGGCGCCGTCGATCGGGATGATCCTTGCCTTCTCCGTTGCCGAGTCGCGCATGCATTACCCGTTCTCCTGAGTTGGCGTTCGTGGTGGCCCCCAATGCTAGTACCAAGTTGGCTGGGTGGTTGTGGGGGGATCGTTTGCCGGGTCAGGACGGGGCGATCTGGATCGCGGTGACCCGGGTGGGAATCGAACCCGAAACCTGCTGATTAAGGGGTAGTGCGGCCCGAGCGCGGTGCGTCCTGGAAGTAGACCCCGAGCGAGCCTCGCCCCGTTATCGTCTGAAACAACGCTTACTGTTCACTGCGAAGCCAAAGGGGTTTCGGGAGCCTGGCGGAGTGTTAGTAGCCGATGTCGTAGCGCAGCAGGCGGGCGTTTACCAGGGTGACAACTCCAATCACCGCGAACAACACGAATGACATTGCCGAGGCTTAGCCCATCTTGAGGAATTGGAAGGCGTTGAAGTAGATCAGGATGACGATCGTGCCGGTGCTGTCCAGCGGGCCGCCGGGGTATACATCGACGGCGACGCCGGTACTCATGATGATGAAGACCTGGACGAACATCTGAATGTGCCGATGAGGTAGACGATGACGACGAAGAAGATCGTCGGTGCCAGCAAGGGCAGGATGATGCGAAAGAAGGTGGCGAGGTGACCGGCAGCGCGAAGCGGGGTAGGGGTCGGAGAGGGTTTGGACCCCTTCACCTCCTGGGGCTGCAATCAGGCCGTAACCTCGATCTACAAAGATGTTGTGCGAAACCGGCAGCTATTGGTCGAAGGCGCCTGATTTGATGAACGCTGCCCCGGTCAACATCGCCCTCTCCGGACCCTCAATCCTTCCCTGGGCATGGGTCGTCCCTTGATTCTTGTAGTAGTCGGTAATGGCGCCCAGCCCGACAATGAGGAGGACGAAGAATCGCTCATCGCAAACTGCGCGCAGGTGGTCAAACAAAGCGAGAGTTGAGATTCTCGACATGATGCGCGGGTCACCGTGTGGAGACGGGAAGGTGTCCAGTACGAAACGCCCGTCCTCGCTACGGCGGAGCACGGCTCGCCATTTGCTGCCTTCCGATCCCCCATCGGCAAGCTGGTCGGGCCGAGGAAGGTAAAATCGGCCACTCAGTTCAGGCGAGTCACTGATGGCAACGCCGCGCTCAATCACCGTGCTCAAGAGCGCATCGGCAGCTGGATCTTCGCCCAGGTCGAAGAGCATGTTGGCAAAGTACGAGAAGCCCAGTTGCAGATTGGCGATTTGGAGTATCGCTACGTCGCCGCCAATTCCTTCCAGGGGCCGAATATGGATAGAGGCGACAGCCTCATCGCCCTCCGCGAATTGGACAACCAACTCGCTCATCTCCGCCTCAGGCCCCGCCATTAGCTCCTTCATTGACCAGTCCTCCTGAAGGCCCTTTTCAGGGCCTATCTTCAACGCGTCATGGCCACAACATGTCCAGCCCGTCCCGCAATCCACGGAACGGTCTCCGGGACGCTCCCCACACATGTCCGTGAAGTTTATTACCAGGGCTGGCGGCGTTTATCCCGGAGCGGCGTACCGCCGACGGGATGCTCATTGTCAATCTCGACCAACGTAGCGGCCACTGGAATCGATCGGCGCGCCGACTGCTGGGAATCCTTGCTCGGCAGGCGATAGGCAGCACCCGATACGGGCTCCTTTCCGGGAATGATCTGATGAGCATCTCCGTATCTGGGCGGGACTACCTGGTAATCCAGACGGCGAGATGCGGCGAAACAGCCCCGGCCCATGATCTCCGCGCGCGTAGCAACGGTGGAAGCAGAGCGTGGATCAATGCCTCAACGCTGCTTGTCATCGAGCCAGCGTCACGGTCTCCCTCGGCGGTCTACGTATTCCGCGACCCCGTGGCATCGAGACCGACTACAGGCAGATCGGACTCCGGCTGAGTAGGCGGACGGGGGCATCCGATGACGAGTCGAGCAGTGGCATTCGGGACGATGTTGAATCCACCTTGACCCGGGATAACCGCCCGATGGTTGAGATCGTCCAGCGGCGTGCGGGTGTGCCTTTGATGGGTTTGTCCAGACAGGGCAGCGCTCTTCTAGGGTGCAAAGGTTTCATGCCGTGGTGGTCCGGCGATATGATGTCCGCGGACATTTGGGGGACTCCGCTAGCCGGTGGTCCGCGTGATCGAGAATTGGGGTAGGTACGATAACGCCGGAAGCCACGTTCATCGTCGATGACGAGCAGCGCGTCCGTGAGTGGAGTTCGGCGGCGAGCACTCTGATGCGGACTTCGGAGCAAGAAGCCGTCGGGCGGTCCTGCTTTGCGGTGGTGAATGGATTCGAGCCCGTTGGAAGAGCTGCGTGCGGCCGCGATTGTCGCACCTTCAACAGCTTGCGGAGCGGGAATCTGACCGCCAGTCAGGATTTGCTGCTCCGCCGGCCCGACGGAACCGTAAGGCGGGTTTCCTGTCATCTTGTCGCACTGCCGCAAATCTCGGGCGGGGCGCTGGTTACGCTGGCGGCGTCCCGATCCGAAGAAACTGCAGCTACCACCCACGCCGGGATTGATGGCTCGGGTGGTTCGCCGGGTGGACCGGTCGTCGGCGTCCTGCAGGAGCTGGCCGCCGTGGCGACCGTGTCGACATCGCTCGTCCCGGGCACCACGGAACACAACATCGAAAACACGCTCGACATGCTGCGGCAGGCCGCCGGGGCCGATTCGGTGGAGTTATTTCTAACCGAACCCAATAACGGAGACCTCCTTCTTACTCTGTATCGAGGGCCGTTCAGGTCCGCATTTGAGGAGATTACCCGCTTCCACCCCGGAGAGGGCTTCCCGGGAATAGTGCAGTCCAGCCGAACTCCGCTCATCACGCAACAGCTCGTGGACGATCCGCGCTACCTGCGGTCTCGGGTGAAGGAATACGGTTACCACTCTTACGTTTGTGTGCCGATCTTTGGCAAGACTGAAATTATTGGAGTTCTGAATGTGGCCGCCAGGAGCGCGGGTTTCGATGTCGAACTCGCCCGACGCCTGCTGGAATGGACTAACGCGTCCCTGAGTAACGCGCTGGAAGCCGACTTCCTGCGTGCTCGGGCGTCCGTCGCGAGGGTTCCGGCCACCATAAAGGGGAATGCGGACGGGCTGGCGAACAGGAATCTGCGGGCGATGTTGCGCAGGATGATGCACATCGGAAAGGCCACTGCCGCCGCGCTGTTCACCCCCGATGCCGACTCTGGTGAAATGGTCCGGCGAGTAGAGGAAGGCGAATTCGCGGAGCTGGTATGCCCCGATGTCGGAACCGGTTCTCTTCGAATCTGCCCGGCCTTTGTGGATGGACGCGGGATGGCCGTGCACGGGCCGCGACGCGATTGGCCCCCGGCATGCCGCCACATACCCACCCCGGGGGGGCTGGCATACTGCCTCCCTCTCACCGCCGGAGCCGAAGAGGTGGGAGTGGTGCAGCTGGGCCGGAAGGGCCCGGCCCCGGCCCCTCCCACCAGGTACCTGGCTCCGCTGCTGGACGCGGCAGTCGAGGCCGGGCCATACGTACTCAGGATGATGGAGACTATTTCGACTCCAGGGCCCGCCGCACGCCCTGAGTCACGCCAGGGAGACGGGCTTTCCTTACTGCCAAACCCCGGGGCGATCACTCAACACCGAAACGGCCGACGCGGCACCGAAGCGAACGGCACCGACCGACCCTATCTGAAGATGGAGTGCCTCGGAGAATTTCGCCTCCATCGCGACGGCGAATTGGTGGCGCCGGAGGAATTCAAGCGACGCGGCGCCCTGACCCTGCTCAAGATCCTGCTCGTTCAGAATCGTCACCCGCTGTCGGGGGACGCTTTGATGGAAACCCTGTGGCCGGGCGCCGAGCCCCGCGCCGCCAGGAACAGGCTGCACGTTCTGGTGCACTCGCTGCGCCAGGCTGTGGAGCCGCCGTCCCGCCACCGATCGTGGACCTATGTATGTACCCGTGATGGCGGCTACTACCTTGATGCAACGCCGTCCCAGTATCTCGACATCGAAGAGTTCCGCAGCAGTATCGCTCTGGGCGCCCGCGCCGAGAAACAGGGGGATTACACCCGTGCCGCCACCACCTACCAAACGGCCATCGACCTGTATCGTGGCGATCTGTTTCAGGGCGACCCATATGCGCAGTGGTGCTGGTGGGAGCGGGAACATCTGCGAGAAACCGTCCTGGACACCCTCCGGCGGCTATCCGGCCTGGCGGCCGCAAATGGGGACTGGGAGACGAGCATCAACGGATATCGACAAGCACTGCGAATCGACCCCCTGAGAGAAGACAATCACCGGGGGCTGATGCACTCACTATGGTCCGCCGGCCGGGAGGCCGAGGCCTTACGCCAGTACCGTCTCTGCCGGGATCTGGTGAAGCGCGAATTGGATATGCAGCCTTTGCCAGAGACCGAGCGGCTCTACGGGCTGATCCGCAGCGGGTACTCCGAGCCGTCGCCGCCCCCGTCGGACCTGCTGTCCCGCTGACCGCGGATTCTTAGATCTCTTCACCTCTCTTGTAAGCACGTCGTAAGGACCTACGCGTAGTAAGAGGCGGAAGCAGTTGTCGGGACGAGGTGAACGGGGTGACCGGAGTGTTCGGTGCAAATCGGATGGGTGATGTCGAAACTTCTACGGCTGCCGTGGGGCGGCCCTGGGGTTGCGTCGTCCGGCACTCCCTCCCGTCCCATTGTCCGTCGGTCCTCATCGTATGGCTTGATGGACCCGCGGCGGATTGCTTGTAAGTGCGATGAAAGAACCGCGTGAGAAACATATTGCCGGATCTGGCAATGTGGGCCCCCTGGAGGGTAACGAGGGAGTTTCGTTTGTCCTGGCGCTTTGGGCGGAGTCTCGGGAGGCGGGAGCGGGGCAGGAGTGGCGATGGCGGGTGGTGCACGTTCAGTCGGGCGAACAGGCTTATTTCAACCATCTTTCCGAAGTCCTGGCCTTCGTCGCCAGCGAATCAGGAATACCGGCGCCGGACTGAGTTCTTCGCGATGAGAACGTCGGTGGGTGAATGACATTGATTCGCTGGCGGTACCGGCCTTCGCGGGCCCCGCTTCCAGCTGTTTTGTTGCTGCTGGTTACGGCCGGTACCACCCACCCGGTAACAGGTTGAACATGTCAAGTAGCGAGGGTAGAAGCATGGAGTACAAGAAAGTGGTACGCCTGAGGAGGCGACGCCCGTACGCGGCTGTTGCTGTGATTGGCTTCGTGGTAAGCCTTCTCGTTTCGGCGTTGGCGACTCAAGTGGTTGTCGCCGAGTCCCACGACGAGGGGGCGAGCGTCTTCGGGCAGTCCTGTGCGGCCTGTCACACCATCGGTGGTGGTGTCCTCGTGGGTCCGGACCTCGACGGGGTTACCGAGAGAAGGGTGGACTCGTGGTTGAAGATCCAAATCCAGTCCCCGTCAGTTCACCAGGAGCAGAACGATCCTATCTCCGTCGCCAACCGGGCAGAGTTCGGTCTTGCCATGCCGGACCTGGGATTGACGGACCAACAAGTTGATGCAGTTCTTGCCTATTTGGGCACCGGGGCCGCCGCCCCCAGCACCTTACCGAGTGCATATGTCCCCACTCTGGTGGCGGGCGTATTGACCATATTGGTGCTAACTATTTTTGCGCTCCGCTTAGGAAGAAAGAGAGTGGAAGTAAGGCCATGAAGAGCAAATGGTTCAGCGTCAGCGATGACTCCCGCTCCTGGGAGGACTTTTACCGGAACCGGTGGTCCTACGACTACAGCGTGAGGTCGAGCCACGGCGTGAACTGCTCGATGGCCTGCAGCTGGGAAGTATTTGTCAAAGACGGACTGATCTGCTGGGAACTCCAGAAGACCGACTACCCCCAGATCGACCCCGATGTTCCGAACGTTGAACCCCGCGGCTGCCAGCGGGGAGCCACCGCTTCCTGGTACCCCTACAGCCCGCTGCGGCCCAAGTTCCCCTACATCCGCAAAGTGCTGTGGGATCACTACGAGCGCGAGCGCCAGGGCGGCAAAGATGCGGTTGAGGCGTGGGCAAGCATCGAAGAGGACGAGGCGCGGAAGAAGGAATACAAGATCGCCAGGGGTAAGGGCGGCTGGAAAAGGGTCAATTGGGACGAGGCGGCGGAGTTGGTAGCCGGGGCGCAGATCCACACCATCAAGAAATATGGCGCCGACCATATGGCCATGTTCTCCCCGATTCCCGCCATGAGCCTGCTCAGCTTCATCGCGGGACACCGGTATAACAACCTCCTCGGGGGCATCTACTGCAGCTACTACGAGTGGTACCACGATCTGCCCCATGTGTCGTCTTCCATGTTTGGCGACCAGACGGAAAACGCCGAAAGCTCCGATTGGTACCACGGCACCTACTGGGTCGTTGCCGGCAGCAACATGAACATGACCCGCACGGCCGACACGCACTTTCTCTCCGAAGCCAAGTACCGGGGGGCGAAGGTGGTGGTGGTTTCCCCCAACTATTCCGACGTGACCAAGTACAGCGACCTATGGGTGCCGCTGGTCCCCGGAAGCGACGGGGCCTACTTCATGGCCTGCATCCACGTCATCCTGAAAGAGTTCTACGCCGATCGGGAAACGCCCTACTTCACCGACTACGTGAAGCGGTACACCAACCTCCCCTTCCTGGTGGCCCTGGATCCGGACGGAGATAGCCACAGCATGGGGCGGTTCGTCAGGGCCTCCGACATCGCGGATTACGCCGATGAAGAGAACGCCGACTGGAAGCTCATCATGACCGATGGCGATGGGGACCTGCACGTTCCCACCGGATCGATCGGCTTCCGCTGGGAAGAGGAGCCTACGGGCAACTGGAACCTCCAGTTGAAGAACGCCGTCACCAAAGAGGACTTCGACCCCCTCCTCACCTTGCTGGACAAGGAAGACCAGAAGGCCATGGTTTCCTTCAGCGACTTCACCGATACCTTCAGCATTTTGATGGGCGAGACCGAGAATAAGACCCAAACGGCAAACGAGATCCGGCGCGAAGTCCCGGCCAGAAGGTTGACGACCAAAGACGGCAAAGAGCTGCTGGTGACCACCGCTTTTGACCTGCTCATGGCGCAGGCGGGTGTCTCGCGGGGACTGGGTGGCGACTACCCCGTGGATTACGACGATCCCAAGCCCTACACCCCGGCCTGGCAGGAGGCGCAAACGGGCGTCAGCCGGAATCTGGCCATCCAGGTGGGCAAAGAGTTTGCCGAGAACGCCGAAAAGACTAAGGGCAAGTCCCTCTTCATTACGGGCCCGGGAATACAGCACTGGTACCACGGCGCCTCAATGTACTACCGCAACGAAGCGGTGATGCTTGCTCTCTGCGGCTGCAACGGGGTCAACGGAGGTAACTTCAACCACTACGTAGGGACCCAGCACACCCGGCTGAACGCCGCCTTTGTGAACCTGAGCGGCGCCCTGGACTGGACCAAGCCGCCGCGCCTCATGAACTCCACCTCCCTGTGGTACTTCCACACCGGCCAGTGGCGCTATGACGGCATGCCCCTGGATACCCAGTGGTCCACGGACGCCAAGAAAATGCCGGAGTACAACCACGCCGCCGACATGAACTCCCTTGCCGTCAGGCTGGGCTGGCTGCCCTTCTTTCCCCAGGTTGACAAGAAGAACCCGATAGATATCTACAAGGAGGCCATCCAGGCAGGCTGCGAGACGGATGAAGAGGTGAAGGAATGGGTGGTGCGGCAGTTCAAAGACGGCGAAATGAACTTCGCCATCAACGACGTCGACGCCCCGGAAAATCACCTCAAGGTGCTGACGGTCTATCGCGGCAACCTCATCGGCACCAGCATGCGGGGGCATGAGTTGACCCTGAAGCACTTCCTGGGGACGCACCACAACGCCCTGTGGGAGGAGGAGCCGGCCAAGGGAATGGTGGAAGAAATCAAGTGGCACGAGCCCGCGTCCACCGGCAAGTTGGACCTGCTGGTGAACCTGAACATCCGGATGGACTCCACCGCCATGTATTCCGATGTGGTGTTGCCAGCCGCCTTCTGGTACGAGAAGAACGACGTGACGTTCGGAGACATGCACACCTTCATCCATCCCATTACCCCGGCCACGGACCCGCCGTGGGAGGCGAAGGACGACTGGACGGCTTTTCGGCTCATTGCGAAGAAGTTCTCGGAGCTCGCCGAAAGGCACTTTCCCGAGCCGGTCAAGGACGTGGTGTTCAAAGCCCTCTGGATGGACAGCCCGGACCAACTTGCCCAACCCATGGGTGAGGTGAAGGACTGGCAGCGGGGCGATGTTGAGCCCATACCAGGGAAGACCTTCCCCGATATCGCCGTCGTGGAAAGGGACTACACCAAAGTCTACGACAAGATGGTCTCCCTGGGGCCGGATATTCAACACTACGGCTCCAAGGGCCAATACACAGACCTCACGCCCATCGTTGAGGATGAGCTCAAGCACAACGAAGTCCTCACGGTGAAGAACGACCGGGTCTATTTCGAGAAGGCGGAGCAGGCGTGCGAGTTGATCCTCCAGATCTCTCCCGAGCTGAACGGCCGGCTGGCTGACCTCTTCTTCCAGGAAATGGAGAAGAAGGTGGGGCTGCCCCTGACCGACATGGTGGCCGGTGTAAGTCAGAAGAGGGCCCATTACAAGGACATAATTTCCCAGCCCCGGCGAATCCACACCACACCCCAGTGGAGCGCCATGCTCTCTGACCCCGAGACGGGCAAGCAGCGCACGTTCGGTCCGTGGACTATGAATGTGGAGCGCCTGAAGCCCTGGCACACCCTCTCAGGGAGACAGGAAATCTACTATGACCACCAGGGAATTCGGGAGCTGGGTGAGGGGTTGCCGACCAACAAGCCTCCGCTGGACATGGTGGCGATCGGGGACATAAAACCCGATGAAGCGGAGGCCAAGTCCAAGCTGTTCCGGTTCATCACGCCCCACGGCAAGTGGCAGATTCACAGCTCCTTCCGCGATCATTGGCCGATGATGCAAATGTCCAGGGGCGGCCCCACTGTGTGGCTCAACCCGGAGGACGCCGATGAGATCGAAGTCGTGGACAACGATTGGGTGGAGCTGTACTGCGAGAACGGCATCGAGGTGGCGAAGGCAGTGGTCAGCCACCAGGTGCCACGGAATATGGCCATCACGTACCACCAGGTCGAGCGCCATGTGAATGTCCCCTTCTCACCACTGGCCAAGAAACGCAAACAGTCGGACCTGCGCGGAGGCAATAACAACGCCACCACCAGGATCCTGATGAACCCCCACACGATGATCGGTGGCTATGCCCAGTTCAGCTTCTACATCAACTACTGGGGTCCCAGCCCTTCGGAGAGGGACCACGGGGTGCTGATCCGCAAGATGCCGCTGGTTGGTAAGAACGGGGTCATCTACAACGAAGAAGACCTGGAGTTGTTCGAAAATGAGGTAAACGAGGACTGGGCACGAAAGAAGGCGTTCTTCGAGAACGGTTCAGAGGATTGATTAAGGACATCACGTTCGTCTACATGGCGGTCGTCGCCGCGCTGTCGACACACGCTGCCTTGGACGCAGAAAGGTTGGAGTCATGAGGGTAAAGGCTACATACAGCATGACGTTTAACCTGGAGAAATGTATCGGTTGTAGCACCTGTACGGTCGCCTGCAAGAACGTCTGGACCAACCGCGAAGGCGCCGAATACATGTGGTGGAACAACGTGGAGACCAAGCCGGGGATCGGCTATCCCAAGCGGTGGGAGGACCAGGAGCTATGGAAGGGTGGATGGCTGAAGAAAGGGGTGAAGCTGGCGCTTCGCTACGGCGGAAAATTCAAAGCCCTGACCAACCTGTTCTTCAATCCCCACACGCCGGAGATGTCCGACTACTACGGTAAGGATGTCTATACCTACACCTACGACGACCTGCAGAGCCCGAAGCAACTCTCCCAGCAGCCCGTGGCCAGGCCCAAGTCCATGGTTACCGGGGAGGAAGATATTCCCATTAACTGGGGCGTGAACTGGGAAGACAACGCCGGTGGGACCCACATCACCGGGAAACACGACGTCAACTTCAGAGGGATAAGCAGCCAGGAACACGAGGCGTACCTGAAGTTCAGGGACGTCTTCTATTTCTACCTACCGCGCATCTGCAATCACTGCGTCAACCCTGCCTGCGTGGCCGCTTGCCCATCCGGAGCTGCCTACAAAAGGGAGGAAGACGGGATCGTCCTGATTGACCAGACCCGGTGCCGCAACTGGCGGTTATGCGTCTCGGCCTGTCCCTACAAGAAGCCCTATAACAACTGGTCCACGGGAAAGATGGAGAAATGTATCCTCTGCTTCCCGAGGGTAGAGGCTGGCATGCCCCCCGTCTGTTTCCACTCCTGCGTAGGAAAGATCCGCTCCTTCGGTCCGGTCTTCTATGACATGGATCGTGTCCAGGAGATGGCAACGGCGGAGGAAGCGGACCTCGTGCGTACCCAGAGGAAACTAATCCTGGACCCCTTTGACCAGGATGTGATCGCCAATGCCCGGGAAAACGGGACTAGCGATGACTGGATCGACGCAGCCCAGCGTTCACCCGTGTACCGGCTGGTCAAGAAGTGGGAACTGGCGTTGCCGCTCCATGCGGAGTTCCGGACGCTGCCCATGCTTTTCTACATACCGCCCCTCGCCCCGATCATGACCAGCGCGGGGAAGTCCTCCCCCGGAGCAGACGATGTCTTCGATATGGATCAGCCAGACGGGACTCTTATCGGCCTGGACGAGTTGGATAAGTTCAGAGTGCCCCTAGAATACCTGGCTAGCTTATTTGGGGCGGGAAACGAAGAGGTTGTGAAGGTGTCCCTCAGGAGGCAGCTCGCGGTGAGGCACTACGAGCGGAGCATAAGGGTGGACGGGAAGCCCAACGTTGAGGTGCTAACCAGGGTGGGCCTGACCGAAGAAGACGCCAAAGGGATTACGCGGGATCTCTCCCTCGCCTTTTATGACGAGCGGTTCGTGGTGCCCAATACCAAGCGCGAGGAGGCTGACATCAGCCCCTACACGGAGCGAGGCTTTGCCGGATTTACGGCGATGGGTCCCTGGACCCCCATGGGAAGGGGAGAGCAGGACCACGAGTCGCACCAGATCCCGGAGAAGAAGTATGAGTGACCGCATTCAAATGCTCCAGGACGCCTATGCCTCCTTGGCGGACCTGTGGTGCAGCCCCCAGGATGTCGACAGCAAAGAGGCCAGGAGGGTCGCGGGAGAGGAGTTCTCGCGGTGGGAGGGTATGGACGCCCCGGGAGCTGCCCTGCTCTCCCGGTTCCTGGAAGATTCCGTGGCCGAAGAGGACTACGTTGATCTCTTCGAGCTTGACCCCAAGTGCCCCCTCTATCTGGGGAGCCACTCCTTTGACGAGCCCCAGACCTGCCCGGGGGCGGGCACGTCCGACCGAAACGGGTACATGCTCGAGCTGCTCGCCATCTACCGGCACCTGGGACTGATGCCCAACGTGGGAGAGCTGCCCGACTACCTGCCGCTGATGGTGGAGTTTCTTGCCTTATCGGCCGAGTCGGAGGACCCGATCAGGGAGAAGCTCATCGAGGAGTACATTCTTCCCCACCTCCCGCCCATGCGCTCCAGGCTGGAGGAGTTGAACACCCCTTACCTGTATCTGCTGGAAGCCCTGGAGCGGGTGTTATTGCTGGACGTGAAAGCCGGCAAGAAGGTCGCACGTCATGTTTGACAACTTCTTCTTCATCGCGCTGCCGTATGTCGCTGTGCTCCTGTTCTTTGGCGGGTCGGTGTACCGGGCCTTCACTGGCGCCAAGACGCAGGCCAGGGGAAGGATGTCCTGGAGCGCCCGGGGAGACCTTCTCTGGACCACCCGCTCCACGGGCTTCTTCGGACGCGCTTCCATAGGGCCTGCGATCCTGTGCCTTCACTGGGGTCTCTTCATCATAATTGCCACCCATGCGGTGGGATTCATCGGCGGCGCCAATGGGTGGACCCTGTGGGTAGACATCTTCCGCTGGGCCGGCATGTTTGGGGGGCTGCTCTTCCTGTACGGGGTCTCCTGGGCGCTCGTACGCCGACTCATGGCGCCGCAGTTGCGGGCAATGAGCACCCCCGAGGACTATCTGGTCCTTGTCTTCTTGATCCTGATAGCCGGGTTTGGCCTGTACCACTCGGTCATACGGGTGGCCTTTGGGGTGTCCTACGCGGTTGGTCCATGGATGGAGGGCCTCTTCACCTTGCGACCAGATGCCGGGTTGGTCGCGGGAGCACCCCTCATGATCAAGCTCCACATGATCGTCAACTTCATCTTCATGGCGTACTTCCCCTTTACCAAGCTGGTGCACGTCTTCAGTTTTCCCTTCGCCTATGTCAGCCGGCCCTACATATCGATGAGAAGCTACGTGGGGCTGAAGCGGTGATTGCCATTCCCCGCCACCGGGCGCCCTTAGGAGATGTCTTCCGGCGATCGCGCTACCGGTACCCCCAGATGATCGTATGGAACCGGCAGCATGCCCAAGCTTAGCGGCGTGGATGCTGGCCTGGCGGAGAATAATATCGAAACGGCAATTCCCAATCGGCACATGGTGTGGCCTTCATCCGACATCTAACAGGGGACCGACATGACCGACTCAAAGAAAGACGAAACCTCCTGGCAGCCGATCGGCAATCCAAAGGTTTTGTGGATTGGTCTTATTGCATTCACTTTTGGTTTTAGTGTTTGGGCCATAAACTCCTCTCTCGCTCCTTACTTAAAGGATTGGTATGGTTTTTCTACAAGCGCTGTCTTGCTTGTAGCTGCCATGTCCCCGCTTTTTGCGGCCGTCACCAGCCTACTTCTGGGAATAGCGTCGGACATGTGGGGAGGGAGGAGAATATTCACCTTGCTTCTTCTTTTTCTCCCCCTTCCACTGATTGGATACATGTTGGCCGACAGTTACTTCATGTTTCTCGTTGTCGGTATTTTCATGGGCTTAGGCGGTGCAAGTTTCATCATTGGCAATACCCATGTTGCCGTTTGGTACCCTAAGGAAAGACAAGGAGCAGCGCTCGGGTTGTATGCTCTTGGCAATGCAGGAGTAGCAGTGGGCATGATATTAGTGCCTTTTTTGCTCAACAATGTTCTTGGCGGTGCTCCCGGTTCTGATTTACCCCCGAAATTTTCGTTGGGTCCCTTTGCGGGCTGGCGTCTTATTTTCCCGATATACGCTGTCTTGAGCCTGATTTTGGCATTTGTGTACTGGACAATGACCTCTGAACCGCCCAGCCGAGGTAGAAAGATCACTTTCTCGAGCATAGCTGCCGTTTACA
>PVBE011956294.1_pt1 | contig 29832 bp, 22 predicted proteins | sample 1631181 | NCBI WGS metagenome assembly PVBE01 (sample SAMN08397723, study PRJNA350692) | Marine metagenome, whole genome shotgun sequencing project. | isolation source: water | place: Pacific Ocean | collected 2012-04
AGAAGGTCGCCAGAGGACGACAAGCGTTAGAATCGGTACACTAGTGCGCCAGTTACCTCCAGCCCCGGCGAATGACGCCAGCCCGGATATAGGGTCGGTTTTAAACCTTATACTTCACCGAAGACCTTGCGGGCCGTTCCCCTGGGTGCTTGATGAACGAAACCTGACAGGCGCGTTCACAACGAATTCATTGGCGATGGGTTACCGTCGTTACCAGAGTTCGAAGGGCGGTCGGAGCATCGCCGGAGCGGCCCCGCGAGGGTCACCAAATAGGGCAGGAGAGAGAAATGAACAGCACCATCGAATACGGCTCGGAAAAGGTCCGGATGAACGTCAGCCACGTTACCGAGCATCACCTGGTGCTGCAAATCAGGCGCCCGATCGACGACAAGCGAGATGAGCTGGAATGGGTGTGTGTTCCGCTCGAACAAGTTCCGGGTTTGGAGAAGGAATTGCGGGCCGCGGCGAATTGATCAGGGTTCAACGGTGCTTTCGCCCTGAGCATTTTGTGGGAGCCCGCGCAAGGCATAGCAAAAAGGGCGTGAAACGCATCATCGTCGCCGCTACCCGTGCCCTACGACCGCTCAAATCCCGCCAGTGCCGATTGAGCTGGGTCAATTTTCCCAACAAATTTCGGATGATGGGAGACGAGGGGCAATTCCAAGGGTACAATCGGGCTCTTGAAGCGGCTGTGTTTCTTCGATGTTCTCCATGGAAAAACCTTCTCACCAGACGACCTGACGGAGCGGAGTACGCCCACCATGAGTAGCGCGACGCGGGGCTACCCCGACCTCCACGAGCACCTCCAGAAGCTCGATGAAGCCGGGCTGTTGCTGAGGATCGACGAGCCGGTCAACAAGGATACCGAGCTGCACCCACTGGTGCGCTGGCAGTTCCTCGGCGGGCTTGACGAGGCCGACCGCAAGGCGTTCCTGTTCACCAACATCGTCGACGGTAGCGGGCGCCGGTTCGAGCTGCCGATGGTGGTCGGCGCGCTTGCCGCCAACGCCGACATCTACGCCGTCGGCATGGGCGTTCCGGTCGACGGCATCCAGGCCAAGTGGGCCGACGCCATCGCCAACCCGATCGCGCCCCGCATGGTCAACGAGGCGCCGTGCCACGAGGTCGTCATCGAGGGCGCGGATCTGCTGGGCGAGGGCAACGGGCTCGATGCGCTGCCGATCCCGGTCTCGACGCCGGGCTTCGACGCCGCGCCGACGCTGACGTCGACCAACACCGTCACCCGCGACCCCGACAGCGGCGTGCAGAACATGGGCACCTACCGCGCCGCGCTGAAGGCGCCCGACCGGCTGGTGGTCCGCATGGCGACCCGCGTCGGCGGCGCGGGCGGCTACCGGCACTGGCTGAAATACAAGGCGCGGGGCGAGAAGATGCCGTGCGCCATCGTCGTCGGCTGCCCGCCCTATGCCGCGTTCATGGGCCCCCAGAAGCTGCGGCTCGACGTCGACGAGATGGAGGTCGCGGGCGGTCTCGCCGGCGAGCCCATGAACATGGTGCGGGCGCGCACCGTCGATCTCATGGTGCCGGCCGAGGCCGAGCTGGTGATCGAGGGCCTGATCGATCCCGAGATCCTCGAGCCCGAGGGGCCGTTCGGCGAGAGCCACGGCCACGTCGCGCTCGAAGAGTTCAACATGCCGATGCAGGTGACCGCCATCACGCGGCGCAGTGACGCCGTGCTGACGTCCTACATCAGCCAAGTCGCGCCGTCCGAATCCTCGGTCATCAAGCGCGTCGCCTACGAGCCCTTGTTCCTCGGCCATCTGCGCGACGACCTCGGCATCAAGGGGGTGGCCAAGGTCTCGCTGCACGAGAAGCTGACCGGCCTGTTGCGGGTGACCATCGTGACCCTCGAGCACGGCACGCCGCGCACCGAGATCTGGCGTGCGCTCTATGGCGCGGCGAGCTTCAAGGGCGATTGCGGCAAGATTTGCATCGCGGTCAACCCCGACATCGACCCCGACAACGCGGATGCGATCCTGTGGGCCATGGCGTACCGCCACAACCCGGTCGAGGACGTCCAGGTGCTGCCCCATCGCGGCCAGGGCCACGGGCCGAAGCGCGAGCACGCCGGCGAGGAGGATTCGACGCTTCTTATAGACGCCACCATGAAGTCCGACATGCCGCCGCTGGCGTTGCCGGCGCGCGAATACATGGAGGGCGCCAAGGCGCTGTGGGAGCGTCTCGATCTCCCGGCACTGCGCCCGCAGCCGCCGTGGCACGGCTACTCGCTCGGCGACTGGAGCGCGGCGTGGGACGAGGCGGCGGCCCGGGCGGCCGCGAGCGAGTACCTGGAGAACGGCCGCCGCACCCACCAGCGCCAGCAGAAGGGCCTGGTTCCCGAGACCTCGGTACGCGACGTCGAGGACGGCTGGGACGGCTAACCCGACGGCGGCCCTGGTTGCGCGCTCGTTCGCACACCCTATATTCGCGCCATGAACACGCTCGGGATCCATAAGCCGGAAGCGGAGACCCGCGTCGTCGTCGCCATGTCGGGCGGCGTCGACTCATCGGTGACGGCGGGCCTGTTGGCCGAGCAGGGCTACGAGGTCGTCGGCATTACGCTGCAGCTCTACGACCACGGTGCCGCGCCCCGGCGCACGGGCGCGTGCTGCGCCGGCCAGGACATCCATGACGCGCGCCGCGTCGCCGACGCGCTCGATATTCCGCACTACGTGCTGAACTACCAGGCCCGGTTCCGGCGCGACGTGATCGAGACCTTCGCCGAGGCCTACGCGCTGGGCCTGACCCCGATCCCCTGCGTCGCCTGCAACCAGACGGTCAAGTTCCGCGACTTGATGCGGACCGCCCGGGATCTCGGCGCCGATGCGCTGGCCACCGGCCACTACGTTCGCCGCGTCGAGGGCGCCGATGGGCCCGAGCTGCACCGCGCCGTCGACGCGACGCGCGACCAGAGCTATTTCCTGTTCGCCACCACGCCCGAGCAGCTCGGCTACCTGCGCTTTCCGCTCGGTGACATGGCCAAGGACGAGGTCCGCCGGCACGGCGAGCGCCTCGGCCTCGCCGTCGCCGCCAAGCCCGACAGCCAGGACATCTGTTTCGTGCCTGACGGCGACTACGCCGGCGCGGTTCGCCGGCTGCGCCCCGAGGCATCCCGGCCCGGCGACATCGTCGACCGCTCTGGGCGCGTTCTCGGCCGCCATTCGGGCATCGGGGGATTCACCGTCGGCCAGCGCCGGGGCTTGGGGATCGGCGGCACCGAGGCGCCGCTTTACGTGCTCGCCATCGACCCCGTGGGCCACCGCGTCGTGGTCGGCGACAAGAGCGATCTCGCGCGCCCGTCCGTCGCCCTGGCCGACGTCAACTGGCTGGCGGGCGCTCCGATACCGCCCGACGGCATCGACGTCGCCGTCAAGCTGCGCTCTATGCAGACGGCCGTCGCGGCCCGGCTGTTCGCTCGGCCGGGCGGCCAAGCGGAGGTGATCCTCGCCGCGCCCGAGAATGTCGCCGCTCCGGGCCAGGCCTGCGTGTTCTACGACGGCGATCGGGTGCTCGGCGGCGGCTGGATCGCGCGCCGGCCGGAGTCGGTGTCCGCCGCCGCCTGAACCCCGTCCCATGCGCTCGACACCGCGCCCTTCGTCCCGGCGGCGACTTGCCTGCGACGCCCGGCGATGCCAACATGGGCACCCGCCAATCAGTTCCGTAGAGTGACGAGATGAGTGAAATCGAGCGCAAGCTGACAACGATCATGGTGGCGGACGTGGTCGGCTTTTCCAAATTGATGGGCGTCGACGAGGCCGGGACGCTGCGCTCGCTGAAGGCGTGCCGGACCATCATCGACGGCAGCATCGCCGAGCATAACGGCAGGGTGTTCGGCGGCGCCGGGGATTCGGTCATCGCCGAATTCTCCAGCCCCGTCCAGGCCGTGCTGTGCGCCAGCGAATTCCAGGGGCTGCTCGGCGAGCGCAACGCCCATTACGGCGAGGACGAGCGCATGAGCTTCCGCGTCGGCGTGAATCTGGGCGATGTGATCATCGATGGCGACAACCTCTACGGCGATGGCGTGAACGTCGCCGCCCGCCTCGAATCCATCGCCGAGCCGGGCGGGGTGTGCGTGTCCAACAAGATCTACGTCGAGGTCAAGCGCAAGCTCGATCTGATGTTCGTCGACGGCGGCACGCGCGAGCTCAAGAACATCATCGATCCGGTCGAGGTCTATCACGTGCGGACCGATTCCGGCGACGCAGCGGGCCCGTCGGCCTCGAAGCCGGTCGCCGAGCCGACGTCGGACGACGAGCGGCCAAGCGTTGCCGTCATGCCGGTCAACGTCATCAGCGGCGACGACGAGATCCATTCGCTGGCGGCCGGGCTGCGCGAGGACATCGCCGGCGCGCTCGCCAAGCAGACGGCGATCGCGGTCTCCGGCGGTGGCGGGTCGGAGGCGGATTCGACGGTCGATTTCCGGCTCGAGGGCAGCGTGCGGGCGGCCGGCCGCCGGCTCAGGCTGACGTTCACGCTGTTCGATGCCGCCGGCGCCAGCCAAGCGTGGTCGGAACGCTACGACCGCGAGCTCGACGACATCTTCGATCTCGAGGACGAGATCTCGGAGAACGTGAGCGCGGCGGTGCGCCTCCGCATCAAGGCGCGTGCGTTCGAGAAGGTGCGCGATACCGACGATTCGGATCTCACGGTGGCGCAGCTGCTGTCGAAGGCGGCAGGCTATTTCGTCAAGTCCTACGGCGGCAACGACGAAGCCGCGGCCGCGCTCGGCGCGGCCGTCGAGAGCGCGCCCGAGAACTCCATGGCAACCGCCATGATGGTGTTCTGCCTGTGGCGCGCGCACGAGTTCTCGGTGCTCGACTTTCCCGCTGTCGACAAGGAAGCGATCCTGGACGAGGCCGAGCGGGCGATCTCGCTCGATCCCAACAGCTTCTTTGCGCGGCTGACCGCCGCCATGACGGCGCAGGACCTGCTGGGCGACTTCGCGGCGGCCTTGGCCCAGGCCGAGACCGCGCTGGAGCTCAATTCCGGGTTCTCACAGGCGACCACCATGGCGGGGATTGCCAAGTGCCATCTTGGCCAGATCGCCGATGGCGCCGACATGCTGGCGCGCGCCATCGCCGCCGCGCCCGAGGATCCCCATCGGTACCGGCACTTCCGCGAGCAGGCCATGATCCGCTTCATGGCGGGTGATCCCGACGCCGCGATCGAGATCGCCACGCGCCTGGTCCGCCAGGCGCCGGATCTCGACCGCAACAAGCTGGTGCTCGCCGCGCTCTCCGGGATGGCGGGCGACGGCGACGCGGCGCGGTCCATCGTCGGCGATCTGCTGGCCGACTATCCCGATCTCGCCCTCGCGACCATGCGGCCGTTTCACTTCGGCGACGACGCCATGGCCCGGCGCTACGCCGAGGCCCTCGTCGAGGCCGGCGTCCCGGAGCGCTGATCGCGGCCTCGACAACGACGCCGTCGCGCCCTTTCAACCATTTCAAGATTCGCCTTGACCGATCCTCACTCTCCTTCCGACGACGATGCCGGTTCCGGGCGCTGGGCCGATGTTCTCACCGGCCGTCTTGGCATCTATTCGCTGGTGCTGACCCTCGGCACCACCCTGTTCGCGGTCTCGAACTTCGTGGTGGTCGCCATCATGCCCGCCGTCGCCGCCGACATCGGCGGTCTCAGATACTATGCCTGGACCTTCGCGCTGTTCTCGGTCGGCGCGGTGATCGGCGCGGCGGGAACCGGGCCGGTGCGCGAGGGGCTCGGCCATCGGACGGCCTATGTGGGGGCCGGCATCATCTTCGTGATCGGCATCGTCGGCGCCGCGCTCGCGCCGGGGATGGAGACTCTCGTGTTCTGGCGGCTGATCCAGGGCGTCGGCGGCGGCGCGATCGCGTCCCAGGCCTACGCGCTGATCGCCCAGATGTATCCCGAGCACCTGCGCGGCCGCGCGCTGAGCTTCATGTCGACCTCGTGGGGCGCGGCGATCCTGCTCGGCCCCACCTTCGGCGGCCTGTTCGCCGAGTACGGCAGCTGGCGCGGCGCGTTCTGGACGCTCGCCGGGCTCGGCGTGATGTTCATCGCGCTCGCCTGGCGCGTCGTGCCGTCGGCCGAGGGCGAGGGGCGGGTGGTCAATTTTCCGGTCACCCGGCTCGCCCTGCTCGCCGCCGCCGTGCTCGGGCTCAGCGCCACCTCCCAGGTCGACGGCAACGCGCTCCGGGCCGTTTTCGTCGTCGTCTCCGTCTCCGTCGCCGCGCTCGCCTTTCACCGCGATGCGCGCGCCGAGCGCGGGCTGTTTCCGCGCCAGGCCATGGTCATCAACAGCGAGATGGGCGCCGCCTTCTGGATCATGATGCTGAGCACCATGTCGCTGATCGTCATCAACCTGTTTGTCACCCTCTACCTGCAGGTGCTGCACGGCGTCGCGCCGATCGCCGCCGCCTTTATCTTCGTCCTCAACTCGGTCGCCTGGACGACCACCGCCTTCGTCGTCGCGTCGTGGAGCGGGACCCGGCAATCGATCTCCATCGTCGCCGGGCTGGTGCTGCTGTTTTGCGGCATCATGGGCATCGCGCTGGTCGTCCGGGACGGCCCGGCCGTCGCCATCGCCGGGCTGTTATTGGTGACCGGTACGGGCATCGGGCTGATCAACAATCCGCTGATCCAGCGCGCCATCGCCGCGGCGCCCGACGACGAACGGGCGCGGACCGGCTCGTCGGTTCAGGCGATACGCACCGTCGGTCAGTCCTTCGGCGCCGCCATCGCCGGGCTGGTCGCCGCGGCGTCCGGCCTGACCGATGACGCGACGCCGGAGATCCTCGGCCCGGCGATGGAAAACGTCTATGGCGTCGGCTCGGTTTTCCCGGCGCTCGCCTTGCTGGTGACGGTACCGCTGCTCATTCAGGGCCGAAAACGCCTCGCCGGCGGCGGGCAGGGCGGCGAGCATTAGAGTGTGATCTGTCATTCCGGTGATCCATTCCCGGAGTTTCCACATTCCACCCGTTCAAATGACAGTTCCGTTCGGTATTACCCGTACGCCTGAAGAATATTTGCCCGGTTCTCCAGGACGGTTCGGTAGGCGTTGGCGAACCCGTCGAGGTCGTCGTCGGTAACGGGCAGCTGCAGCGCGATGAAGCCGCGGCGCGCGACGTAATAGCCGGCGTCGAGGAGATCGAGGAATATCAGCTCGCGCAATCGATCGTCGGCGCCCACGACGCCGGCGTGATCGGTGATTGGCCGCGTCGTCGGGTGCAGGTTCATCAGCGAGCCCATGCCTGTCGATCTCACCGGCACGCCGATCTCATCGGCGATCCCGTTCAGCCGATCGCGCAACGCCTCGCCGCGAGCATCATGCGCGACCGCGTGTTCCGGCGTATAGATCTCGCCGAGCGCCGTGATTCCCGCCGCCATGGTCAGCACGTTGTTCTGGAACGTCCCGGCGTGTGGAACGGCATCGGAGCGACGCGGGTCGTAGATATCCATGGCATCGCCGCGCCCGCCAAAGGCGCCAAACGACATGCCGCCGCCGATCCATTTTCCGAGGGTCGTGAGGTCCGGGGCAATGCCGTGGAGTGATTGCGCACCATGGCCGCCGAGCCTGGAGGTCATGACCTCGTCGAGGATGAGAAGACTGCCTGCGCGCTCGCTCTCCTCGCGCAACGCGGCGAGAAACTCCCCGGTTCCCGGAACGCAGCCGCCCGAGCCCAGCATGGGCTCCACGAGGACGGCCGCGAGGTCCGCCGCATTGTCTCGAATCGCCGCCACGGCGGCCGCGGTGTCGTTGTATGGTGCGATGACCCATGGAAACGGCGCGCTGGTCGAGATGCCGGGCCTGAAATTGAGCACGCCGCCATGATAGCCGCCCTCGAACACGAGAATCTTGGAACGCCCCGTCACGGCGCGTGCCGTGGTGATGGCCATCAGGTTCGCCTCGGTTCCCGAATTGGTGAACCGCACCTTCTCGATCGATGAGAAGCGGTCGCAGATCAGCGCGGCGAAGCGTGGCTCATAGGTGTTGTGGGCGCCAAAGTTCAGCCCGTCATCCAGCGCCGCCGTGATCGCCGCCCGGATCTTCGCGTTGTCGTGCCCGAAAAGACCCGCCGTGAAATCGCCGAGCAGATTGAGCACCTTGTTGTCGTCGACATCCCAGAGATACGCTTCCGAGCCGCGTCCTGCCCGGAACGGAAACGGGCCGTGGAACAAGACCGTCCGCGTGTTGCCGCCGGGCATGACTTGCGTGGCGGCCTCGAAAGCCTCCAGGGACTTCGCCCGCTTCGCACCGTAGTCCGTCCGTGCCTGGTCCAAGGCGCCGTCGAGGTCCGGTCGATTGCGTGCGCCCAAGGCTGAAGCGGTCATGATATTACCCCTTGGCCCATATCTCCGCGCAAGATGCGCCGACCCACCCGCGCCGGTCAACGGATATCCCTTGATTGGCCGCCGCTTTGCGAACCGCGCCGACCGTTGGTATAAACTGCGACGACCGAATAAACGGAAACCAAGGGAGCAAAACATGACCGTGGCCCGGCACCCCCGTCCGCCCGAGCTCGAGGGCGCGAGCATCGAGGACATCGCGGAGCGCTACACGCGGTGCTACCGCGATATCACGCCCGATTGGGAAGCCTTCGAGGATGCCAAGATCGAGGGCTACAAGCGCGCCCAGCACCGCTTCATCGGCGCCGGCGGGTCGGGCAAGCACGGCGACCCGGCGGTGATCCCGCCCGGCGGGTTCACGCTGTCGATCATGTATGTCGAGCCCGGCCAGGGCAACGCCGCCCACACCCACGAGGTCGAGGAGATCTTCTTCGTCCTCCAAGGCACGCTGACGGTGTTCATCGAGGAGGAAGGCACCGGGCGCCAAATCCGCAAGCGCCTCGGCCCGTGGGAGTGCGTCGCCTGCCCGGCCGGCGTCATCCACGGCTACGACAACGAGAGCCTGGAGCCGGTCTACTTCCAGGTCATGGTGGGCCGCGGCAAGCCCGACACCATGGGCTACGCCGACCAGGAGCTGTTCGAGCGCCGGGACGCCCATCTCGCCGCCGAATAGGTGCCGCCATGACGATCATCGCCGTCGACGGATTCATCGACACCCACGTCCACTCCGGTCCGGCGCCGTTTCGCCGCATCGGCGACACCATCGACATCGCCGAGTGGTGCCGCGACGCCGGCATGGCGGCGATCGTCGTCAAGAGCCATTTCGAGGCCACCGTCACCAAGGTCTATCACGCGCGGAAGGAGATCGCCGATCTCGGGGTCTACGCCGGCATCGCGCTCAATCGCGGCGTCGGCGGCATCAACCCGCTGGCGGTCGAGCAGGCGTTGCGCCAGGACGCCAAGTTCGTCTGGATGCCGACCATCGATGCCGCCAACCACGCCCGCGTATTCGGCGCCGCCGGAGCGTTCGGCGCCATCGGCGCGGGCAGCTATACCAACGAGGCCAAGAAGGTTGCCGATCCGCTCTATACGGTGCTCGACGGCGACACCTTGAAGCCCGAGGCGCGCGACGTGATCGATCTGATCGCCGATTACGGCGCCGTGCTCGCGACCGGGCATCTCAGCGAGGACGAGGTCTTCGCCGTGGCCGAGCACGCGCTTTCCCGGGGCCACGACAGGATCATCGTCACCCACCCCGAGATGCAGTGCCCCAATCTCTCAATCGAGACCCAGGTTGCGTTGGCGAAAAAGGGCTGCGTGATGGAGTACTGCGCGGTCAACTGTATGCCGATGTTTCAGTCCGTGACGTCCGAGCAGATGATCGCCGCGATCACGGCGGTCGGCACCGACAACGCCATCATCGCGACCGATTCGGGCCAGCCGTTCAGCCCTAAGACTCCAGACATGTTCCGCTCGTTCGCCCAGGTGCTGCACGAGAAGGGCGTCGCGCTCGACGACATCTGGAAGATGGCGATTCGCAACCCCGCGCGCCTGCTCGGCCTCGAGCCGGCGCGCGCCGAGGTGCGCCTGATGGACGAGCTGTTCGGCGTCGCGCGCGATCCGCGAGGCCACTCGATCTAACTCCCTCTCCCCTTGCGGGAGAGGGTTGGGGTGAGGGGTAAGCGCGTCAGCGCGTCAAAAGAGTCTTTTCGCCGCCCGACGGCGGCGGCCCCCTCACCCTGACCCTCTCCCTCGGAGGGGAAAGGGAAGAATGTCTGGCGAGCCCGCTACCCGTACAGGCTCTCCACATGCTCGCCGCGGAACGAGAACCAGCGGATGGCATCGGTCTCGGACCGGTCCTCGATCAGCAACTCGAGGACCTTTTCGCCCGCGCCGCCGGGCGTCACCTCGACGTGGCGCGCCTTGATGCGGTGGATCTGGTTGTTGTCGGCGGGCGTGCCGTCGTCCTCGTAGGTCACGCCGCCGAAGGTGATGTAGGTGTTGCCGGTCCGGGGCAACCGGGTGGCGCCGCCGACGAAGGTCGAGTAGTACCCGTTGTCGCGCCCGGCATCGAACGCCCAGGACTGGGCGACCGACATGTTCGCCTGGTCGACGCCGAACTCGACGGCGCGGCTGTAGTTCTCCGGCGCCGAGCGCGGCTTGTTGAACGGCACGGCGCGGAACGAGCAGTTGTCGAACACCATCACGCCGCCGTTTCCGGTCAGCGAGACGTTGTGCTGGTGGTACTGCCACTCGAGGCCGTCCGCCGGCCGCAACAGCTTGTCCGACCACGGCGCCTTCCAGTTGCCGTGATCTCCGAGGATCCAGATCAGCTCGCCGGTGGCGCGCGAGAACTTGATCACCGCGTCCTGGTGGCGCACCGAGACCAGGATCGCATCGTCCGCGGCATCGTAGGTCACGCCGTTGGCGTGCGACCAGTCGTAGGTGTCCTTGTAGCCCTTGCGGACCCAGAACGGCATGTACGAGCCATAGCAGATACGCTCCGGGTCGAGCAGCTCGGACAGCCGCCATTCGCTTACCACCGTGCCGTCGGGCTGGAACTCGACCACCGTGTCGCCGATCACCTTGGCCGGCGCACGCGGAGCATCCGGGTCGCGGTCGCTGCCCGGCCAGTCGTCGTATTCGAGCTGCTCGATCGAGAGCATCAGGATGTTGCCCGATGCCATCGGGCAGAACGCGTGATGCAGCGCCTCGGTCGCCACTGGCGTGCCGCCCGGCACCTCCTTGTTCTTGCCGGTGCCGTGCCAGACGTGGTGGACGGAGCCCAGCATGTCGATCTCGATCAGCTTGCCGCTGTTGGTGGCGTAGGCGAGGTTGCCGTTGGCCAGCTGGCGGATGTCGAACACCGGATCGTCGCCGCGGTAGTACCAGACGACCTCGCCCTGCTGGTCGAGGGCGATGATGAAGGCGTGCTTCTCCGGCACCTGCATCATCGCGCCATAGCTCGCGCCGAACAGCATGTAGCCGGGCTCGCGCTTGTCGGGCGTGCAGCTCACGACCTCGATCGGCGGGAAGTCTTCGGGCAGCGCCGGCGTGTCGAGGGCGAGCCGGTCGGGCCCCTCGATGACCGTGCCGGAGGCGTTTCGCGCACGCACCGAGATGCGATATGCCGTGCCCGGCCGCAAGCCGAGGACGGGGCAGGAATGGGCGCTCGCCGGCGCGCCGTCGAACGACACTGTCCGGGAGCTCCGGCCATCGTCGATATCGATCTCGACAGTGGTGGGCTCGTCGGTCTCGCACGTGACGACGCCGGTCAACGGCGCGGCGGCATTGGGCGCGGCGGTTATTTCGGGTGCCTTGGTGAACTTCATCGCATGGCCTCCTGGCGTACTATGATTTATTGGTTCTCTGCCGCCGATAATAGGTGGAGCGCCGACGCCGTCAATGCCGGCCGGGTGATGCCTCGGTTCGACGAAGGTCGGCTCTTAGGCCAACATCGCCCCCGCAACAACCGTTGTAGGCGCGATACGCTTATGCGCCGACGTTGAACCAGGTGATCATCCCGGCCGGGACATGCTCCAGCGTATGGCAATGCAGAGCCCATTTGCCGGGATTGCTGGCGACAAAAGCGATGGAAACCTTCTCATTCGGGCGCACCAGTTCGGTATCCCGCCAAGGTGCGCCGCTGACCGGTTCACCGTTTCTGCTCACCACCTTGAAGTGATGGCCGTGGATGTGCATCGGGTGGGCAAACCTTGTGCGGTTGACGAATTCGATAATGACCGTGCGCCCTTTCCTGGCGTCGAACAGGGGTTTGTCGGTCATCCCCACGATGCCATTGAAGGCCCAGACCTTGCCGGCGTCGACGAGGTCATTGATACTCATGACCCGGCCCTGATAGGTAGCGCTTCTCATCCTGCCCATGGCGCCGCCCTCCATCAGCAACTCGGCCTCGAGGGCATCCGCCAAGGGAAGTTTCTCGGGCAGCGGATTGCCAGGCAGGGGCTCGAACGGTCCGTCTGATCGACCGGGAGCCATGGCGGTGCCGGTTAGCTTGAGCGAGGCCAGCGTCACGGGGAAATCCTGGGACGTTTCGATGATCTCGGCCGTTGAGCCGGAAGGCAGCGTTCCATTGAACGCCAGATCAACGCGCTGGGCCGGAGCCAGGAGGATCGATCTATGGCCCGCCGAATGGGGCGCAACCGGCTGGCCATCGATGGCGATCACGGTGGCGTCCAGATTGCGCAATCCGACGGAAAGAAAGCGTGCGTTACAGGTGTTGACGAGCCGCAGGCGCACGCGTTCCCCGGGTCTTACCGAATATTCCGGCTTGTATCGACCATTGACGGTCGGCCAGTTGCCGCGCCGGCCGCCATGCGACCAGTATCTCATTTGACCAAGGCTGGATTCGTGGATCTGCCCGGTTACGCCGAGCAACCAGTCGTCGAGAACCAGCGTTATATCCCGATCGAAGGCGGGCGCGTCAATCTCCTCGACAACGAGAACTCCATAGAGTCCCCTGGCCACCTGCTCCCAGGTCTGTTGGTGCGGGTGATACCAGAATGTCCCGGCGTCGGGTGCCCGGAACACATAGTCGAAACTCTTCCCCGGTGGCACGGCCTCCTGAGTGAGGCCGGGCACCCCGTCCATGGCGTTGATCGTCCGCACGCCATGCCAGTGGATCGTGGTCGGCTGGGACAGCTTGTTGACGAGCCGGACCCTGACCTCGTCGCCCTGCCTGACGCGGATCTCCGGCCCCGGGGCGGTGCCGTTATAGGACCAAATCCTTGTGCGGGGTTTGCCGGCGCCAAGCAATGAAGCTTCCGCCGGCGCGGCTTCCAGCGTAATGAAACCATCGTTGCCGGCTGCCATGACAAAAGATGGAAGGGTAGCGCCGCCGACAAAGGCCCCCGCGCCCTGAAGCAGTCTTCGTCTGTTTATTCTCAAGTTCGAGAACCTCCGATCATTCGTCGCTCTGTCCGAGGGAGGGTACGACCGAGGATTGATGCTGGGCATGATTTAGATCAAACGGCGGTTTCCTCGTGCAAATCAGTGCCTCGAGGTGTGGCTCGCCGACGGGTCACGGCTGGCTCGAACCGAGACAGGGCGACATGCGCGTGGCATAGTCACGAACCGCGACACCGACACCGGGAGGCTCGCCATGAACGGTCATCGCGCGGCGTCGATAACATCGCGGGCTTGATCGACAAGCTGACCGGAGGCCGAGATGGCAAATTCAGAAACGAGCGGCCCGTCGATTCCGATGTGGTTCGGTCTACAGCTCCACGGCAATCTCGACATCGAGCTCTACCCAGAGATTGCCTCACGCGCTGAAGAATACGGATTCGCTGATGTAGCGCTTCATGACGCACCGTTACGAAGGCCGTGCTGGCCCCTTCTATGCGATATCGCTCGCGCCACCTCGCGCGTAATCATCGGCCCGGATGTTACGCACCCATGGTTCCAGCACCCCGCGGTTATCGCGATGAACATGGCGCATCTCGACGAATTGTCGGGCGGGCGGGCCCTGCTCGGTATCGGGCGAGGGTCGATGTACAATTTCGTCCGGATGAAAGATCCATCGACCCTGATCGGCCTTGAGGAAGCGGTACAGGTCATTCAGACGCTGCTCGGCGGGGATGACGAGGAGATAGAGGGCAAAGTGTTCGGCCTCGGTCCAAGCCCTGGCCTGATGTTCGGCCCCCGGCGGCGCGTCCCCGTCCACTTCGGCACCCACGGCCGCAAGGGGATACGGCTGGCCGTGCGCATAGCCGATGGTATTCGTGTCGCGGGGCAGTGGGCGACCGGATACATGGAGCAGGTGCGTGGCTGGGTCGAGGAGGCGGCGGCTGAATATGATCGCGATCTGTCCCAGTTCGAATTGATAACTGAGAACTGGACCTATCTTCACACCGACCGCGAGCTGGCTCGGCGAGAAGCCCGACGCCTGGTCGCAAATTTCCTGCCCCATCTCGGCCCAATGCTCGGGTTCTACCAGATCAGCCAAGACGAGGTGGACGCGGCACATGCCGCGAGCGTGCACGGTGACACGGACGCGCTATCGAGAATTCGCGATGAAACCATCGATTTGTTCATGGCCGCGGGAGATGCCGACGATCTCAGAAAAGGATTGGATCGATGGGAAGCGGCCGGGTTCCACGCAGTTTCGTTCTCCGGCGCGCTTGGGCCGGATACGTCACTTGCTCTCCAAATAATTGGTGAGGAGATAACTCGGCGTCGTGCCTAAGCGCATTGACCCGGCGGAACGTTACGCCGGGTTGAGACCGCACTCGGCGAGAAACGCTTTGGCGATGCGGGCGCACTCGGCCGGCTTCTCGACCTGCAGCAGGTGGCTGGTGCCGGGGACCATCTCGTAGGGGTGGCCGAAGCGGGCGTGCATCTCGCGGTTGACCTTGCCGGGCGCAAGGGCGTCCTTCTCATCGGGGTCGGAGCAGATGAACTTGACCGGCCCCGGCAACTCGCCGATGCGGGGGCACAGATCGAGATGGGCGTTGGTGTGGTAGACCTTGGATTCACCCTCGCGCGGGCAGCACAGGGTCCAGTCGCCTTCCGCCGGATCCTCGCACAGGATCGAGCGCGCCATCAGCTCGTGCTCGCCGTCGACCCAGCGGCGCAGGGTGTAGGACTTCTTGAACGCTGCGCCGAGCACCGCCGGATCGGCGAACCGGTCGGGCCGGCCCGCCGCCCATTTGGAGAGGCCGATCTCGAAGCCGTAGGTTACCTCGTGCAGCGGATCGTCCGGCGAGGTGATCAGCGGCGGGTCGAACAGCACCATCGCGTCCCATCGCATCCCGTTGTCGAGCGCGTCCGAGATCGCGGTGATCGACGAGATCGAGTGGAACAGGCCGGCGGTCGGCTTGGCGCCCAGCGTCGCATCGATCCCGGCCCGCACCTCGGCCATGTCGGAAACGAAATACGGCACGTCGTGATGGGCGACGTCGTGGCGCGGGTTCTGGCCGTGATTGCGCTGGTCGTAGAGCACCAGGTCGTAGTCGTCGGCCAGCAGGCTCCAGAACGGCAGGTAGGCGTCGGTGGCGAAACCGTTGCCGTGGCACAGCACCAGCCTGGGTCCGTCCGGGTTGCCGTGGCGGCGGACGCGAATGACCGCGCCGTCGGCCATGGTCAGATCGAAGGTCTTGTGCGGCTCCGGTACAGTCCACTCACTCACGTTTCTCTCCCCGCTATGTGCTTAGTCGATCATGCCGATCTTGGCGGCGAAAGCGAGGACTTCCTCGGCGCAGCGCTTCGGCTCATCGATCTGCAGGAAATGCCCGGCGCCCGGGATCATGATATAGGGAAACCCGAGTTCCTCGGCCAGCGCCCGGCATGACGAGGCGGGCAGCTGCGCGCCCGGCAGGTCGGGGTCGCTGGCGATGATCAGCACAGGGCGCTCGAAATCGTCCGCGCGCGGCCAGATGTCGAGCGTCGGGTTGGCTTCGTACATTCGCGCCTCGAGCTCGCCGGGATAGGCGAGCACCCAGCCGCCGTCCTCGCGGCGCAGCACCGAGCGCGCCGCCAGGTCGTATGCGCCCGGCGCCCAGCCGCCGAAGCCGCGCGTCTCGGCGAACTGGCGGGCGAGATCGGCGGGATCGTCGAACCGGCTCTGGCGCCGCCGCGCCCAACCACTCAGTTGCCGCGTGTCCCGATCGGCCAGCTCGCGAAGCGGGTGGTCCGGCGGCGGCTCCATGGGTGGGTCGAACAGCACCATCGCGTCCCACAGCCAGCCCTCGCTCAGCGCGCGCTTCATGTTGGCGCGCGCGGTCAGGGAATGGAAGACGCCCAGGGCCGGGCGGTCGCCGAACGCGGCGTCGATCTCGCGGCGGATCCGCCCCATGTCCTCGACGATGCGCGGATAGCAGTGGGCATCAGCCGAATGAAATGGGTTTTGTCCATGGTTGCGGCAATCGAACAGGATCACCTCGCAACGATCGAGCAACTCGCGCCAGAACGGATAGTAGGCCTCGACCGCGAACCCGTTGCCGTGGCTAACCACGATGCGCATCCCGTTCGGGTCGCCGTGACGGCGAATGCTGATGACCGCGCCGTCATCCATCACGGCTTCGAGGGCATCGATCGGCTCGGGCGGGGTGAGGAGCGTCAAGGCGGCGCGTCAATCCAGCGGCAGGGAGACCAGTCCGTCCAATAGCTTGGGCTCGAACCAGGTCGACTTGGTGGGCATGATACCGCCCGCGTCGGCGACCGCAAGGAGATCGGCGATGCTGGTCGGGTAGAACGCGAATGCCACCGCCATCTCGCCGGTATCGACACGGCGGACGAGCTCTTCGAGGCCGCGCGCGCCGCCGACGAAGTCGATGCGGGGGTCGCCCCGCGAATCGCTGATGCCGAGGACCGGGCCGAGCAGACGGCCGGCGAGCAGTCCGACGTCGAGCCGCTCGCCCGGTGGCGCGGTGTCCGGCGGCGCATTGGCGAGCGCCAGCCGGTACCAGCGCCCGGCGAGGTACATGCCGAACTCGTGGGCGCGGGTCGGGCGCGCCGGCGTCGTGCTCGGCGTGACGGTGAAATATTTTTCAACTTCGGCCAGAAACGCCTCCGGCGTCCGGCCGCCGAGGTCCCGAACGACGCGGTTGTAATCGAGGATCTGGACCTCGTCGTCGGGAAAGCTGACCCCGAGAAAAGAATTGTAGGGCTCGTCGCCGCGCCATTCGGGATCAGCGGTGCGGTGCGCCTCGGCAACCCGCTGTGCCGCGGCGGACCGGTGGTGTCCATCGGCGATGTAGAGCGCCTCCATGGCGTCGAACGCCTGGCTGATGCGCCGGATGCGCGCCGGGTCGGAAACCCGCCACAGCTTGTGGCGCCCGCTGCCCTCGACGGTCACGTCGGCGTCGGGCTCGACCGCGACCGTCTCGCCGATGACCGCCGCGATCGCTTCATCGGCGCGATGGACCAGCATCACCGGTCCGGTATGCGCGCCGACTGCCTCGATCTGGCGCACCCGGCCGGTCTCCTTGGCCGGCTGCGTATCCTCGTGCTTGCGGATGCGCCCCGATTCATAGGCCGCGATGGAGGCGCCGATGACGACACCGGTCTGGACGTGGCCGCCGAGTTCGGCGCGGTAGACGTAGTAACCGGGCTCCGCGTCGCGGCGGACGACGCCGCCCTCGAACAGGCGCGCCATGTTCTCGGCCGACTTGGCATAGGCCTCCGGCGCGTGCGGATCGGCGCCAAGCGGCAGATCGATCTCGGGCATCGAGACCCTGAGGAAGCTCCACTTCTGGCCGGAAGCGCGGGCGCGCGCCTCGTTGGCCGACAGAACGTCGTAGGGCGGCGCGGCGATGTCGGCGGCATGGCCGGCGGCCGGCCGGATGCCGGCGAACGGCCGGGCCAAAGGCTGTACGTGTCGGCGCGCGGCGGGTCGCGCCGCCGCGTCGTCGTCGAGTATGGTCGACACCGGTATACCTGTCCGCGAAACGGTTTCAGATTTGGACTGTATTTAGTCGTTTGGGCGGCAAATTACCACCGCCGAATGGCCGAATTCGACCCGATGTGGCCCGATCTCAGTCGTCGCTCGGCATGACGTCCGCGGGCGTGATGCCCTCACCGACGCGGTGCAGCGGACGGCCGGCATCGGTCAGCGCCAGCACGACCACGATCTCATCGGCGCGCGGGGCATCGGCGAGGCCGACCTCCATGGCGTCGAAATGGCTGAACCGCCAGGCGTCGTCCTTGTAGTGCAGCGGGCAGTCGATCGTCGTGCCGGGCCTGCCGAGCTTGGTCGCCGACGGGATGATCGCGCTCGCCGGGCCGATCACCTCGCGCACAGGCTTGCCGAGCCGGGGGTGCATGATGGCGGCGGCATGCTCGCGCTCGCCGGCCTCGCCGACGATCGCGGCCTTGCCGTAGCTCTCGATCTCGGACGGCGAGATGCCGAGCGCCGCGACGCCGCGCTTGACCAGCAGCGCGCCGAGTTCGGCGCCGGTTTCCTCGAGCCGCGTCAAGTCCTGGCTGTAGGTGCCGGCGTAGGGGTTGACGATCACCGCCACGGCGGCGCACTGGCGCGTCGGTGGCGCGATGTCCTGGCCCGCCTCGCGTCTTGTCTCCTCGACGATGGTGACGAGCTTTCGGATCTCGGTGGCGCCCATGTCCTGTCTCCCGTGCGGTAATACGACGGTTGCCCGCCCGCTCGGGTTCAGACTATGACTATCGGCGTCGAGTTTCCAGGGACCATCGACATGTGGCGAGATTGATATGCGAATAGCTATTCCGACCGAGTCTCCAACGGAATGATAGATCCCGTCACGCTGGCGGTCATCCGCGGCCGTCTCGAGCAAATCGTCGACGAGATGGACGCGACGTTGTTCCGCTCGGCGTTCAGCCCGGTCATCGCCGAGGCGCGCGACGGCAGCCACGGCATCTACGACGCGGCGACCGGCGCGACGCTGGCCCAGGGCAAGCTCGGCCTGCCGATCTTCGTCGGCGCCATGAGCTTTGCCACCCGTGCCGCCATGGCGCGCGCCGAAGCCGATGGCGGGCCCGAGCCCGGCGACGTCTACTTCATGAACGATCCCTATGACGGGGCGACGCATCTCAATGACTACAAGCTCGTAAGACCCTATTTCCGGGACGGCCGGCTGATTTGCTATCTCGCCTCGGCCGGCCACTGGCAGGACGTCGGCGGAAACGTTCCGGGCAACTACAACCCGATCGCTACCGATTCCATGCAAGAGGGCGTCCGAATCCCGCCGGTCAAGCTCTACGAGCGCGGCACGCTGATCCAGGACATGGTCGACATCGCGCTCGCCAACTCGCGCCTGCCCCAAAGCGCCTACGGCGACCTCAACGCCCAGATCGGCGCGCTCGAGCTCGGCGCGCGGCGGCTCGACGACCTGCTGGACGAGTTCGGCGAAGACGTCATCGCGGAAGCGGTCAGCGAGTTCATCGCCCGCGCCGCGCGGCTGATGCGGGCCGAGATCGGCGATCTGCCGGACGGCACCTACAGCGCCGATGATTTCCTCGACAACGACGGCATCGTCGACGAGCCGCTGCCGATCGCGCTCGATGTCACGGTCGCGGGCGAGACTATGACGCTCGACTTCTCGCGCTCGGCGCCGGCATGCGCCGGGCCGCTCAACATCAGCCGCGCGACGGCGACGGCGGCGTGCTTCGTCGGCCTCAAGCACATCTTCCACGAGCTGCCCGCCAACGCCGGCGTCATGGAACCGGTCGAGGTGATCATCCCCGACGGCACCATCCTGGCGGCCGAGGCGCCCAAGCCGGTCTCGGGCTACACCGAGACCATCCTCAGAATGATCGACGTCATGTTCGCCGCCTTCGCCCAAGCCGCGCCCGAGCGCGTCAACGGCTCGCCCTACGGCACCATCAACGCGCTGCTGCTGTCGGGAAGGCGCGATGGCGACAAGCCTTGGATCCTGTTCACCTTCTTCGGCGGCGGCCACGGCGGCAACCCCGAGGGCGACGGGCTGAGCCACGGCAACGCGCCGATTTCCATGGCGTCGATCCCGCCGGTCGAGGTGCTGGAGGCGGCGGTCCCGGTCTATTTCTCGCAATGGGCGCTCAGGCCCGACAGCGGCGGCATAGGCCGCCACCGGGGCGGGCTCGGCGCGATCTACGAGATCGAGGTGCTGGACGCCGAAGCCGACCTGTTCGTCCTCGGCGAGCGCGGCAACTTCGCGCCGCCCGGCGTGCACGGCGGCGGCCCCGGTGCGATGAACCGCGTCACCTACCAGCAGGACGACGGCGAGCACACGCCCGAGATGGCGGCCAAGCTGTTCGGCGCCAAGCTGCGGCGCGGCCAGCGGGTCCGCATCGAGAGCCCGGGCGGCGGCGGCTACGGCGCGCCTTCCGACCGCGCGCCGGCCGCCATCGAGCGCGACATTCACCTCGGCCTGGTGACGCCGGAGGCGGCCCAGCGCGATTACGGTGCGTCTTCTGATTGAGCCGTGAGGGGCTTTGCGCCAGAATGCGGCGTCCCCAAAATTGACGGAGCAGGTCATGGCGACACGTCACGTCGAACTGGTCGAGGTCGCGCCGCGCGACGGGCTGCAGAACGAGCCCGAAATCCTCGACGTAGAGACCAAGGTCGAGCTCATCAACCGCGCCGTCGCCGCCGGTGTCCGCCGGCTCGAGGCGGTGAGCTTCGTCAACCCCAAGCGGGTGCCGCAGATGGCCGACGCGGAAGCCGTGCTGGCGGCGCTGCCGGCGCGCGACGACGTGACCTATATCGGCCTCGCGCTCAACCGGCGCGGCCTCGACCGCGCCGTCGCCGCCGGCTGCACCGAGGTCAACTACGCCCTGGTCGCGTCCGACGCGTTCAGCCAGCGCAACCAGGGCACCGACGTGTTGCAGGGCGTCGACGTATGGCACGACATCGCCGACGCCGCCCGCGCGGCGGGCATCCGCTGCAGCCTGACCGTCTCGGTCGCCTTCGGCTGCCCGTTCCAGGGCGAGGTCGCGCCCGAGGTGGTGCTCGATCTGATCGATCGCTGCGCCGGGCCGGATACCTATGAGATCTCGCTCGCCGATACCATCGGCGTGGCGGTGCCGAACCAGGTCTCTGACATGGTGGCGGAGGTGCGCCGGCGTGTGCCCGGTGCCCGGCTGCGCTGCCATTTCCACAACACGCGCAACACCGGTCTGGCCAACGCCTATGCGGCGGTCGAGGCCGGCGCCGATGCGCTCGACGCCTCGATCGGCGGCTTCGGCGGCTGCCCGTTCGCGCCCGCGGCGACCGGCAACATCCCGTCCGAGGACCTGATCTATATGCTCAACCGGATGGGGATCGAGACCGGCGTCGACGTCGATGGCCTGATCGAGACCGCGGACTGGCTCGGCGAGCAACTCGGACGCGACGTACCGGCGATGCTCGGCCGCGCCGGCAACTTCCCGCCCGCCGAACTCCGCGCCTGACGGGCCCGTAGCGCCGCGATTCCGTCATTTGGTGCCCAACGATGTCATGCCCGGACTTGATCCGGGCATCCCTCTCCGCCTGGATCTTCTTTCTTTTCAACCGGTTGGGAGATGCCCGGATCAAGTCCGGGCATGACGACGTGGGGTGAGGGCGTAAGTGGATCTCGCGGCTAACGCGCTTCGTCGAGCAGGACGCCGACCTCGGCCGGCCAGCAGATGATCTCGCGCTCGCCCATGGCGTAGTCGCGGGTCTCCCCGGTGCGGTGGCGCTCAACATGGACGAAGTGGCCGGGGGCGACCTCGAACACGTCGGTCTCGAGCGAGCCCAGGAACTCGGTCGAGACATAGGCGCCCTCGACGCGGTTGGCCATGTCGGTCTGCTCGCCGGTGTGCATGGCATCGGCGCGGACCGAGAAATCGGCCTCGGCGCCGATGCGGACGCGGCGCATGTGCTCGGGCACCCGGACGTAGAACAGCGCGTTATCTGCCTCGACGAAGACGATCGAGCCCGAGCGCGATTTGACGGTGCCGCGGAACAGGTTGTTGTTGCCGATGAACTCGGCGACAAAGCGCGTCCTTGGGTGTTCGTGGACCTCGCGCGAAGTGCCGGTCTGCTGGATCACCGCGTCCGACATGACGATGACCTTGTCGGCCATCGACAGCGCCTCGGCCTGGCTGTGGGTGACCATGACGAAGGTGATGCCGAGCTCGCGCTGGATCTTCTTGAGCTCGACCATCATGGCTTGGCGCAGGCTGTAGTCGAGCGAGCCGAGCGGCTCGTCCAACAGCAGCACCGTCGGCTCGCTGATCAGCGCGCGGGCCAGCGCCACGCGCTGTTGCTGGCCGCCCGACAGGTCGTGCGGGCGCCGGCCGGCGAGGGCATCGAGGCTGACCTTCTCCAGCATTCCCGCCACCCGGCGGTCGCGCTCGTCCTTCGCGATCCCTTTCATCTTGAGGCTGAACTCCACGTTCTGCGCCACCGAGCGGTGCGGGAACAGGGCGAAGCTCTGGAACATCATCGAGGTGTTGCGGCGCGACGGCGGCAGGTCGGTGACGTCGTCGCCGGCGATCAGGATGCGGCCCGAGGTGACCTCCTCGAGCCCGCCGATCATCCTGAGCGTCGTCGTCTTGCCGCAACCCGACGGGCCCAGCATGGCGACGAACTCGCCGTGCTCGATCTCGGCGTTGAAGTCGATGACGGCCTGGACGTCGCCGGCAAAGGTCTTGCACACGTCCTCGAGGACGACGTCGAGCTCGGCCATCGCCTCAGCCGTCGCTCCGCGTCGCGGCCTGGAGCAGCGTCCACACGGTGTCGAACGGCACCTCGTCGAACTCGCCCTGGCTGTTGAGCTCGCGCAGCATGCCGAGCGCTTCCTTCAGCGCGGCATCGTCGCCGGCCGCTTCATCGAGCGTCGTCAGGGCCTCGGACAGCGGCACCGCGCGGGAGCGCTGGCTCCGCATTGCGCTCTGCACCAACGATGCCAGCGCCTCGACGGCTGGGCGCAGCTGCGCGGTCGAGCGCGGCGGGCCGAACAGTCCCCGAATGCCGCCCTCGGCGAGACGCTCGCGGATGCCGTCGGGCAGCGACTGGGCGACGCCCTCCAGCACCTCGCCCATGGCGAAGCCCGAGGTAAACATGCCGCGGATGGTGTCCATGGTGCCGTCGCCGCCGCCGTACATACGGATCTGCGCGCCTTGCAGCGCGTTGCCCATGGCCTTGGCTTGGTCGATGTGGACGTCGCGCTCGGCCTCGATCCGAAGCCGCGACAGCTCGAGGAACATGGCCGCCTCGTTGTACTTCTTGAGCGCGTCCGCCTTGGCCTCGATGCCCGACGCCTCGGCCTCCAGCAAACGCTGGGCGTTGGCCGCGCGGAGCGCCTCGATCTCCTGCTCGGCGCGCCCCGTCGCGGCGGCCTCGTGCTCGGTCCCCTCGGCCGAGATCTTCTGCGCCTCGCTGGTCGCGCGCGCCCGCGTCAGCGTCGCCTCGGCCTCCTGCTCGGAGGAGGTCTTGCGCGCGTTGGACTGGGTGATCATGTGCATGCGGCTGATCTGGGCCTTGCTCTCCTCGTCGATGCGCCGCGCCTCGGCGAGCTTCTCGGCCTCGATGCGCTCGATCTCCTTGTGACGCTCGGCCTCGGCGACGTAGCCGACCGTCTCGACCGCCTTCTCGGCCTTCTCCTTCTCGGCCGTGGTCTGGAGCCGCTCGGCCTCGGCCGATTCGAGCTCGCCGGTCTTGCGCACGTAGGCGATCTCGCGCTCGCGCTCCTCGGCCTCGCGCGCCTGGAAGCGCTGGATGTCGGCGCGCTCGCGCTCCTGCTCCTTGGCGATGAGCGAGATCTCCTTGGCAATCTCCTCCTCCTGGACCTCCCAGCGGCTCTCCAGGACGAAACGCTGCTGCTCGCTCAGGACGCGGGCCTGCTCGTTGGACACCTCGTGCTCCTGGCGTGCCGCCGCGAAGGCCTCTTCCTTGTCGACATCGAGCTCGGCGAGCGTGGTCTCGAGCGTCTTTCGCCGCATCGCCACCGCGGCCTCCTCGGCCGCCCGGTGGCGCTGGATGCGCGCCTGCTCTTGTTCCGCGGCGACGGCGGTGAGGCGCTGGATCTCGGCCTCCTGGCGCTCGCGCTCCTTCATCTCGAGCTCGATCGCGCGGTCCTTTTCTGCCGACTCGCGGGCAACGTTGCCGCGGATCACGGCGACGTCCTGTTCGGTCGCCTTGGCGATCAGCGCGATCTCCTTCTCGCGCTCCTCGCGCTCCAGCACCAGCGTCTTCTTGATCTCGGACGCCTCGCGCTTCTCCGCTTCCTCGGTCACCGCGACCTCGCGCTCGGTGCGCATGCGTTCCAGGGTCAGCTCGTTCGCGATCTCGCGCTCCTCGACCGCCTTCCTCTGGTCGAGCACGTACATCTGCTTCTGGCCGAGCTGCAGCGCCTCCTCGTTGGCGACCTCGCGGTCCTGATTGGCACGCGCGACGGCCTCCTGGCGCTCGATCTCCAGCAGCTCGAGCTGGGTGTCGAGGTCCTTCTGGCGGATCGACACCGTGGTGCGCTTCTCGGTATCGTGCACCTGGCGCCGGGCGTCCGACGTGATCTCGGTAATAATTTTGAGACCCTCGGCATCGAACACGTTGTCGGTCTTGAAGTATTCTTTGCCGGTCTGCTCGAGGGTGACGATGGTCACCTCCTCGAGCGTCAGCCCGTTGGCCTTGAAGCTCTCCAGCACGCCTCCCTTGATCGCCTGCGAGAACACGTCGCGGTTCTCGTGCAGCTCGCTCAGCGTCTTGGTCGCGGCCTGGCTGCGAACGGCGCTGACGACCTTGGCTTCCAACAGGTTGCGCACCTGGTCGGGATCGAAGGTCTTGTCGCCCAGGCTCCGGCTCGCGGTGAGCACGTCGTCGACCGTGCGCCCGACATGGGCGTAGAGCTCGGTGACCACGTCGATGCGGATCTTGTCCGACGTCAGGATCGCCTGATCGCGCGACCGGCTGACGATCAGCTTGATGGTCTCGAGCGAGACCCAGCTGATCTCGTGAAACACCGGCAGCACGACCGCGCCGCGTCCGACGCAGACCTTGGTGCCGAGGAAGCCGGTCCGGATGAACCCCATGTTGGACGGCGCCCGTTTGTAGATCCAGATCGAGATGATGTAGATAATCGCGATGACGATGATCGCGACGACCACTGTGACGATTGCGTTTTCCGCCATTGTTTCCATTGCTCCCCGAACGTCTGCTGACTATCGGCCGGCGGCGTTGCCGCCCGGCCGTTCCCCGAAATCGAAGGTCTGAAGCGGCTTGCGGTTGTGCTTCATGGACTCGCGAAGCTCCTCCGTCGCGCGCCGATCGACCTCGATGTCATCCCCCTTCAAGACCACGCCGTAATGCTCGCGCGCCGCCCCGGCGCCGACCAGCTTGCGGGCGACGTCGTCGCGCACGCGGTGCGCGTCGCGCTCCAGCGCATCGCCCCAGCCGCCGCCGCCCGCAGTGCGAAACACCACGCGGTCGCCGCTTCTGACCTTGACATTATCGACCTTGGACGGCAACGGCGTGCGCTCGCCGTCGCGGCCGATCAGCGTCTTCTCCGAGCACGCTCCCGGCCCGCCGCCAAGGATGCCCCACGGCTGGGTCAGATGGCGGTCGTCGTGGATCGATATCTCGCCGTCTTCCAGCAGATGGTAAAGCTTCTCGACCCCGTTGCCGCCCCGATGCAGACCGGGCCCGCCGGTATCGGCGAGGCTCATATAGCCCTCGATGATCATCGGGTAGTAGCTCTCGAGGTATTCCGCCGGAATGTTCTCGAACAGCGGCCACCACGAATGGCCGTCCATGCCGTCGCCGATGGGCCGGCCCGGAATGCCGCCGTAGAGGATCTCCATCAACTGAAACGTCCGGCCGTTCCTGTCGACGCCGGAATACAGGAAATGCGGGCTCGAGCCGTAGCCCGCCGCCGTCGCCATCTCGGGCGCGTGGCGGCTGAGCGCGCCGCCGAGGACGTCGAACTGGCGCGACAGGGCGTGGGTCCGGCAGCCCAGCGCCGCCGGGAAATCGGGGTGGAACAGCGAGCCGTCCGGCATGGTCACGTGGATCAGATCGTAGAAGCCGTCGTTGAACAGGATCTGGGGGTCGAACACCATGATCATGTAGACCCCGATGAACATCTTGAACATGCCCTCGTGGAGATAGAAGTTGATCGGCCCGGGCGCCTGGGCCGACGTTCCGGTCCAGTCGAAATAGGCATGCTCGCCCTCGCGCCACACGGTGAGCTTCATCTTGAACGGGCCGTTGCCGAGGCCGTCGTCATCGACGTAGTCCTCGAACGATTGCGGCTCCTCGGGCAAGTTCTGGACGATGAGCTGGCGCATGGCGCGGTTGGTGCGGTCCAAGAGCGCGTCGCAGGCCTGCTTGTAGATTTCGGTGCCGAAACGCTGGCAGATCTCGACCACGCGCCTCTCGCCCGCCCGGCTGCCGGCGATGATCGCCATCAGGTCGGAGTAGTTCATCTCCGGCGTGCGCGTGTTGTTCATGATCAGGTCGATCGCCGCCTTGTTGCGCTCGCCGCGCTCATAGACCTTGATCGGTGGAATCTTGAGGCCCTCGCCGAAGATCGAGGTCGCCGCCGTCGGCATGCTGCCCGGCACCGGCCCGCCGACGTCCATCATGTGCCCGAACATGGACGAGAAGCCGACCAGCTCGTCGTCGTGGAAGATCGGCACCAGCACCATCCAGTCGTTGATGTGGCTGATCGCGCCGCCGCACTTGAAGGGATCGGACTGCAGGATCACGTCGCCCGGATAAAGCGTAAAACTCTGCTCGGCCAGCATCTCGCTGACGTAGGAGCCGAACTGGCCGACGATCATCCGCCCCTTGGCGTCGGTGATCATCGGGAACTCGTCGTGCTGCTCGCGGATCACCGGCGACATGGCCGAGCGGAACAGCACCGCGTCCATCTCGTGACGCGCGTTGCGCAGCGCGTTTTCGATCAGATCGAGGGTGATGGTGTCGAGCCGACGGCCGGGCCGCGGCTCGGCGCGGAGGGGCGCGGGCTCCGGCGTCGGGCCGTTGGTCGGCGCGGCGACGGCGGGGGCGGGAGTGGGGGCGGGCTCGTCGATCACCTCTTCCACCACCGCCGGCGCCGCCTCCATGCTGGCCGACCGCAGATCCTCGGTGGTGACCGGCCGGAGCGTCGCGTCGACGACGCCGATCTCGGTCATCTGGGCCGAGAAGATCTTTTCGAACTGCTCCTTGTTGGCCTTCAGCAGGTCGTCGAGCGAGGCGGTCTTGCGCGGTCTGTCGGTCATCTCTCGCTCCGCCTCACCCGCGCCCGCCTTCAGGCGTGATCAGGATGTTCAGATAGAGGTCGACCCGGCCGACATGGCCGGGATGGATGACGGCGGTCGAATCGCGCTGGGTGATCACGGCCGGTCCCCGCACCTCGTTGCCGGCCGACAATAGCGCGCGATCGAAGATATTCGAAGTCACGAAGTTGCCGTCGAAATAGACCCGGTGCTGGCCGATCACGGCGTCCCGCGAATCCGGTCCCGCGTCGTCGTGGCGCGGAAACTCGATCTTGACCACGCGTCCGGTGCCGACGGCGCGCAGGTTCACCAGCTCGACCGGCTGGTCGAGCCGGAAGCCGTAGATCCGCTCGTGCGCCGTGCCGAAGCGGTCGATCAGCCCGGTCATGCCGCCGTTGGCCAGAGCCGTCGGATCGACATCGAGCGAAAACTCGTAGCCCTGGCGGAAATAACGCACGTCGGCCTCGTAGCGGAGCTCCTGGTCGGCCTCGGCGATGCCCTCCTCGCCGAGCCAGACCTTGGCCTCGCGCCCGAGGCTCGACAGGATCTCACTCACCCGGTCCGGGGGCGCGTCCTCGATGTTGCGGATGAAGGTCTGGGCGAACTCGTTCTTGACGTCGGAATGGAGGAAGCCGAGCGCCGACAGGACGCCCGGCGTCAGCGGCACGATCACCGGATAGCACCCGGCGAGCATGGCCATGGCGTTGCCGTGCAACGGTCCCGCGCCGCCGAACGCGACCAGCGCGAAGTCGCGCGGATCGAAGCCCTTCTGCACCGTCACCAGCCGGAGCGCGCCGAACATGTTCTCGTTGACGATGTCGAGAATGCCCGACGCCGCCTGATGGACGTCGAGCCCGAGGTCGCGCGCGACCTTGGCGACGGCGGCCTCGGCCGCCTGCACGTCGAGCGACATGTCGCCGCCCAACAGGCTCGGCGGCAGCCGGCCGAGGACCACGTTGGCGTCGGTCACCGTCGGCGCCTCGCCGCCCTTGCCGTAGCATGCCGGGCCGGGATCGGCGCCCGCGCTCTCAGGCCCGACGCGAAGCGCGCCGGTCATCGGCACATGGGCGATCGAGCCGCCGCCGGCGCCGACGCTGTGGACCTCGACCGAGGGCACCTTGACCGGGTAGTAGCCGAGCGAGGTCTGGCGCGATATCGTCGGCTTGCCGTTCTGGATTAGCGACACGTCGGTCGATGTGCCGCCCATGTCGAAGCCGAGCGCATCCTCGTGACCGGCGAGCGAGGCCAGGAACGCCGCCCCCGAGACGCCGCCCGCCGGCCCCGACAGCATGGTGAACACCGGCGTGTCGGAGGCGCGCTCGACGCTCATCAGCCCGCCGTCGGAGCGCACGATGTTGACGTGGGGCGAGAACTGGATGCCGGCGAGCTTGTCCTCGAAACTGCTCAGATAGCGCCGCATGCTGGGCCGGACATAGGCGTTCATCACGGTGACCAGCGTGCGCTCGTACTCGCGGAACTCGGGCAGGATCTCGCTCGACAGCGAGACCGGGATGTCGGTCGCCTCGGCGATGATCTCTTTCAGGCGGCGCTCGTGCGTCGGGTTGGCGTAGGCGTGCAACAGCGAGACGGTGATCGATTCGACGCCGGCCTCGATCAGCTCGCGAATGGCCGCGCGCGCCTGGCTCTCGTCGAGCGGGGTGATGGTCTCGCCGCGCGCATCGATGCGCTCGGTGATGCCGCGGGTGTGCTCCAGATCGGCCAGCGGATCGGGTTTCTGCATGATGATCCAGCCGGCCAGCGGCCCCGGCGTCTGCGAGCGCGCGAGGTGGAGCACCTGCTCGAAGTTCTCGGTCACCAGCAGCCCGACCCTCGCGCCCTTCTCCTCCAAGACGATGTTGGTCGAGACCGTGGTGCCGTGCAGCAGCGAGGTGATCGCCGACGGCGCCGTCCCCGCCTCGGCGACGAGCTGCTCGATACCGGTGAGAATCCCGACCGACTGGTCGGCCGGCGTCGACGGGGTCTTGAGCAGGTCGACCCGCCCCGTCGCCTCGTCGAACAGCAAGAGGTCGGTGAACGTCCCCCCGACATCGATCCCCATACGGCTGGTCATCTTGCCCTTTACCTCCCTGTCGCCGGTGATGATCCCCGAGCGGCCGGATCGGGTCAAGCGGCGGGAGAAAGATCGGGGATTTCAACCCTGCCTCGGCTGCGCTACAGTCGGCCGCCTCGAACCGTGGAAGCCCCGTCCGTCATGGCACAGGAACCCGCCGGCCCCGACCGGCCGCGCTTTTGGATCGTCCTGGTCGGCATCGTCATCGTGCTGATCTTTCTCTATTTCTACGCCCCGTTCGAGAGCTACGTGTCCGACAGCATCACCGAGATCCGGGCGCGCAACGTGATCTTCTGGTTCGCCGCCCTGGTCGGCGCAGTGGGCTACGCGGTCGCCCATTTCGCGTCGTTCCGCCGCGCCATCTTCCGGCGCGCGGGCGAACTCGACGCCGAGGGGCTGGTGTTCGACACGCTGCAGATCACCATCCTGATCGCCGTCATCATCTGCGCCGGCGCCACGCTGCAGGCAGTCGAGATGCTGGGCGAGCACCTGATCGATCAGGGCGCGATCATCGATCCCGTATTCGGCCGCCGCCTGCTGTCGGTCGTGCTGCTGGTGATCCTGGCGATCCTGTTCTACCTGCTGCACTTGGTGGTGCGCGCCTTCCGAGTCGGCTGGCGCCCGCGCCGGCCGCCCCGGACCGCGTCGTCGCGGCCGGGCTCGTCGGGCGGTTAGTCTTCCGGAAGCCTGCTAGACCGAAACAAAAGTCTCCCTCTCCCCTTGGGGGAGAGGGCCGGGGTGGTCCAAACCGGCTA
>PVBE011618209.1_pt1 | contig 29828 bp, 21 predicted proteins | sample 1631181 | NCBI WGS metagenome assembly PVBE01 (sample SAMN08397723, study PRJNA350692) | Marine metagenome, whole genome shotgun sequencing project. | isolation source: water | place: Pacific Ocean | collected 2012-04
CGTGGCTCGCAGCGGACCCGCTGCTCTTTACCGCGCTCACTGCTCCCGCGCCGACCTCGTTTCTTGGCGATCTGGGGCTGTATCTCATCTGGGTGCTGAGCGGTTTCGGGGGCTTGCGATTTTTTCATGTCGGCCTCGTGATTGCGATACTCGGGCTGGCGTGGTCGATCTTGCGGCGCGCCAGTTGCAATCTCGCGGCCGCGAGCGTTTTGACAGCCGTTTTCGCCGCGTTTTCGGCCTATCGACTCGTTCAACTCAGACCTCAGTTGGGCACCGTCTTCGCGACCCTGCTCCTGGTTCATCTGCTTCTGCTGGGGCCGTCGCCGCCTCGCTGGAGTCGCATAGCGTTTTCAGCGGTCCTGATGGGGGTCTGGGCGAATTGGCATCCCGGCTATCCGATCGGCTCGCTGCTGGTTGCGGCGGCCGCGGCGGGGCTCCTGGCGGCGTCGTTTCTTCGCGCAGAGGCCCTGGGCAAGCAGGACCGTCGGCGCGCGGGCCGACTCGTCGTGGCACTGCTCCTGGGTGTGTTGGCCACGTGTGTTCATCCAATGGGTATCGAAGGTTATTTGAAGGCATTTTCCCTGGCTTCGGGCGGCGAGAGTCTGGCCATGGTCGTCGATGAGTGGAGTGCCTTCGATGCCTTTGCCTGGCCCTCGGCTAGTCTGCCGCCGACTCGACTGACGTGGCTAGGCGTCTGGCTCCTGCTGCTCGCCGTTCCGCTAGGCGCCTTGCGGGCGGTCTGGGAATGGCGAAAGTTCGAACCCACCCGCGCCGACGCAGTCGATCCGGTTCTCGTCGCGTTGGCCTTTGTGGGTTTGGCGGCCATGCTGAGCGCGAGCCGATTCTACTGGATGTGCGTCTTTCCTCTCGGCTTGGCGATCCGCACGCTGCGACCCGTCCTTGGCAAGCCCCCCGCGACGCTTGGGCTCGTCGTCGTCGGTATCGTGCTCGTCCCGAGCTTCCTTGCCTGGGGCGACTGGCCGATGATCACACGCGGATTGCCACGAACCCTCGCAGGCTATCGCGTGCCCTATGCGGCCGGGAAATACCATGCGACTGCGGTCTGGTTCCTGAAGGACGCGCAGCTCGAGGGCAATCTCTTCGGGCGCTACTCCGACGGAGGATTTCAGTCCTTCTGGCTCGGGCCTTCGATTCGAACGGCGATGAACGGGTCGCTGAATACGCCCGCGTCGGTGCTCGACGCCTGCTTCGCGATTCGGCAGCGAATCGGAACGCCTGCGAATCCGCGTTTCGAAGATGCCCTCGATGCGCTGGGCGTGGATCTGTTTCTCGGAACGGGCCTTCCCAAGCAACAGCGCCCGGGCCGCCCGCCCAGCTACTCGACGGCGCATCTCGAGGCGACCGAGGGCTGGCTGCAGGTATTTCGAAACCTCGATTCCGCCGTTTACCTGCGGCGCAATGAGCGCAACGCCGCGAACCTCGCGAAGGTCGCGGCCTACTATGCGTCGCAGGGTGTCCCCTTTGACCGGAGTCGGGGCTTCGACCCTGCGCAGGTCATGCGCCGGGCACCGCGCTGGGCGAGTTTGCACGGCATCTCGACGGCGGCGATGTGGCCTCCGGTGAATCGGCTACGCAACGCCGCGCGTCTCGGGCAGATGGCGTCGGGATATCTCGCCCTCGGGATGTACGAAGCAGCGGAGGCCACCAACGAGGCTGCGCTCAGGCTGGATCCAGCGGATCATCTGGGACTTGCGCGCCGGGTCTGGCTGCAGCTTCGCCCGGGGCGTCGCGTCGTGCCGGAGCGGCTGGCCTCGGCCGTTCGATCGCTCGGACGGCAGGCACCCCACACCCCGGTCGTGACCGAATTGCTCGAAGTGGCCGAACGCGTGTCGGCCGGGAAATCTGTCCCGAGGCACCGTTTCTGGATGCTCCCGGTCTTCTCGCGGTCCGATGCATGGGACCTGCTTCGCGGTCAGCAGGCTTCTGAAATCCGTTGGGATTGAGGCTTTGTTTCTCGCGAGGTCAGGTGCGAGTCGCTCACTTCTTCTTCCTCCTCCCCCGCTTCTTCTCTTTCGGCACCCATCGGAACCGCACTCCCGTGCTCGCACGATAATTCCAGCGATCCTGAGTGAACTTATAGCGCACGAGCTCGTCCGGGTAGTCGGGATTCGCCTGCTGGAGCCTCGTCTTGAGGCCTCCGAAGATGTGAGATGCGTGGCCCTTGATGAAGAGGGTTACCGTGAAGGGTCCGAGCCGGTTGCCGGTTTCGTACTCGATCTCGAGCGCCGGTCCCATGCCGTGATAGACCTCGGTCCGATCGTCGTTCAGCATGATATACCGGTAGTCGTCGAGCCCGAGTGCGGGGCCTAAGTCGTTGACGAGTCGAACGGCACGCTGGGTGACCGCCGCCACCTCCAGGATCGTGCGGCTATAGACGACGGAGGGCTTGATCCGGATTCGGTTGGTTCCAAAATCGAGCGTGAAGGCGGCGCCGAATCCCGCATGGACCTGCGGACCCTGCTGCTGGGCACTCACCTCGTTTCCAACTCCGAGGAGCACGGTCTCGCCGAGAATCAGGTTCGGGGCCCGATCCGGCGGCAGCGCCACGTTACCGATATCGCCGATGCGCGACATTCCTACCTCGGAGGACAGGACGCTCGATACGTTGACGTCGAGGAAGAGCCGTGGACGCCCGGGAGTGGAGAACAACTTTGGCGTCATGGCCTCGAGGGTCCCCCCGATGAGCGCCCCAACCAGATCCTCCCGATCGGACAACGGCTCGACCACGTTGTCCGGACCATCGCCGGCAATTAGATTTGGGGAGATCCGGGGACCCGTGAGCGGCGTACCCTCCGCGCTCCCCTTCCCAGTGTGTGCAAAGACGCCGACCTCGAGGGCCCCCGAGAAGACCCACCGGTCCAGCTCACCGTCGTGATCCGATTCAGCATAACATGGCGTCGGCAGACACGTCGACAGGACGCTGCAGACGAGTCCGATCAACAGACAGCCGAGGTCAATCCTCGACACGTCGCGCGAATAGTGCCGCGTGTCGCAAGCCGGTGAGGAAGGATGGATTCGAAGCATGTGCGGGTCTCGAAGGGTGATCGAAGAAGAAGCGACTGGACAGTTTCCTGCTGAACCGGTCTCCATTGTATATGTATATGCTGTCTAATCCTCAGCGTCGACACGTCGCAGCCCGGTCTCGGCTCGTTTCTGATTGGTCTTCTGAGTCGTGTTCCTTTCGAGGAGTCTTCTGCAGCCTCTTTCTGATTCGCCATTTCCGCCATTGCGTGTTGCGGCGGACCCGCCGTTTTTGGACCCGCGTTTTTGATGGCTCGTCAGACGAACGACCGCTCCAATCAGCTTGTCGCCGGCGTCGCTCCAGACGTCCAACAGGATACTCGATACTCGATACTCGATACTCGATACTCGATACTCGATACTCGAGATCGTCTGGGTCCGCTCGGGGGCGAACAGTTCCGAGACAACCCCATTCGACCTGTTCGGGAGGCGGGCGTCGCGAGGTCGGGGGAGTATCGAGTAATGTCATTGCTTACGCAATGCAAGATTACTATGCTCCGAGTGTCCAAATCGAGCGGATGGTCTCGAACGTGCCCCGACCGACACCGCCGATCGAACGGACAGCTCCGCATCGGTGTTCTGACGGACGACGATGGAAAGAGCATCGCTGGGTGCACGCGTTGTGATCAGGCCTCCCCAGTGGCCATGTGTGGCGTCGGTTCAAACCAAGGGCATCGTTCAGAGAAAGCATTGGCGATGTGGACGTGTCGCGTTCCCAGGATCCGAATACTCGACGTGCGACGGGCGGCCCGAGCGGGATCGGTTATGCGTCTCTCGTTCGTGATGGCGGCGCTGCTTGCCGCCGCCGGTCCAGCCAGCTCGCAGCAGGGCGAAGCCGAAGCCGACCCGTTTGCGGGCGTGGAAGAGATGCTCGTGACCGGAGCGGGAATGGCGGGGCTGCTCGCCCCCGACAGTACGTCCGCGATCGCCTTCGACGCCGGTGCGCTCGAGGCCTACGGGGTCGAGGATCTGAGCGACATCGCGGCGTACGTGCCCAATCTCGAGATTCGCAGCCAGAACGCAACCAATGCGTCCTTCTTCATCCGCGGCGTCGGTCTGCAGGATTTCGGCGCCAATGCTTCGAGCTCGGTTCCCATCTTCCAGGACGGGATCGCTCGCAACCCCTCGGCGACGCAGCTCGTCGGCCTCTTCGACATCGCCGGACTGACCGTCCTGAAGGGTCCTCAGGGCTCGGGCAATTTTCGAAATGCCTCAGCGGGCGTCTTCGTGATCAAGACCGTCAAGCCCGAGCCCGAGTTCTCCGGCTTCGCCAAGGTAACGATCGCCACCATAACCTCCGCCGACGCGAGGGATGCCAATCGCTACGACGTCGAAGGCGCCATGAACGCACCGGTCTTCGAGGACATCGTCTCGGCTCGCATCTCGGGCCGCTACAGCCACGAGAAACCCTTCTGGGAGAATGGTTGTGCCAACCGTACGGCCATCGCCGATCGATCCGTGCAGCGAGGGGGCGTTCACGCCCCCTACGCGGGCATCTGCGGCGAAAATATCGCAGCGGGTCGGCAGAGCCAGGTCACCCCCTATCTCCCACACTGGATCGGAGAGGTCGACGACTACGCCATTCGAGGCCAGATCCGGATCCAACCCCCGGACAGCGGGATGGATTGGGTCTTCCGTGGCGAGTTCTCCAATCTGAATCGCGACTCGACTGCCGGGCAGCACTTGGGTGTCGGAGGCGCGGGAGCTGCTCGAGGCGTCGGTCAAAAGGACAATGCCAACTATCGCGATCCGGACATCGAGGCCCGCTCAAACGAAATCGAGGCCAACGTGAGGGCGGCGAACCCCGGCTTCACAAAACAGCAGGTTCGGTTCGCAGCGGTCCCGATTCTGCAGAAGGAGCTATTAAAGACGCCCCTGGACCACCGGCCCTATCGAGGCGACCTCGACCGTCCGGGTAAGACGCTCCTGGAAACGTACTCCGCTTCGATGACGGGGCTCTTCGACTTCGACGACTTCGATGCCGAGCTCAACTTCGGATACCTCGAATATGAAAAGTCGGAGGTCCGTGACACCGACCTCTCGCCAAATGTTCGTTTTCCCTCGTCGGGGGAAGATAAGGCGTGGGAGGTCTACGGGGACCTGAGCCTCAAGGGCGAGACGCTCGGCGATCTTGTCGAGTGGCAGACTGGCCTCTACACGCTCACCGAGAGGGTCAAAGCCGATCAGGATCAGCAGGTCAGTAATACACTTCGGCAAAATTCATTCACGCAGGAGATCAAGAGCTTTGGCATCTGGGCGGAGGCGCGCTACGAATTCCTCGAGTCCTTCACGCTCTCCATGGGGCTTCGATACAACTGGGAGCGAAAGGAATTCGAAGTTGAGAGAACCACGTCGTCCACATTCGGTGTGCCATTCACCGTTGGCTCGAAAAATCAACTGACATGGGATGCGGTCACTGGCTTTGGAAATATCCGCTACGAATTCACCGAAGACATCGCGACCTACCTGAGATACACCCGCGGATTCAAGGCCGGCCACTTCAATCCGAGCAGAGCCAACCAAGCGAAGAATCCGGACGGTGGATTCGCCGATCCCGAGAAGATCGACGCCATCGAGTGGGGACTCGAGTATGGGTTCTGGGACAGTCGGATCCGCGGCAGCGGCGCAATCTTCTTCTATAACTACCGGGACTACCAGGTCTTCCGCCTGACGACGAGGATCACAGGCGTCTTCCGCGAGATCCAGAACTCTGAAAAGGCGCGCAACTTCGGGGCCGAGCTCGATCTGACCATCACTCCGCTCGAAGGCATCGCACCCGAGGAAATCGAGGGCCTCTCGATCAATTTCCGGGGCGGTTGGCTGGACACGAACTTCGTCGAGTTCACGAACGCCGAGCAGAGAAGTTTTGGAAGCGGCAATAACGCGGTCACGATCGACTACTCGGGCAACCCATTGATCAGCGCGCCCAATCTGCAGGCGTCGGTGACGGTCGTCTGGCCGCTCCTCATCGGTCGATTCGGTACGCTCACGCCCCAATACGATATGACCTGGACCGACGACACCCCCTTCGACCCCAATCGGGGGCGAGGTGAAGTCGATAACAAGGGGCAGAGCCGGTTCCCATCGTATCTCGTTGGCAACCGCGCCTATACTCTGCACAACGTACGTCTGAGCTGGGTGCCGCAGGGCGAGTCGGGACTTCGGGTCTCGGGCTGGTGTCGCAACGTGACCGACGAGCGCTACAAGACCTTCGCTGTGGACATCTCGACCTTCAACTCACAGATGCTGACCTTCGTCGCCGACCCGCGTACCTGTGGGGCAGATATTCGGTTCAACTTCTAGGACGCTGGGCGCCCACCAACACTCGCCACCACCCACCACACCCACGACCCAAGTCGAGCGGTCCGGGCGAATCATCGCTCGGGTCGACCCGGGCAGCTGCCCGGCCGGCTCAGTGCAGCTGGTAGCCCAGGGCGCGCAGCTGATCGAGCTGCATCTCGTCGAGGTCGATGACGTCGGCATCGAAGGCCGCCATCGACTCGAGATAGCGCTCCGCCTCTGCGCGCAGTCGCTCCCCGATCTCCGGCTGCGCCTCGATGCGATCGGACTGCTCGCCGTCTTCGGTGGACAGGAGCACCTCGAAGTCCCGTCCAGCCACGTCGGACCCTGCGACGTACCGGTACTCCCCGTCGACGACCGAGACGGCCGCTCTGCGCTTGGTCTCGGGCTTGCCCCAATTCTCGTCCAGAAAAGAAAAGGAGTACTCCCCCTCACTAGAAGGGGACAGCTCCCCCCGCGCCGCGGCGAGGATCTCGTTTCGTCGCGAGCGGCCATCGATCTCTCCCTGATCGGGGAGTCCGATCAGGGAGAGCAGGGTTGGCCAGACGTCGATGTTGTTCGTGCGGTCGGTTACGACGATCCCTGGCGTGAGCGAGAAGGGCAACGAGATGATCAGCGGTGTCTCTGTCGTCTCCGGAAAAACCGAGCGGGCATGCCCCTCGAAGCCGCGTTCTCCGAACGCCTCGCCATGGTCGGAGAGGACGACAACAATCGTCTTGTCGAGCAATCCGACGCTCGCTATATGGTTGTACAAGCTGGAGACGACCCAATCGGTACGGCGCAGGGAGTTGTCGTAGAGGTCGGCCACGCTGTTGCCGAAGAGCGCGGACTCCGCGTCGTAGGTGTATTCGTGAAGATCCATCAGGTGCAAGTAGAGGAACCAGCGGCTGGTGTCACCATGGATGCGGAGGAACTCGATGGCGTCCGCCATCAGGTTTTCGTCGTTTCCGGCGGCCAACTCGTTCGGGCGCATTCCCTGGGTTCTGGGACCGATCGCGTTTCCCATCGGTCGGTAGTACTTCTCGAAGCCCTGGTCGAAGCCGAAATAGCCCTCCACCCAGCCATTGCGAAACGCCCCGACCGTCTTGAAGCCGGCCTCGGAGAGGATCTCGGCCGGCATCTGAATCGCGCTCGACAGTGTGTGATCGAATTTGGTGACGCCCGAGCGAAGCGGACTCAGGCCTGACCAGAGCGAGGCCATCGAGCTCTTCGTCCAGGACGACTGCGCGGTGTGGCGATCGAAACGGATGCCGGTCTGGGCGAGCTTCTCGAGAAAGGGCGTCGTGTCGCGTTCGTAGCCATATGCACTCATTCTGCCGGCGCGGAGCGTGTCGATGAGAACGAAGAGGATGTTTAGATCCGTCCGATCCCGCATCGCCACAATGTCTTCGACGCTGCCCGGCGGGCGCGCCTGGCTCGGATCCGGTCGGATCTCGATGGATGCGTACAGGTATAGTGCCAAGCCCGCGAGGGCGATCAGAGCGTAGATCCAGAGCTGACGAGTCGAGTCATTCTTCATATGGTGGCCGAAGATATCAAATCTTGGAATGGCGCGGAAGCGCCCTCGCCGTGCCACGCTTTGGATCGCTCGCGGAGGCCGACGCCGGCCGCGTCGTGCTATGCTCGCAGCGATGCTCATTCACAGTTCCGCCCGCACCGCCCGAGTGCCGCTCAACTCGCAGCCGCGTCGCTTCCCGCTACTACTGCGGGATCTGGCCCTCACGCTGGCCGTGTGTACGACGATCGGTGCCTGCACTGGATCGAATCAGGACCCACTCGAAGAGATCCGTGCACAGCAGCTGAGCGGTCAGATCGAGGCTTCGATCCCGCTCCTGATCGAGCTGATCGCGTCGGGCAATCGCGATGGTGAGGTCCTGTATCGATTCGGTCGCGCGCTCTCCCTGACCGGTAAATCGGGTCGTGCGTTCTGGGCCCTCGAAGCCGCCATGTCGGATCCGGACTGGCTCGTCCCGGCGGCTTACGAGCTGGCATTCAATGCGTATCGTTCGAGCAACTTCGAGCTCGCCCTCGAGACGCTCGACCGACTCCGCAACGAGCGATCCGATTCGCACGACGAGGACTTCCCCGCGCGGTTGCTCGAGGTGCGAGCGTTTCTCAATACACGCCGCGACTACGCGGAGGCTCTCGAGCTGACCGAAGCCATTCTCGAGGACGAACCAGAAGAACAGATAGAAGAGGAAGCAGTTCGTCTGAAGGGCGTCGCCCTGCTGGGCCTCAAGCACACAGACGAGGCCTACGACCTGATTCGCGAGGCCGCCAGGCTGGCGAGCGAAGTGGGTGAAGTGGGTGACGCCAGCCTGGCGAGCGAAGCGGGTGAAGAGGGTGACGACGGCGCTGACGATCGGGACGGCGCTGAGTTCGGGCAAGGTCCCGAATCCCGAGAAGCCTATTGGTGCATGATCAAGGTCTCGTTCAAGCGCGAGGCCGGTGAGTCCAAGGAGGCGTCCGAGATCGTCGATTAATGTCTCGAACGTTTCCCGTCTTCCCCGGAGGTGATGAACGAGGCGAGCCAGCTCTACGCCTCGCTGGCTCGTTTCGATCGAGTCCTCGAAATCCTGCGCACGGCGCATGAGGAGCGGCCGGAAGACAGCGATCTGCGCGGGACGCTCGTTCAAACTCTACGCGAACAAGGGCAGTTCGACGAGGCGGAATCCGTGCTTCGCGATGCCCTGGATGAGGTGCTGGCCGACGACGAGGCGCCACCGCTCCGGGTCGCCTCGCTGTGGGTCGACCTCGCTGGTTACCTGATCGATCTCGAGCGCAGCGCAGAAGCACTCGATGGCTTCGCGAAAGCCATCGCGATTCTCGGTGACGCGACCTCGCCCGACCTTTTCTTTCGTCAAGCCGAGGCGATGATCTTGGCGAAGCGGTTCGACGAGGCGCTCGAGATCGCCAACCGAACTCCGGTCGAGGTCCATGGACTGATGCTGCGGGGGCGGATCGCTTTCGAGCGGGGAGATTACGAGCGCGCCCTCGCGGAGCTCGACCAAGCGGCGCTGCTGTGGCCTAACAATGCGCCGGTACGCTACTACCTCGCGCGTGCCGCCGAGGGCCTGGGTGACTTCGATCGAGCCATCGAAGAGTACCGACAGGCCATGCGTTCCGACGCCGCGCTTTCCGCCCCTCGGGAGCGACTTGCGAAGCTTCACATCGCCGAGGGTCGAATTCGGCACGCTTCGAGCATTCTGCGCTTCGTTTCACCGAAACAGAGATCGAAACCGTCCACTGCAATCCGACTGCTCGAGATCGAGGTCGACGCGCGACTCGGTGTAGAGCCGAACCTCGACATCCCGCCCGACCCCCAGATAACCCTCAAAGAGGTGCGCAGGGATGCCGTGCGGGCCCTGTCACGTGGGCTTCGCTTTCGCAGCGACGCGCGAGCAGTGGAATCCGTACTCGCCAGCCTCGAGGAAAGGGTGGAGCCCTCTTCGAGGGGCGACTTCCTGCGAGAGCGCGTTGACCTATTGCTGTTGGCGGACGCCGTGGATGACGCGGTGGCCGCTGCGCGAACAGCGGCCGCGGAGCGACCCCACGATGACGATGTGCGTCTGGCGCTCGGTCGGGCGTTGGTGAGAAACGCTTCGAACCTCGGGGAAGCGGAACAGATGCTTCGCTCGGTCCTCGAGCGACGCCCGGACGAGGTCGATGCGCTGACGAGCCTGGGCGACCTGGCGCGGCAACGAAACGATGCCGCGGTGGCGGCGGCGAGCTACGAACAGGCGCTCGAGAAGGTGCCGGATCACTGGCCCGCGCTTCGCCCCAGGATCGATGCGCTCTTCGCTTTGGGCGAGAGGGACCGGGCACTCGAACGCCTCGAGACCTACGTGGAACGCGATGCGCCCTATGACGGGGCGGCCGCGCTCGAGCTGGCGCGGCGCCTCGGCGACAGCGCATCGATCCGCGAGCGACGGATCAGCCTCGCACGCCAGGCGATTCGGTTTGGAGCGGGAGACGCCGCCCTCGAGCTACTCGCCTCGCTGGATCCGACCGTGGCAGCCGCGTTCTCACCGCCGCCGGTCGACTCCCTCGACTCGCGTGATTCTGCGGAATCCGAGCGGGAAGCTCCCTGAGTCCGAGCGGCTCTCAGGCGCCGCATCTGCGTTCCGCCTCGCTTGGAATCTTGGCCTAATCCGCCGTGACCGCGGCCAGCGCCGACTCGATCTCCGCCCGCTCTTTTGGAGAGATTCCGCGAGCGCGTTCGAGGGACTTCTCCGGCAAGCTGTCCGGATGGGATTCGATCCATGCCTCCGCGCCGGGGGGATCCGCCACGAGCCAACGTTGCAGGACCCAGGAGAGGTTCCCCAAGCTCTGGTCGCGCCCGACGATCTGCTCGCTTCGCTCCATCAGCCGGGGCCAGTCCACACGATAATCGTGGTGCTTGACGTGGAACCGCACGGCCGAGAAACGCAGGGCATCGGTCCACGCCTCTCCGACCCGGGTGTCGAGCCAGCGCGCCACCGCCTCTTCGTCTTGCTTGAGCCACGCATGCCCGACCCGCGCGACGCTCCGGGTTCGTTCGGGACCGTCGGGAAACGTGCCCACCCACTCGAGGGCCTGGAGCGGCTGGTGACGCGCCCAACCGTGCGCGATCCGGGGCATGAACGTGCGGATGTCCACGCCATCTTCCTCGGCGATCTTCATCCAGCCAGCCGCCAGCTGGGGATTCTGGCGCGAGATGACGCTCAACGCACCGGCGAGCAGCAGGCGCTGTTTCGTGGGCGAGAAGGTCGGTTGCCTCGTCCATGCCAGGGTTTCCTCGTCCCCATTGTGAATCACCCGTATCCGAGCGTAGGTCCTCAGGGCGCGTGAGATGTCCGAGGCTTTCGTCAGCCCTTGTATCCATTCTTCGAGACCGGGATTGCCCGACTCGAACCAGCCGACCACCAGCGCATCCAAGAGTTCGATCCGCATTCCGGAAACCAACTGAAATCCGGGACTTAGAGGGTCATGACCGAGGAATCCAGAGTCGACGGCGCCTTGCGGATCCGTTCGCGCCCACGCGCGCGCAATCGCGACGCCCACGCCGAGGTGGTCGGTGCGCAGGTTGCTCTCGGCAAAGGCAAACGCTGCCTTGGGATCGAAGCGCGCCCACCAGTCGCCGAAGAGCTCGTATTCGATGTCGCCGCGATCCAGCGCGGCTTCCTCGAAGGCGGTTCGAAGTGTCTCGAGTCGCTCGGGCCCGGAGCGCTGGAGGATCTGGGCTACGCGTGTTGCGCGCTCGAGAGAATCCGGATGCTGAAGTATGTCTCGCAGGGACGCATCTGCGGGAAGGGGGTCCCCGAAGAAAGTCACGATCTCGCCCGGGGCCACACTGTTGCTGCCGGCCCCCCTGGGTGCGGGCTCACAGCCGACCAGACCCAGGATCACGATCAGTCCCCACGCACCCCATCCAGCGAGCCGGCCAACCGGTCCACGAACGCCAACAACGCCAACGATGGACGCATCACGTTTCATTGCCTTCGGCATTTTTCCATCACCATTGATTGCCATGATTGGTTCAGGGCCTCCTTGAAATTGATCCAGCAGCGGGTATCGGCGCCTCGCCGCCGTTTCTTGCGCGGGGTTCAAATCCGCATCGTGCGCCGCGAAACAGCACAGTGCAGACCCTAGATTCCACTCACGAGGAGTGCAATTCGAAGCGCCCTCTGGGAAGACAACGACCCCGCGATCGCCGCATTTCGACGCCCCCAAGGGAAAGAGTAACGAAATGAGCCACACGGGCAAACATCACCGAGAAACTCCCCACTTTTCAGAAACCCCATGGTAAGGTGGCGGATAGCTGCACGATGCTGTTTTTGCGGTTGGAGAAGTCGACGGCGGTTCTAGCTGGGGAGGCGAGATGCCTCACACCGAGTCACTGTTTCGAACCATTCGGCCGTGCTCGAACAGTCGCAAATGAAATAGCGGTAAACGAACGAAAAACGAAAGGAGTCTCGATGTCGACCATTTTACTCTTACGACGAGCAGCCATTGTGCTCGCCACGATCTCGCTGGGCGCTTCCGGGGCGCAAGCGCAAAATCTTGCCATGGCTGGTAGCTACGGCGAAGCCAATGGGATCATCGTCAACATCCCCCAGAATCCGCCGATTCTTCCCTGCAACGGTGCGGTGAACGATGCGCAATGCATGATGCGGAAGCAGGATGTCAACGGCAATCCCGGTGCCACGATATACGAAAAGCCTCTTGCGGGCGTCCCCGGGGCAGGCGTGGTTGCGACCATTGGTGGCAGCGGCACGCGCGCCAACGGCCTCAACGTCGGCGATCCGTTCAAGGTTCCGACCATGTTCTTCTCGCAGATGAGGGGACTGCAGGTCGGCATCGTCCTCGGCGGCCGCGTCATCCAGCTGGATACGGATCTCTACCCGGCGATGCCCCCCGCCGGGCGCCTGAAGGGCACCGTACCCGCGTTGACACGTCAATTCTCGGCAACGAACTGGACCAAGGCGGGCAACGGGCAGAACAATGGACTGACGGGTACAGCCATGGCAAGCCGTCTGGCGGCCGGCACGCTCATCACCGACAGCCTTGGCGACGAGACGGTAGCCTTGCACTACATGCCGGGACCGAACCAGTTCGGTGGCACGATGGCCTCTCTTCTCGATAATGTGGGTCGCCTTTATATCGGGCCCCCTCTCGGGAGCTCGGCGGTGTCGAGTGCTCTCCGGCCCTGGGCAGCGACGAACCCGCTTGGCGGCCTTCCCAGTACGGAACCCAACGGCTACGTCTCGCGCAATGGCAACGGCTGGGACTTCACGCAATTGGGTGGCCAGCGGCCTGGTCGGATCAAGGGGCCGGCGATCATTGGGCCCCCTTGTGCCCTCACTCCGCCCCCGACACCGGCCGGCTGTAACGAGGTCGACAGCTTCGACACCGTGGGAATGACTTTCGCAACATTCGGGGAGGCGACGTCGACCAAGCACGTGTTCGCCTGGACGACCGGAACAGTCACGATCATTCGAACGGCGGTGCGCGGTGATAACACCTTCGTCGACTATGGCACGGCCATGGGTTACGACACGATCGGCACGTCTCGCTTTGGTGGTCACCAGCGAAACGTCGGCCTCGTCGCGGGCTCCTACACACGCCGCACCTCCATCGGTACTGGGGACGTCGACCTCAACATCCAGACGATCGGTCTCGACGTGAAGTTCGCGCCCGAGCCGCAGCCGACGATCGCGTTGATCGGCGGGCTCGGCTTGCTGGGTGGTTTGGCGGTCATTCGCCGCCGACGCTGATCAGATCGGCTCGATCGGTACGCTCGATCGGTGTACCGGTACCAAAGAGTCGAGCTCTCGACGCCCGATCCATCGGACACCCCGAGAGTGACATGAACGAATGAAGGCCACAGCCAAAGTATCGGCTGTGGCTTTCTTCGTCCGCTGTTCCCTGTTCCAGACGGAACGGAACGATTGCGCCCGAGAGGCGCTTCCCGAGCCCCCCTCGCACAGTTCGAGGGCTCCGATCGCGCCGACTCGCGATTCAGGAAGATCCATTCTTCGGGCCGCCGTTCATCCTCTGACGCCCACGTTCGGCCGCTTGTCGCACGCGATCGCGTTGCTCGGCAGGAAGTGCGAGAGCGTCGATCCATCGCAACGCAGATGCGGAGTCGATGGTCGACCAGAAGTAGGCGACCCGCATCATCAGGCCGTCGCGGTCCGACGCCTCCCGCAGACGCGTCACCCAACGGGAGGCTTCGACCGGACGCATTCGTGCCATCCTTCGCAGCAGCCCGGCAAGCAGCTTCGAGTCCGTCGCGTCCAGAGCCGCGTCGCCGTCCTCGGAGTCACGCCGTTTGGCGAACCAGGCCCAGGCGGTGTCGAAGTCCCGAATCGCCCAGGTGCCCATCGTCTTGCTGAGCGCCCCGCTCCGCTCCGGGCTGTCTGCCTGGGAAATCAGCCACTCGAGCGCAGCCTGCGGGTCGTCATTGCACCATGACCCCGCAAGGCGGGCGAGACTCCCTTCCAGCAAGTCGGCAGCAGCCCCGCGAGCGAGTTCGTCATACAGGCCGGCCGCAGCGACGGGGTCCTCGCGACCCGCCAGGTTCAACGTCACCTGCGCCAGTCGCCGCTCGAAATCGCCATGACCCGTTGGAACGACCGCCCTCGCGATCCCGATCGCTCCCTCCGGTCCCTCGGTGTGCAGCACGCCGCGGACGAATCCGTCTACGACATCGAGCTGCTCCTCACTCTTCCAGAGGCGGCGAGCGATCCCGAGCGCCTCCTGGTCAGTTCCAGCGAGCGCCCAGCCGCGCACCAGCGGTCCGGCCGCCATGGCGCGGGCATCCGGATCCGTGATCGTCTGGAAATAGTCCGCCGCCTCGAGCTGCCGTCCGCTCGCCGCCCACTCCCGCATCACCGTCGCCATCCCGATCGCGCGCCGAGACCGAATCGGCCAGCTCTCCACCTCGCGGACCACCGCCAGCGGATCGAGATGAACCCAGGCCGTGAGGAAGAGCTGGAGATCGACGGGATCTTCGCGCCCCGCCCGGGCGGCAACGGCCCGGGCGGCACCGACCACGTTCTCCTGCGTGAGGCCTTCGAAGAGCCGGATCAGCGCGATCGCGCGGGGAAAGGCGCGCGGCTCGACGAGCGCCGATCGCACAGCGCTCTCCATCGCGCCGGCGTCTCGTGCCTCGTCGACAGCCGGGAATTCGATTGCGGGCGGTCCCACCAACCTCCCGACGACGAAGCCCAGGAGCAGCAGTCCCGCGCCCAGCCACAATGTGTTTCCTCGTGTCATGCCATACCTCACGCGATGTCCCGCTCCACGCGCACGGCGATAGAGCCGGGGCCCTCGATAGCACGCCCGCCCGGTGGCCGCGTTCGAGGGCTACTTGCGATCGATCTGTGACCGGCTTCGATCGATCATGCTCATGGGGCCTCGTCGTCTAGAACCAGCCCCGCCGAGCGCGGCGCCCAGCGCGAGGCCTCCCATGTAGGCTGCCAGGACAGTCGCGACCGCAAGGCTCGAGGCCCCGAACACGAACGAGAATTCGCGCGTCCAGACGGTCTCGTAGCGCAGCCCCGATCCGCGGATCGCCGTCGTGCCGCATCCAATCGGCGGCGCGCGTGGCGAGACTTTCCGTGGCGGAACAGATGCCGCCGCCGTCGGACCGACCCGCCAGCTCGGCCGCCCCGCGCTCCCGGCTGGGAGGGAGGAAAGCCATCCCCGGTCGCCCCTGAGCGCCGAACCCCGCGAAGCTCCAGCCTAACGCCTCGAGTTGATCGGCCAGTAGTGGTAGGCCGGCTCTTCGTAGGGATGAGCCGTGAGCAGGGCACTGAGCGCCGCGTCGATCCCGTCGTCGTCACAGACCATTTCGACGCGATACTCGGCCAGCGTCTCGAGTTGCCCCTGGCTACCCTGAAAGGGCGCGCTGCCCGCCATCGGTCTGAACTGCCCTTCACCCAGGACCTGCCAGGCGCAGCATTCGTAGTCGCCGATGCGCCCCGCACCCGCGTCAAAGATCGCCTGCTTGACGCTTTCGAGATGGCTCTCTGGCACGTAGAAACACAGCTGGTACATGGCATGGATGGCGGCATCTGTTCAAAGCCGGGTTGGCGTGGGGGCTGGGGCGAGCTCGACTGGTCGGGGCGACTGGACTTGAACCTGCGACCGATTTTTTTGCGGGTCGCAACCGATCGTAAACGATCGGAACGGACTCTGTAAGTACCTTGGTCCTCGAGAGAATCAGAAAGTACGGCTAGCGCGATCGCTCGGAATCGACTGCAATCGATCGGGGTCTCTCGAGGGAGCCATACTCCCCCAGCGCTCCCCCGGAACGGATCGGTATTGCCCATGCCGTACAAAGCGAAGCGCCATTATTCCCCCCCGTCTGCTCAAATCCCTGCCTCAAAGCGGCTCCCCTCCCTCGTTCAGGATCCCGAGATAGGCGTCATACACAAACACCCGATTCCGGCGCTGCCCCGTCAACTCCCGCGCGATCCCCAGATCGATCAAGTTCCCCATCGCCTTCGACGCCGTCGGAAACGTCATGCCAGTCTGACCGCAGAGCTGATTCAGATTACAGACCGGCCGTTCGCGCAGCGCTGACAAGAGTCGCGAGGCACTCGCCGCCCCGCGCCCGGCCTCCTGCATACGATGGCTGTCCGCCTGAAAGAGCGCGGCCAATCGCCGCGCCGTATCGACCGCTCCCTGCGCCGTTTGCTCGACGCCTTCGAGAAAGAACTCGACCCAGGCTTCCCAGTCGCCATGAACTCGAACGCCGTCGAGCAGCTCGTAGTAGGTCGAACGATGCTGCTTGAGGTAGAGGCTGAGATAGAGAAGCGGCTGCGCAAGCATTCCGCTCTCGTGAAAGAGCAGGGCGATCAACAACCGGCCGAGGCGACCGTTGCCGTCGAGAAAGGGATGGATCGTTTCGAACTGGACGTGAGCGAGTGCCGCTTTGATGAGCGTTGACATGGGAGCAAGATCCGCGCCGCCCGTGCCCTGTCCGTGCATGAACGCCTCGAGGGCGGCCATGCACGGTTCGACGGCGTGAGGCGGCGGCGGCACGAAACGCGCTTTGCCGGGACGGGCGCCCCCGATCCAGTTCTGTGTCTTGCGGAACTCGCCGGGCGCCTTCGGATTTCCGCGCGCACCGGCCATGAGTCGTTCGTGCATCTCCCGAAGCAGTCGATTGCTGAGCGGGAAGCCGCCGGCGAGTCGGGTCATGCCGTGGTCGAGCGCGGCGACGTAGTTCGAGACCTCGGCGACATCGTTCATTGGCGCGCCGGGTTGCTCGTCGAGTTCGAAGAGGAGCAGGTCCGAGAGGGAGGACTGCGTCCCCTCGATCTGGGACGATAGGACGGCCTCTTTGCGGACGTAGGCGTAGAGAAAGAGCTGGGGATCGGGGAGCAGCATTCCGACGCTGTCGAGTCGACCGATCGCCAGGGTGGCGCGCTCGATTAGAGCTTCTCGCTCTCCTGCGAGATCAAGCGCGGGAACCGGCGGCAGAGGCGACGGGATGAAGGCGCGGACGGCCTCTGCCCCCAGCGTCGTTTCCGAGTATTCGCCTTGAAGATCCCGCTTCATGAAGGGCGACCCTTGAATAAGGTTCAACTTTATTAAAGATATCAGGTCATATCTTTAACCCACCCCGAGGGAACTGTCCATACTCAAGAGAACGCCAATCACTTGCTGGCTCCCTGCCGCTCACGACACCTCGAATCTAATCTGCTCGAGATGCCTATTCACCTTCGCCTCGAGATCCACCGCCCGACCGGCCATCCGGGGGAGGCGAGTTTCATCGCGCTCGGCCAGCTCCTTTACTCGCTGGGTCAGCCCCTGGCGGAACCGGTCCATATCGTCCTCGATCGCGGCTTCGAGCGTGGCCAGCCATCTGTCCTCGACGACACGATTGGATCTCGGATTCCGAGAGCGTGGGGCACTTCTCGTAGGGGGGTGTCGAGATTGACTTCCGCTTCTCTTACCCGCTTCTCGAGACGATCGCTCTCGCGAAGCGGAGCGAGCCCCCGTCTCATTCGAAAACGAGGAGATACCGACTGATCACTTTGACCGAAATGGGTGATCAGAACCCCGAAATCGGTGCTCACTTTGCCCGCAATCGGCGATCACGATTCCGAAATGGCTGGTCACTTTGAAGTGAAATCACTGATCACGTTGAACCGAAACGGGTGATCACGATGGACCGAAATTCGCGGGGCGTTTTCACTGGTCGGGGCGACTGGATTTGAACCAGCGACCTCTTCGCCCCGAACGAAGCGCGCTACCAGGCTGCGCCACGCCCCGACCGAGCGCCGGAGTATGACGCCTTCGGAGGTGCGACTCAAGCCGGAATCCTGCGGGCAGGGGGCTGATTCACAGCGGCTCCGAAGCGGTCCGACTGTCGGTCCGGCGATCGGTGTTCGGGCCGATAGTCGGCCGACAATCGGACGCGCCAGACTTCGTAGGGCCTTCCGGTAGGGCGCTCGGAGCGATCCGAGGCGGCCCGGGCGGCCGCTTCGAGCGTGCCGCCGGCCCGAATCCGCTCGCCCCCCCGACCGCGTACTGGCTGGGCGATTTCGTCTTGCAGCCTCGTCGCGTGGGACGCTCCGCTCAGCCGAGCGGCGGAATCCCGGTGAGATCGCAGCCCGAGATCAGCCCGCCGTCGACGACGATGGCCTGGCCGGTGATGCCCGAGGACTCGTCGCTGGCGAGAAAGAGCACGAGGTTTGCGATTTCTTCGGGTTGGATGGTCCGGCCCAGGGCGTGCATCTCGGCGATCGCTTCACGGCTCTTCAGACCGAGGCTCACGACGGCGTCGAGCATCGGCGTCTCGACGGCGCCGGGGCAGACGGCGTTCACGCGGATGCCCTTGCGGCCGTACTCCAGCGCCGCCGTGCGCGTGAGATTGATGAGGCCGGCCTTGGCGGTCGCGTAGGGGGCGTTGCCGGGGCTGGCGACGAGGCCGTAGATCGACGACGTGCTGATGATGGAGCCCCCGCCCTGCTCGAGCATGTGGGGGATGGCGGCCTTCATGCCGTACATCGCGGCGGTCAGCATCACGCGCAGGCTGTGATCCCAGCCCTCGGGATCGAGGTCCGCCACGTAGCCCCCGGTGCTGGTGGCGGCATTGTTGAAGAGGACGTCGATGCGCCCGAAGCGCTCGACCGTGCCGTCGACGGCGCTCGTGATCTCTTCCAGGGACGCCACGTCGCAACGTTGGAAGGCCGCCCGCCCGCCCGCGCTCTCGAGCTCGCCGACGAGCTTCTGCCCGCCCTCTTCGTCGAGATCTGCGCAGACGACGGCGGCGCCTTCCTCGACGAAGCGACGCAGCGTGGCGGAGCCGATGCCGCCGCTGCCGCCCGTCACCAGTGCAACCCTGCCTTCGAGTCTCTTCATGGTCTGCGTCCTTCTGATCCTGTCTGGTCTCTAGCCGGCGGCCCGCGCGGCCTGGCGCAGCGCGTCGATCTGGGGCTTTCGGTCCAGGCTCGGGGGCTGGAAGACCGAGCTGCCGGCGACGAAGACATTTGCACCGGCTGCGGCGGCTCGGCCGATGTTGTCAAGCTTGACTCCGCCGTCGACCTCGAGGTCGACGGCGAGTCCCTGGCTCTCGATCCAGCGTCGAAGCGTCTCGATCTTCGGCAGCATGGCCTCGATGAAGGACTGGCCCCCGAAGCCGGGGTTGACCGTCATGACCAGGATCTGGTCGACTTCTTCGAGCACGTGCTGAATGCTCTGTGCCGGGGTCGATGGATTCAACACGGCACACGAGCGCACGCCGAGCCTTCGAATCTCGCCCAGGCTGCCGTGCAGATGGGGGCAGGTCTCGACGTGGATGCCGAGGGTGTCCGCGCCGGCCTCCACGTACTGTCGCAGGCTGGTCTCCGGCGACTCGATCATCAGATGCACGTCCAGCGGTTTGGACGCGACCGCCTTGATCGCCTTGATGACCGGGGGCCCGATCGTGAGGTTGGGTACGAAATGGCCGTCCATGACATCGACGTGGATCAGGTCGGCGGACTCGATCGAGCGCAGCTCGCGCTCCATGTTCACGAAGTCCGCGGCGAGGATCGAAGGCGCAATCCGAATCTCGCGTTCCTGTTTGCCCATCTCGCTTCGCTCCCGAATCTTCAGCTCGTCGTCTTGGTGCTCTCGCCGCTCTCGCCTCGGACGAGGCGCACGGCGAAGAAGCCATCCGTGTCGTCGCGATGCGGGAGTAGCCGCAGCATCCCACTCTCGTCCAACAGCGGACCCATCCCAGCCGGCACTGCGTCGCGCCCGGCGACTCGCCAGCTCGCGCGGGTCGCCAGGAAGCCGCGGATCAGTGCCTCGTTCTCTTCCGGTGTGACCGTACAAGTAGAGTAGACGAGGCTGCCACCCGGTCTCAAGACGCTCGCTGCGGATTCGAGCAGCGCGCGCTGGAGACTGGCGAGTGGGCCAAAATCCTCGGGTTTGATGCGCCAGCGAGCGTCGGGATTGCGGCGCAGGCTACCCAGGCCGGAGCAGGGCGCATCGATGAGGATGCGGTCGAAGAGGCCGTGCTGCTTGGCCACTGTGTCCAGCGGTCGGCTGGCGTCGCACTCCAGCGTTGCGACGCCGCCCAGCCCCAGTCGCCGTATGTCGCGGCCGATCAGTCGCAGTCGCCTGGCATGGCGGTCCAGGGCGAGCACGTGGCCAACCCCGTCGAGACGTTCTGCGATGGCTGCGGACTTGGTGCCGGGGGCGGCGCAGGTTTCGAGGATCCGTTCACCGGGCTGGGGGTCCAGCAATTCGACGACCAGCTGAGAGGCTTCGTCCTGAATGCTGAATTGGCCGGCCAGGAAGGCGGGGTCGTGGCCCGCATCGCCCTTGCCGAGCACGATCCCATCGGGCGCATGGCGACACGCGGTCGCCGCGGGATAGCGCTCCTTCAGTCGATCGAGCATTTCGGCGCGCGTCGCCTTGGTGCGATTGACGCGGATCGTCACGGGGGCGGGCGCGTTCATGGCTACGGCGAGCTCGGCGGCTTCTTCGGGTCCGTACTGCGCGAGCCAGCGCTCGGCGAGCCAGACCGGCAGCGAGCAGGCATGAACGAGATGCGCCCGTGGATCGTCTTCGAGCCGGGGCAGCACGATCTGATCCCCTTCTCGGGCCAGGCGCCGGAGTACGGCGTTGACGAGCCCCGTGGCGCGCTCCATCCCCATTGCGCGGACGCAGCGCACGGCCTCGTCGACCGCAGCCGTCGCCGGAATCCGATCCGAAAAGAAGAGCTGATAGGCCCCGACGCGCAGCGCGCTCGTCACCAGCGGTTCGAGCTTCGAAATGTCGCGATCGAGTGCCTGGGAAATCAGGTAGTCGAGCCGGCCGCGCCAGCGCAACGTGCCGTAGACGAGCTCGGTCGCCAATCCGCGGTCCGCTGCCGGCATGCGGCTCTGGACGAGCGCGTGGTGCAGGGCCAGGTCGGCGTAGGACCCGGCGCGTTGTACGCGTTCGACCACTCGGATCGCGATCATGCGCGGCGCCGTCGGCCCGGTACTCTTGCGAGGACCGTGGCCGCGACCCGGCCAACGCTTGTTGCGCCGGCCGCCGCCCTTGCTGGTTTGGCTCATCGAGTCTCCGTTTCGGCCGCCGCGGGCTCGGCCGCAAAGCGCGCGCCCTCGGCCAGCGGGTAGCCGCGCAGGAATTCGACGACCGGCAGCGCCCTGCCGCCGGGCCGCTGGATCGCGAGGGGCACGAGCCAACCCTCCCCGGTCGCGATGCGAAGTGGGTGTCCCCCCGAATCGCGCTCGATCGTGCCCGGAGTGGCGGTCTCGCCCTCTTCGAAGGATTGTACGTCGGCGCGCGACAGCTTGAGGATCTCCTGTCGACCGCCCGCCACCAGCCGCAGACTGCCCGCTGGCCTGGGTGAGAGGGCGTGAATTCGCCGCGCCAGGCTTTGCGCACTCTGGCGCAGATCCAGCTGGCTGTCGGCCTTTTCGAGCTTGGGTGCAAGCGTCGCGCGCTGGGCGTCTTGTCGCGTCCAGACGACCTCGCCCCGCGCGATGGCGTCGACCGTCTTCGCGATGGCGTTTGCGGCGATCTCCGCCAGCCGGGCCGAGAGCTCGGCCGCATCTTCCCGTGCCCCGATCGGAGTCCTCTCGACCCGGGCGATGGGCCCGGCATCCATTTCGCGTTCGATGCGCATCACCGAGATGCCGGTCTCGGCCTCACCGTCGAGGATTGCCTGGGCGATGGGTGAGGCGCCGCGGTATTTGGGCAGCAGGCTCGCATGCGCGTTGATCAGATACTCGTGGCTCGGAAGCTCGCGGATCTTCTTGGGCAAGAACTGTCCGAAGGCGACGACGACGCCGAGATCGGGCGCCAGGGCTGTCAGGCTCTCGACTACGGCTGGATCGCCCACGCGCTCGGGACGCAAGAGGGGCAGCGCTTCGCGCAACGCGACGGCGGCCACCGCAGACGGCGAGAGCCGCTTTCCGCGACCGCGCCGACGATCCGGCTGCGACACCACGCCGACGACGTCGTAGGGTCCCGCGATCAGGCGTTCGAGGCTCGGGACCGCGATCTCGGGCGTGCCGAAGAAGACGATGCGCAGGGCCTTGCGCGCACGCTTCGAGTCCTCTGCGGTGTCGGCGCTCGACAGCGTCTAGTCCTCACTCGCGATCTGCTTCTTGCGCTTCTTGACGTAGAGGCTGCGCTTCAAGCGGCTGATGCGATCGATGAAGAGGATGCCGTCGAGATGGTCGATCTCGTGTTGAATGCAGACCGCGCGCACCCCCTCGGCCCGCTCCTCGATCGGATTGCCGTCGAGGTCCTGGCCCTTGAGCGTGATCTGCGCATCGCGTTCGACCGTGGCCGTGTAGTCCGGCACCGAGAGACAGCCCTCCTCCCAGGTGATGCGTCCTTCGCGTTCGCTGATCTCGGGATTGATCACGACCCTCGGGTTCCTCTCCGCATCCTCGTCGTTCCACTCCGTATCGATCACGAACATCCGCAGCGAGATGCCGAGCTGGGGGGCGGCCAGGCCGATACCCGGTTCGTCGTACATCACTTCGATCATGTCGCGCGCCAGCTGGCGCAGCCGATCGGTCACGATGTCGATCGGTTCCGAGACCTCCTTGAGGCGCGGATCGGGAAATTGGATGACTTCGCGCAGTGCCATGTAAAAGGCTTCCTCGGAATCTCTAAGTATTGGGAACGAAAGGGAAAACCCGCGTTTTATAGCATGTTGACCGGGTCTGCGTCCAGCGCCACCTGGACCTCCCGGGGCAGCCCCTTGGCCGCGGCCTGCGTCGCCTCGGTCACGCACCGAAGCGCCACTTCGTCGCTCCCCTTCAGTAGCAGCACAAAGCGATAGCGCCGCCGGAGTCGGGCGATCGGGGCGGGCGCGGGTCCCAGGACCTCGAGTCGGGCGGGGGCTGAAATCGCGGCCCGGGCGGTCCGGGCCAGGGTCTCGGCGGCCCCTTTCGCAGCGTCCTCGTCCTCGCTGGCAGTCACGATGCGCGTGAGCCGACCGAATGGGGGATAGCCCAGGGCTTTGCGATGCTGGATCTCTTCGCGGTAGAAGCGCTCGAAGTCGTGCGTCGCGACGGGCGCGAGCGCATAGTGATCGGGCACGAAGGTCTGGACCACGACTCGCCCGGGTCGCGCCGCCCGCCCGGCGCGACCGGCGACCTGGGTGAGCAGCTGGAAGGTGCGCTCGGCGGCCCGAAAGTCGGGCAGGTGGAGGCCGATGTCCGCAGCGATCACGCCGACCAGCTGAACGCCCGGGAAATCATGGCCCTTGGCGACCATCTGCGTGCCGATCACGATGTCGACCGTCCGGTTGCGGAGAGCCAGCAAGACCGACTCCGTATGGCCGCGCTTCGAAGCGACATCGCGATCGAGTCGCATCACGCGTGCGTCGCCGAAGAGCGCGCGAACTTCTTCTTCGAGGCGCTCGGTGCCCACCCCCAACAGGGCCGTTTCCGGATCGCCGCAACCGCGGCAGCACTCGGGCACCTCTCGCACCAGATCACAGTAGTGGCAGCGAAGCTGATTCTCGGTGGAATGAAACACGAGAGCGACATCGCAATCGTCGCAGCGCTCGGCATGCCCGCACTGAAAGCAGAAGATTCGTGTCGAGAAGCCGCGGCGATTCAGGAACAGGATCGTCTGCCCGCCTTCGTCGAGCGCCGCGCGGATCGCCGCCCGCAGCGGCTTCGAGAGGATCAGCTTGCGGCCTCGCGGGTTTCGCTGCTTTTGCGCGGCCAGGTCGACGATCTCGACGGCCGGGAGCGGTCGGCCGCCGACGCGTCGGGGCAGCGAGAGGCGCCTGGTCTCGCCGCGCTCGGCGCGGTAGCGGGTTTCGAGCGATGGGGTTGCCGAGCCGAGAATCAGCGGACAGGCGGCGTCTGCGGCTCGCATGCGGGCCAGCTCTCGGGCGTGGTAGCGGAAACCCTCGTCGTTCTTGTAGGCGCTGTCGTGTTCCTCGTCGATCACGATCAGGCCCAGATTTTCGAGCGGCGCAAACAGCGCGCTCCTCGCGCCCACAGCGATGCGCGTCTGGCCTCTGCGCAGGCGCTCCCACTGGGCGAGGCGTTCGCCGGGCCTCAGCCCGCTGTGCAGCACCGCGACCTGGTCGCCGAAGCGCCCACGGACCCGGGCCACGATCTGATGGGTGAGGGTGATCTCGGGAACCAACACGATGGCTTGTCGACCGGCCTCGAGGGCCTCCGAGATCGCACGCAGATAGACCTCCGTCTTGCCACTGCCGGTCACGCCGTGCAGGAGGAAGCTGTGGCTGATCTGCCGTTTGATCGCGTCGCAGATCGGTTCGAGCGCCCGAGTCTGATCCGCCGTGAGAGAGACCGCCTCGCCGAGATCGAGAATCGGCTCGGGGGCGCACAGTTGCGGCCGCTCCTCGATCACGATCAAACGCCGGCTGGCCAGCGCCCGGAGCAGTGCGGCGACGTTCTTGCCCTGTCGTGTGAGCCGGCGCGTCGGGATGCCTTCGCGCGCCGCGGCGATCTGGCGAAGCAGCGCGCCCTGCCGAGGCGCGCGCGCCAGCTCGCCGCGTGCAACGGCGGCAAGATCAACGCCCGGGGCGATCTGGGCGATGCGCTCGGTGGGGATCCGCGCGGAAGCGTTGCGAAGTTCGCTGCGTCCCTTCACGAGGCCGTCCCGGGCCAGGCTCGCGAGGCGGCCGGCCATGTCGATTCGGGGAAAGGCCTTCGAGAGCGCGGCGCGGGTGGCGGGTCTTTCGGCCAGGCGCGCGAGGATCCCTCGCGCGTCGCCGCCCCGGCCAGCGTCGCCGAGGGCGCCCTGGGCAAGTGCCCTCTGGCCGCGCGCGGTGAGGCGATACAGGCGTCTGCTGCGCGGCGTCGAGCCGGGAGGCAGCGCGTGCGCCAGAGCGAGCCCGATCGGCGAGAAGATCTCGCGCGCCGCAGTGCTGAGGATCCGCATCATCGGCTCGCTCACGACCGGCTCTTCGTCGAGGACGGCATCGATCGCGGCCAGCTCGCGAGCGCCTTCCCTGGTGTCGGTGTCGGTGTCAGTGTCAATGTCGGCGTCGGTGCCGGCGTCGGTGCCGGCGTCTGAGTGGGGGCCGGTCGAGCCCCCGGCGAGGTCCCTTGGGACGACGAGTCCGGTCAGCTCCTGTCCCGCGAAGCGCACACGCACGCGTGTTCCCGGCGCGATCGCGGGTGTGTGACTCGTGGGAACGCGGTAGTCGAAGAGCTGATCGACGGGCACGGGCAGCGCCACGCGCACGACACGCGCGTTTGCGGCATCGTCCGCTGCGAGCGGCGGAAGGCCGTCGAAGAGGGGGGTGGACATGGCGAGATCCTATGCAGCAAGGGCCCGTCACGAAAGGTCGCGGGTGCGGATCGACGAGTCCCGTGGGCTCAAGACGCTGATCGTCGACGAGACCTTCGCCTCTCTGTACCGACCGGGAGAGGTGGCGACCCGCTGCGTCTGGGATGCGATCGCTGCCCCCTTGCTTTGGCTGCATCCGGCGCGACGGCGGCGGATCCTGATCCTGGGACTCGGAGCTGGCTCTGTTGCGCGACTCGCTCGTGCGCTGGCGCCCGGGGCCGAGATCCACGGCGTCGAGCTCGATCCCGAGGTCATTCGCCTTGCGCGGGCGCATTTCGACCTCGACGCCCTCGACGTCCAGGTCGAGATCGCGGATGCGCTCGACTGGCTGAAGTCGGCGCAAGGAGTCTATGACGCGATCCTCGAGGATGTCTTCATCGGTGAGGGCGACGACGTCCACAAGCCCGATTGGATTCCCGAGCCGGGCCACCGACTGGCCTGGAAACGACTCGCTCCCGGAGGCATCTTCGCGAGCAACACCCTCGACGAGCACCCGCGCGTCGCCCGCGCGATGTGTGAGGTCTTCGGCTCGGTCGTCTCGATCCAGATCGAGGACTACGACAACCGCGTGCTGGTGGGGGCGGGGGGCGATGGACTCGGGGCCCGGGCGCTGCGCGAACGGGTTGGGGCGGACCCGATTCTGGCTGAAAGCCTTCAGCTGCTGTCTTTCCGCTCGGTTCCGGCGGCCAAGAAGGGTGCCCCGAAGGGAACCCACCGAGCCCGATCAGCCCAGGCCGAAAATGGTTGAGAATCTGGTATTTGGCCTCAATGTAATTAATCGAACGTTCGATTAATATTCTGGCATGACCTCCACCGAACAGACAGCAGCGGTCCCTCGCCGTCCCGGGCGGCCTCGCAGCGAAACCGGAGAGCGCAGCGAAGTCGCGCAGCGACTTCTCGACGCCGCCACCCGGCTCGCCGTCGAGCAGGGCTTCGACGCCTGTGGCTTGCGGGAGATCGCGGCTCGAGCGGACGTCAGCTCCGGCATGATCGCCTACTACTTCGGCGATCGGCAGGGTCTCTACGAAGCGATGTTCCAGCGCGCCATCGATCGGGTGAGCGATCAGGTGGCGACCGCGCTGGGCGATGAGCAGCGCCACGGTCACGATCGCCTCGACGAGCTGGTGCGGATCCACGTCGAAGCGATCGCCGTGGATCCATGGCTCCCCAAGTTGATCATCAGCGAGCTGCTCGCCAAGACCGACTCCTCGGTCAAGAATACGATCGCCGATCAGGTCGGTCAGGGTCCGATGCAGCTCATGATCCGCTGGATCGAAGAAGAGCAGGCGCGTGGGGTCCTGCGCGTCGACCTCGATGCGCGGATGCTGGCGATGACGATTGCGAGCCTCTCCGTCTTTCCCTTTCTGATGCTGCCGGTCATCGGGGCGGAAATCGGCTTGTCTCTCGACGACGAGTTTCCGGCTCGCCTGATGGAACACAACCAGCTGATGCTGGCACATGGAATCCGCGCCCGTTCGGGAAATGTGTGATGATGTTGACGAGAACGAGCCTTTATCGAGGGGCGATGGCCATCGTTCTTCTCGCGTGCTGTGGCGTCGTCGCATGCGAGCAGTCGAACGCCGCACGTGTCGAGTCGGAGTCCGGTCTCGATGCCAGGGCCCCTGAAACGCGCCTGCGGGTGAGGGTCGAAGCGGTGCGCCGGGCGCGTCTCGCGAGTGCGGGCAGAGTGACCGGAACCGTGCGCGCCTTTCATCGGGCCCGGATCACCGCCGAGATCCAGGGACGCGTCGTCGCGCGGGTCGTCGAACCGGGCGCCCAGCTCGAGAGGGGTGGCGTGCTGCTCGAGCTCGAGGCTTCGAGACTGAGCCTCGAGGTGCGCCGAACCAAGGCGGCCCTTCAGCTGTCGCGCACCGTCCTGGCCCACGCGGAGCGCGAATTCGAGCGAGGCGAGCTGCTCATCGCAAAGTCGGCGATCAGCACGCAGCACAGGGACGATCTTCGACTGGCGCTGGACCGCGCCCGCGACGAGCTGGCCCTGGCGGAGGTCGCTCGAGACACGGCCGAGCGAAATTACGCGGACTGCAGAATCGAAGCGCCCTTCGCCGGCAGCGTCGATTCGATCGATGTCAACGTGGGTGATTTCGTCTCGGCGGGGACGCCGGTGGCGACGATGGTGGATCTTTCGCGCGTGCGCATCTACGGCGGTGTCACCGCCCGCGAAGCCGCGCGTCTCACGCCGGGCAGCAAGGCGCGGGTGAGCTTTGCGGACCTCGGCGGACGAAGCTTCGAGGCCACGCTCCAGAGTGTAGGTCGAGTTTCGGATCCCGCGGACGGCACCTACGAGATCGAACTCTGGATGGACAACACGAACGCGCTGATGCGCGACGGATTGGTCGCGCGCGTCGAGCTGCCGAATGAGGCTCGCGCACAACACATGCTCGCGCCGCGTTCCGCGCTCTTGCGGCGTGACGGACGCCCCCAGGTCTTCGTCGTCGTCGACGAGGCGGGCCGCTCCGTCGCACGAACTCGAATCCTTCGGACCGGGCGCAGTGACGGAAATTGGATCGAAGTCCTCGATGGGCTCGAGGCGGGGGATCGGGTCGTCTACGACGGCCATTTTGCGCTGGCGGACGGATCGATCGTGGAGATCGACGGCGCGGATGCAAAGAGCGGGCTGGAGTAGCGCGTCATGGATCGACTCGTCCGCTTCTTCGTAGAGCGACACCTGCTCGTCAATGTGCTGACCGCGACCGTCATCGTGCTGGGTCTGCTCTCGGCGAGCCGCACCAATGTCGAGGGCTTTCCGGACGTTCAGCTGCCTCGATTCCTCATCACCGCGGCGCTGCCCGGGGCTTCGGCTCGGGACGTCGAGACCAAGATCACGATACCGATCGAGGACGAGCTTTCAGAAATCGACGGTCTCGACAATTTCACCACCGTCATTACGGACAATCGCAGCATCACATCGGTCGAGCTCGACGACGACACCCCCGACGAGGAGGTGATCGACAAGGAACGCGAAATCCGCAACGCCATCCAGGCGATCACGGATTTTCCACCCGACTTGACCGACGAGCCTCGCATCCTGCGCCTGGATCCCAATAAGCAGCCAATTCTCGAAATCGCAGTCTCCGGGGATTCGGAGGCGATCGTCGAAGCGTCGAAGCGAATCGAGAAGGCAGTCCTGCGAGCCTACGGCGTGGGTGTCATCAACACGGTCGGGCTCGCCGATCCAGAGCTCCGCGTGCTGGTCGATCCCGCCGCGGCCCGGGCCCATGGCGTGACCCTGCTCGACGTCGTTCGCACGATCGAGCGGCGCAACATTTCCGATACGGGCGGTGTGCTGGAGAGCGCCGGTGATCGTCGGCAGGTGGTGATGTGGAGCCGCTTTGAGGATCCCTTCGAGGTCGGCGATGTGATCCTGCGATACCAGGAGGACGGGCCGCTTCGAGTGCACGACATCGCGAGGCTCGAACTCGGTCGCGAGGACGTGGGTCTCATCGCCGGCACCAATGGCCAGCCCGGGCTCTCGCTGGTCGTGAGCAAGCTCGCGGATGCGGACGTCATCAAGACCCGGCGCGCGATCGGAGAGGCTCTCGATTCGGTGGAGCTACCCGAGCGAGTCGAAGTCGCAATCGTGAACGACGTCTCGTACGAGATGCGCAACCGGATGAGTGTTCTGCTGACGAATGGCGCGATGGGCCTCGCCCTGGTCGCCCTGATCGTATTTCTCTTCCTGGCGCCCTCGGCCGCGATCTGGGTTTGCGTCGGGGTGCCACTCGTCATCATGGGCGTGATCGCCGTGATGCCGCACGTCAATATGACGATCAACTTCGTCTCCACCGTGGCCTTCGTGATCGTGCTCGGGATGTTGGTCGACGACGCCGTCGTCGTGGCCGAGAAGATCTTGCTGCGCAGGCAGGAGGGGTTGGCTCCGGCCGACGCAGCCGTCGCTGGGACCGTCGCAGTCGCTCGTCCGGTGATCGCCTCGGCGGTGACGACGCTACTTGCCTTTGCACCGATGCTGGCGATCGGTGGCGTGCCTTCGAAAATCATCTGGCAGATTCCTGCGGTCGTCTGCATCGCGCTCGTGATCTCACTGCTCGAATCGTTTCTGATTCTTCCCGCGCATATGTCCGTCATTTGACGGGGTTTCATCAGACGCAGTTAGAACGTCTGTATCTTCCATGTATGTAACCATATCAGAATAATTCTTATTATGCAAGTTTTTC